>ERZ1292630.862-Hain-H41-02um-R3-862-length-30637-cov-9_pt1 | contig 30637 bp, 24 predicted proteins | sample MGYA00564408_ERZ1292630 | MGnify/ENA primary metagenome ERZ1292630 (study PRJEB36523, sample SAMEA6512641) | groundwater metagenome | collected 2019-01-08 | study: AquaDiva: Metagenomics assemblies of 32 groundwater samples
CCCGGCGCGGCTATCTCGGCAAAGGGCTGGTGGTGTCGGTGGATAAATTCACCGCTGTGAAGATGTACGACAAGGTACAGCGGCTGTGGAAGGAAGAGATAAGAAGCCTGAAAGGAATTATCAGCAAAACCGCCAGCGAAATTGAGAAGCGGCGTCTGGAACAGCGCGTTGAATTCATGCGGACTGTTGAAATGGCCGTGGTGATTAGCGCAGACGCGGGTGAGGAAGAAAAATTCGCCGCGCAGGGTTTGACCATCAAGCCGCATCGCGAACGCATGGACAAGCTGGATGAACATGGGCACGATATTGAATACAACTACAAGGACCCGGAGCATCCGCTGCAACTGGTGTTTGTCTGCGCCATGTGGCTGACCGGCTTTGATGCGCCGACGCTTTCCACTTTATATCTCGACAAGCCGATGCAAGGCCATACGCTGATGCAGACCATCGCTCGCGCCAATCGCGTGACGTCGTGGAAGATCAACGAGGTCGAGAAGCGCAATGGCGAAATCGTGGATTACTACAATGTGTTCCGCAACATGAAGCTGGCGCTGAGAGATTACGCGCAAGGCGGCGACGAGACCGAACCACCGGTCAAGGAAAAAGCGGAGCTGTTTCGTTTGCTGGACGATGCGATTGAACAAGGCTTTGCGTTTTGCCACGAGAAGGCGGTTGCGCTGCGTGAAGTGTTGGGAAGCGGCGATGTATTCAAACAAGTCGGGCGATTTGAGTCGTTTGCCAACACCTTACTGGCAAACGACGAGTGGCGCAGGAGTTTCAACGTATATGAGAACACCATCACGTCGTTATATGAAGCATGCAAGCCGGAGGTTCTGGGGCATGGCAAAGGGCGCGAGGTAGCAGCGTTTCAGTATCTGCGCGGTGTGATCGAAGCGCATATCGAACAGAAGGACATCGACGCGATCAGCTTGAAGATCGCCGAGCTGCTAGATGAGAGTGTGGTGGTGGATGGCGCGGAAGCGCTTAAAACGCAACAGAAAGATGCGGAATATCAGATTATTCAAAAGGGAAAAACCTGGGATTTGAGCAAAATCAATTTCGATAAGCTGCGTGAGGAATTCAAGCAGGCGCCTTACAAGCATATCGAGATCGCCGACCTGCGCGCATTCTTGCAACATAAACTGGAATTGATGCTGCAACAGAATGCAACGCGAACAGATTTTGCCCAGCGCTTGCAACAGATTATCGATCAATATAATGCCGGTGGTTCTTCCACTGAAAACTACTATGAAGATCTGATGCAATTCACCGAGGATTTGCGTGCGGAGGATGAGCGCCATATCCGCGAAGGCTTGAGCGAGGATGAGCTGGAATTGTTCGATTTGCTGAAAAAAGACAAAATGACGCAGGACGAAACACAAAAAGTAAAATTGGCTGCGAAATCGTTACTGCATCGCTTACTGGAAGAGCGCCCCCGCGTGCTGGTGCAGGACTGGTACAAGGATACGCAAACGCAGAAAACGGTGCGATCGGCGGTCGAGCAGGTGCTTGATCGCAATTTGCCGGAGAGTTATGACCGCGTGCTGTTTCGCGAGAAATGCGACAATGTGTTTTATCTGGTGCTGGAATATGCCAGCCATGGCAGGAAGTGGGCCGCTTAACAGATATAGGCCTACATGTAGGCCTGTTAAAGTTTATGTTATCGCTAAATGCGCTATGCCAGAACTTAAATCCCGCGTCTTGGCTTCAGCGCCTTCGAGTTTAATTTGCAGACGTAGCTCATTCACGGAATCAGCGTTCCGTAGCGCGTCTTCATAGCTTATTTTTCCTGCCTCATAAAGCGCAAATAATGCGGCATCAAAGGTCTGCATGCCCATTTCACCGGATTTCTTCATAATTTCCTTAATTTCGTGGACATGTCCCTTAAAAATCAGATCTGCGATAAGTGGCGAGTTCAGCAGCACTTCGATGGCCGCTACGCGTCCTTTTCCATCTTTCGCCGGTATCAATCGCTGTGCGACCAGTGATCGCATATTCAACGACAAGTCCATGAGTAACTGGGCCCTGCGCTCTTCTGGAAAAAAATTGATAATACGGTCAAGCGCCTGATTGGCGCTGTTTGCATGTAACGTGCCCAAACAAAGATGGCCGGTTTCGGCAAAGGCAATGGCATGCTCCATGGTTTCACGATCACGTATCTCGCCGATTAAAATGACATCGGGTGCTTGCCGCAGCGTATTTTTTAAAGCCGCTTCCCAAGATTCGGTATCCACACCGACTTCACGTTGCGTAATGACACAATGGATATGTTCATGCACAAATTCCACCGGATCTTCAATGGTAATAATGTGGCCGAAGCTATTTTTATTACGGTGCCCGATTAAAGCCGCCATCGAGGTGGATTTTCCAGAACCGGTGCCGCCGACAAAAATCACCAGGCCCCGCTTGCTCATTACAACTTCTTTGAGTACTTGCGGTAACCCCAAATCATCAAACTCAGGAATTTTAGTTGTAATGGTACGCAGTACCATACCGACCCGTTGCTGCTGGACAAAGGTGTTAACCCGGAAACGCCCGATTCCGGCGGGGCTAATCGCAAAATTACATTCCTTGGCAGCTTCGAACTCAGCCGCCTGCTTGTCATTCATAATCGCCCGGGCTAACACCTCGGTATGCTGTGCGGACAATGATTGCTGAGAAACCGGTGTCATTTTTCCATCAATTTTGCATGCAGGTGGAAACCCGGCTGTAATAAATAAATCTGATGCCTTTCTGCTGAGCATTAAGCGCAGTAAATCAGACATAAATTTTGTTGCTTGTTCCCTATCCATAGCTACTCCTGGCGTTTTCAATCCACTGATCGATCAAATCCTGAAATTATCCTTATTCATGGCCTTGCCGCGCGCTTCAGCCACGGAAATTACATTGCGTTTTACCAGATCAGTTAGATTCTGATCCAATGTTTGCATGCCGACATTCTGGCCCGTTTGAATTGCTGAATACATCTGCGCGATTTTGGCTTCGCGGATCAAATTACGTATCGCTGGTGTGCCGATCATTATTTCATGTGCGGCAACACGCCCCTTGCCATCCTTGGTTCTTAACAGTGCCTGAGAAATCACCGCACGTAATGATTCAGATAGCATTGCGCGCATCATTTCTTTTTCTTCTGCGGGAAAAACGTCAATAATACGATCCACGGTTTTTGCGGCGGAGCTCGTGTGCAATGTGCCAAATACTAAATGACCTGTTTCAGCCGCCGTCATTGCCAAGCGTATGGTTTCCAGATCACGCAGTTCACCTACCAGAATGATGTCAGGGTCTTCACGCAACGCCGAGCGCAATGCATTGGAAAAGCTTAAGGTATCCCGCCCTACCTCGCGTTGATTAATCAGGCACTTCTTACTCTCGTGCACAAATTCGATGGGATCTTCAAGAGTCAGAATGTGACCGTACTCATTTTCGTTAATGTCATTGATCATTGCCGCTAATGTGGTGGATTTTCCTGAGCCGGTTGGGCCTGTTACTAAAACGACACCACGCGGTTGTTTAGCGATTTCAGCAAATATTTTGGGCGCTTTGATATCTTCCAGACTCAAAACTCTTGATGGAATCGTTCGCATAACTGCTGCGGAACCGCGTTGCGTATTAAATGCATTGACGCGGAAACGTGCGAGATTTGGAATTGCAAAGGAAAAATCACACTCCAGGTGTTCCTCATAAAATTTGCGCTGACTATCATTCATAATGTCGTACACCATCGCGTGCACTTCCTTATGGCCCATCTCTGGCAAATTGATGCGGCGGATTTCGCCATGTACCCGGATCATTGGTGGCATACCTGCAGATAAATGTAAATCTGAAGCGCTGTTCTTAACCACGAATGTAAGCAGCTCAACTATATTCATTGCGATGTCCTCTTGTGACAATAGGTAACGTCAGGTGAAATATTCGAATAAGAATTCATGAGTCTCAGGTAAGCAGTACCTGAGCTAGCTCGTTAGTCAACGGAAGGAGTAGATGAAAATTGAGTAATTCTGGTCAGAGAATGCATAGAAAATGGATTCCGATCAACTTGACAGGATTACCTATCAATTGCTTGGTTTTATGCGGGTTGATTGATTGCGTCACTGATTCGGTTGGCCCAGGCTGCTGCTTCCAGTTCCATTTTGGTGAATTCACTAATGCTCAGAAAACCCAAGTCTGACAGCATCGCTGAAACTGTCTCAAACTCACCTTTCTCATGGGCCTCTATCAATTCCAGTTGACGACCCAGATAGCCACGCCGATTTAGCAAAGCTTCGCTCATATCTTTCTGTATGCTGAGCGAACTAACCAGTTCGGCCATTTCTATCCCAAGTAAGGTATCCAGCAATGATAAGGTACCCACCATAAAAGCGCGATCCTGGTGATTTTTGTCATGCGGGCGATCTGCTATGGCAATGAACTCAAGTAGTTTGCCTCGTAACGTGGCGGTTTGCATTAATGCATCTGAGGCGTTACCGCCCTTTTGTTTGGCGGCATAGAGTAATATCTGCACCCAGCGTTGCAGCTGTTTCCGGCCGAGTATCATAATGGCTCGTTTTATCGAGTTAATTGTACTTGGCAAGCCACCTGCGGCAGAGTTGACCATGCGCAGCAGGTTATAGCTTAAACCGGGTTGATACTTGAGTTCATTCTCAATTTCACTCACATCACTGTCTTTAACAACAAGCAATAAAAGCTTAAGTAAGGCTAGCTTGGATGGGTCAATCCTTTTGCCCGAAATAATTTCTGGTTTCGCGAAATAAAAACCTTGCAACATATGGAAATTCAAAGCGATACAGTTCTTGGCTATTTCCTGGCTTTCCACTTTTTCTGCTAAAAACAATACCGGCCAGCGCTTTAGTTTCTTTACCAGACTGATTAGGTCACTTTGTGTCAGCGCAGTGATATTGATTTTGACTACATTAATTAAAGGCATGATACGGTCGTATCGATTATCCAATTGAACAACATTAGAAAGCGCTAGCTGGTAGCCTTTCTGTTTTAGGAAAGTACAGCGTTGAATGATTTCATCATTAATTTCAACGTTTTTTAAAATTTCGAGAACCACATGCTTTTTGGGAAGCATACAAATGGCGTCATGCATTAATAATTCTGTGTCGACTTTAATAAAACCGCGCCGCTTTCCTATTACATTTTCAATACCTAATTGTCCGTAGGTATCAATGATGACATTTGCCGAAGCGGCAGAATTATCTGTGACAGTAACTGTGTTATTTTGGTCGGAACGGAATAATAATTCATAGGCAACTACATTTTGTTTGCTGTCAAGAATCGGTAACCTGCCAAGATAAACCTCCTTCATATATTCTCCTGTATCTTCCATCTAGCACGCTTTTGTTTATCGTCTTGAATTAAGCCAACTTGAGTGTTAGCGTGCGCATCGTAAGATACTGTAATAATTGAAATAATTTCTGGTGGTTTCAAAGAGAAAATTTCTCTGGAAATATACTATTACTGGGATGAGCTGCTGATTTGCCCGATACGGCTGGATGCTTTACAACATAGCCGGACACGGTGTTTACCAGGCTGTGTGTAAAGATAATGCCATTCATCGATATTAGGCTTTTGTGATTTCTGTTGCCTACCGTATGGCATTGAATACTTCTGTGACTTGTAATTTTGCCACTGTCATCACTGATTCAATAATTTCAACTGACAAGCCAAGGTAGCTCCATGTCTTGAGCGCACGGTCAGGTATTGTTTCTTCGTGATTTATTTTCTGATTTGTACAGGGCTGAATATAGTTAGCAATATTGATAGCTGCACAAAGCGTGCTGGCGTCATACTCATATTCCGCATCCTCCATAGGATCGAGTTGGTGTTCAACCATTTTCCAGATATTAGGGGGTAATTTCCATTGCTTCAGAAGCTCAGCACCTAATTGCGCGTGAGTAAAACCAAAAATTTTACGTTCTGCCTGGATTACAACGTCTTCACCTTGGTTTATGTAACTCAATACTTTTGCAGATTCTTCCGGGTACTGGCTGAAGAGGATTAATCTCCCAACACCATGCAACAATCCAGCAATAAAGAAACGTTCTCTGCTGCCAACACTCGAGGAGAGTAGCCGCGCAGTTACACCACAAGTGATACTGTGGTTCCAAAATGTGTCCATGTCGACCAGATCGGATGAGATGCCCTTAAATGTAGACGTCACTGATGATGCCAAAACTAGATTCCGCAGTTCTTTATGCCCAATTATGGAGATTGCTTTTAAAACAGTTTCTACTTTGCCAGAAAAACCAAAGTAAGTGCTATTCGCGAACTTTAATAATTTCGCGGTTAATGCTGGATCACTTGAAATCACCTGCTCCAATTCATAATTGGATGCGTCCCCTGAATCAATCAAATCGTTTATACGAATCACAACATCCGGCAAGGAAAAAATTGAGCGAACATTCGTGGCTATCGTGCGAGGATCCATTTGAGTCTCAGTCAAGAAAATATCAATTAGCGCTGGTCTTAATTTAATTGGATAGTCGGTGGTAACATCAGATTTTGGCGATGGTATAACTGTTTTCTAGCCTGTACTCGGATCCCATCGGAACGCTTCGCAAGCAAAGCCAAAATGCTCATGCGAAGATTAAACCAATATGCGCAGCAATGCGTTGACGATTAAGCGGAGAAAACGGTCTGATTTCGTGTAGAAGCGTGGCACGGTTCCGGCTTATTCCGCCAGATGTAGGTTATTTTCCAGAGATAAGTGACTGATATTTAGCTTGTAGTTGCTCTTTGCTTTCAATTCTATCTGGATTGGTAATAATACAATCTACTGGACATACTTCGATACATTGCGGTTCATTGTAGTGCCCAACACATTCCGTGCATAAGCTGGCATCAATTTTGTAGATCTCTTCACCCTGAGAAATGGCCCCGTTAGGGCATTCGGGTTCACAAACATCACAGTTAATACATTCGTCAGTAATAATTAATGCCATTAAATTCTCTCGTTACTATTTTGTTATTTTTCCGCGTAGTTTTTTTGCTACCAGCGGGTGTACAAATGCATCCGCATTCCCACCCAATGAGGCAATCTCACGCACAATGGTTGCTGAAATAAACATATATTGTTCTGATGGCGTCATGAATAAAGTTTCCACATCGGGGTACATACTACGATTCATCCCCGCCATCTGGAACTCATATTCAAAGTCTGAAGCGGCACGCAAACCGCGCAAAATTATTCGCGCGTTCTGTTGCTGCAAGAAATTCATCAATAAACCAGAAAATGCCATAATCTTGACATTCGGACAGTCTGATAATACCTCGTGTGCCATTTCTACTCTTTCTTCCAAAGAAAAAAATGGTTTTTTACTGCTGCTTACGGCTATCGCTACGATGACTTGATCAAACAAACGCGAAGCACGCCGGACCAGATCTTCGTGTCCACGCGTTATTGGGTCAAATGTGCCAGGATAAATCACTTTATCCATTCCGTGCTAGCTCCAGAAGTTGATAAGATACGGCACCAGCTTTTGCGCTACGTTTTGCACACCAGTGTTTATCCGCAGTCCAAGGGCTTTTAGTCTCAGTGTAAACCAACCCGCCTTTTTCCAGATGTAATGGCAGTAACGGCAACAATGTGGGTAACAGCTCAAGACGATAAGGCGGATCAAGAAAAATAACATCAAATTTCCGCACATCAGAATTCAAAAAATTTAACGCGTTTATCATTTTCAGTTCAACTTGCGTAGCTTGCAATTTTTCCTTATTTTCATGCAGCGCAGTGTAAATTTTACTATCCGTATCGACCATAACTACTTGTGATGCGCCGCGAGACGCAGCTTCAAAGCCCAATGCACCACTTCCAGCAAACAAGTCAAGACAATTCAGGCCGGTTAAATCCTGTCCCAGCCAATTAAACACGGTTTCACGAATTCTATCGGGGGTGGGTCTTAAATCTGGGATTGCTGGAAAAGTCAGCAAACGACTGCGCCACTGACCGCCAATGATACGGACTTTTCCTCTAACTAAAACCATGAACCAAGCATTTACTCAATTGCTCCCACGACAACAGTGACCATGCCGTCCGGTTGAATTCGTCGCTGGAATGCTTGCCGGATTTGTTCGGTTGTTACTGCTTCAACCGCCACCAAATAATCCGTTAAATAAGTCAGTGGTAAATTATAAAAGCCGATCATGGAAAGATAGCTCAATATTTTGCTATTACTTTCTATTCGAAGCGGGAAACCGCCAATGATATTTTGCTTGGCAGCCAGCAATTCTTCCTCTGTTACACCGCTTGCAACAAAATCTTTAAGCACTTTCTGGGTTAATGTCAGCGCTTCTTCTGACTGCTCCTTTTTTGTCTGCAAACCTATTTGAAAAGGCCCTTGTTCTTTAAAAGGGGAAAAGAAGCTGTAAACGCTATAAGCCAAACCGCGTTGCTGGCGAACTTCTTCCATCAGACGTGAAATGAAACCTCCGCCACCCAGTATATGGTTCCCGACTAATAGCGGAAAATAATCCGGATCACTTCGACGCAGGCCCGGATAGGCCAATTGGATATGGCTTTGTGTTGCCGGGTGAGGAATTCTTTTTATTCCTGCTACGGGTATTGATACTGAAGGTATTTCAGTTTTCTGTCCAACGGAAGAAAGATTATCAGTTAATTGTTCCGCAATTGCCGCAGCTTCAAGCCGAGTCACATCGCCAATGATTGCTATCACTGCGTTCCCGGCAACATAATAGGAACGATAGAAAGCAAGCAAATCTTCCCGCTGTAGCCTATTCAGCGCATCAATCTCTCCCAGCTCATTGAATCCGTAAGGGTGGCTGCTATAGAGCATTTTCATCAATTCACGTTCGCCAATGTAATCTGGCTTGGTGCTCGATTCTTTAATGCTCGAAACTATTCTTGCTTTTTCACGTAGCAATATTTCTTGCGAGAATTCCGGGGATTGAATAATGCGTGCAAATATATCAAGTGCTTGCTTGCGCTCCCGCTCACTGCTCAAAGTACGCAAAGCTAACCCGGCACGATCGTGGTCAAAATTATTTTTTAGTTGCGCGCCGACATCGGCTAACCCTGTGGCAATTTGGTCTTCAGATAGGCCGCCCGCGCCAAGACTGAGCAAATGCCGTACCAGATTGGCGCAACCTGATTTGCTGGCTGTATCCATGGCACTACCCGCAGCAAACTCCACATTGATATCCAGCATGGGCAAATCGTGATTTTCAACAAAATAAACTCGTGCCCCGGAGGATGTTTGCCAGTACTGGATCGGCAGCGAAGCCAATACCCATTGAGAATAAAAACTAAACAGTACAATACCTATGAATCGCTTTATTTGCACGCAAGCCTCCTACAGCTCAAGTATTTCAGTAATAAAGGCCTATTAGCCACTATTGCGCAACCCAGCGGTTACACCATTAATCGTAAGGTGGATGGAACGTTTAACTTCTTCACTATCTTCACCGGACCGGTAACGGCGCAACAATTCAACCTGCAAATGGTTAAGCGGATCAATATAAGGGGTTCTGTTGCGAATACTCCTTGCTAGCGTTGGATTATCTTGCAGTAACTCAGTATGGCCGGTCACGGCAAACAACCATTTTTGACTTCTTGCCCATTCTTCTTTGATACGCCCAAAAATCTGCTCACGCAATGTCACATCTTCGACTAATTCCGCATAACGGGATGCAATACCCATATCTGTCTTAGCCAACACCATGTCCATGTTCGACAATAATGTTTGCATAAAGGGCCATTCCCGATACATCTCCTGCAATAATGCCAATCCCTGCCCATCTTGATCTTTATGATTGACAAAAGCTTCTATTGCATGACCGAATCCGTACCAGCCCGGTAGCATCATTCGACTCAAACTCCAGCTAAATACCCAAGGAATTGCGCGCAAATCTTCAATTGCATCGGAATTCTTACGTGATGGCGGCCTGCTGCCAATGTGTAGCCCCGCCATTTCGCGGATCGGCGTAGATTCCAGGAAGAATTGTTTAAATCCGGGTGTTTCGTACACCAAGTCGCGGTAAGTTGCAAAAGACACGGATGCCAATTTCTCCATAGCCGAATAATAACGATCCGAATTCGTGCCGATTGAATCACGACTCAGCAGCGTTGCTTCCATCGTCGCAGCCGCCAATGTTTCAAGGTTCCGTCGCCCAATTTCAGGTTCAGCATATTTACTGCTGATTACCTCGCCTTGCTCGGTTACACGGATTTGACCATTAACACTTCCTGGTGGCTGAGCCAGGATACTTTGATAACTCGGTCCACCACCCCGGCCCACCGTACCGCCGCGACCGTGAAACAAGCGTAACTCAACTTTGTGTTTGGCGAAAACTTTAGTGAGTTCAATTTCGGCTTTATAGATCTCCCAATTCGACGTGATAAACCCCCCGTCCTTGTTGCTATCAGAGTAACCCAGCATGACTTCTTGCACGTTGGCACGCGAACTTAGCAACTTGCGATAATAGGGCAGTGAAAATAACTGATCCATAATAATGCTACAGCTACGCAAATCCGAGATCGTTTCAAATAGCGGGATAATATTGAGGTGAAGTTGCGGGTTTTCGCCGGTTTGCAATAGGCCGACTTGCTGTAACAAAAATGCCACTTCCAGCACATTAATGATATCGGTGGTCATCGAAATGATGTAATTCGACATCGCTACACGTCCAAAGCGGCGATGAATTTCGGCGGCGCATTGCAAAATTCGCAGTTCGGATTGTGCCAGATCGGAAAAATCAGCGTACGAGACCAGTATCGAACGCGGTTGACTAATTTCTTTAAGCAGCCACTCCGTACGATCTTTTTCACTTAGCTGCGCATATCCTTTCCGCCCTGTGCTGCATTCGAATAATTCGCTGACGACCTGCTCATGGATCTTGCTATGCTGGCGCATATCCAGCGGTGCTAAATGGAATCCAAATACATCCACGGCGCGGCTGAGATTGCGTAATGCGCCGCGTGCTATCCATGATGATTTATGCTGTTTGAGCGAATGGATGATGGCATTGAGGTCGTGCAAAAATTCAGTACTACTTGTATAGGGTGCTCTGGTTTCGGCCGGGGTGTATTGCGTGACCTGATGGCCTAATTGATGCGCGGTCGCAACCAATCGCGCAGCGATACTAAGGAAAATCCGCCGGTATGGTTCGTCAGACCGGTTAGGAATATCCGGCGCGGTAGCGGCCAGTTGTTTAACTTCATCGCTGACTTGCACCAATTGCTCGGTCAGGCTCATAGAGCGGCCGATTTTCTGCACAGCATCGATATAAAAATCCAATGCTACCGACGATTGACGTTCCACCGCCCGTAACATGACATCATGCGTGACAAAAGGATTTCCATCACGATCACCACCAATCCAGCTACCGATGCGCAAGAACGATGTGACATACGGAGCATCTTTACCCAAACGGCGTTCGAGCAGGTCTTCTATTTTGGCATAGATGTATGGGATCTCTGTCAAAAAGGTGTAGCTGTAATATGCCAAACCATTCTCAATTTCATCATACACAGACAAGCGGGTGGGACGTAACATGCGAGTCTGCCACAATATCTGAATGGTAGCGCGCAAGCCTTCCTCATTGTGGCGCAATTCATTTGGCGTGAGTTCAGTCCGCGCACGTTCTTTCAGCAAACGCTCAATGGTTAATTGGCAATCCAGGATACTTCTTCGTTGGACTTCTGTTGGATGCGCTGTCAAAACCGGTGATATCATCGCTTTGCTAAAAAAGTCTACTAAGACTGAAATATCTTTTCTGCTTTCCAATATGCGTTCCAGTGCTAGTGTCACACTTCCAGCCTGCGGCGGGGATCCCGCGCGAAGATGTGCGCGCCGGCGCCGGTTGTGATGAACATCCTCAGCAATATTGGAAAGTAATGAGAAATAACTGAATGCACGAACGACGGGCAATGAGTCTTTGTCACTCAACTGATTGAGTATCTCATCGAGCTCATCTCTCGCCTTTAGATCTTGGTCGCGATGAAAACGAATCGCAGTCTGGCGTATACTCTCGACCAGCTCAAACGCACTATCTCCATCCTGCTCACGTAACGTATCACCCAGCATACGTCCTAGGAAACGAATGTCTTCGCGCAATGGTAAGTCTTTATCATTCACCAATTTATTGTTGGTAACACTATTCTCTGAATCAGTTGCGCTCATCGCATCACACACACACTTAAAAATGGATCCGACATGCACTTGCAACAAGCCAAGTCAGTGTCAGCCATGCTAAAATGACTATTATTAAGAATTTTTTGTAATTTTTTCATTTTATACTATTAATGCCCAATTCACTTTTATCCCCCCAGAAAATCGTCATTGCATCACGAGAAAGCCTACTTGCAATGTGGCAAGCGAAGTTTATTCAAAAATGTTTAGGCGAATTATACCCGCAAACTGAAATCAGCATACTCGGCATGACAACGCTTGGTGATCAGATATTGGACCAGTCATTATCAAAAATAGGCGGGAAGGGTCTGTTCATCAAGGAACTGGAGCAGGCTTTGGAAGATGGGCGCGCTGATATCGCGGTGCATTCGATGAAAGATATGCCCATGAACGTGCCCGAGGGATTCAAGCTTGCTGCCATCACTGAACGGGAAGATCCTCGCGATGCCTTTGTTTCCAATCAATATGCTAATCTGGATGCGTTGCCAGAAGGCAGTATTGTTGGTACATCAAGCCTGCGGCGAGAAAGTCAACTGCGCGCACAATTTCCTCATCTTCAAGTACTACCGTTGCGTGGTAATGTGCAAACCCGGTTACGTAAACTCGATGAAGGGCAGTATGCTGCAATCATCCTCGCTGCAGCTGGCTTAAAACGGCTTGGATTGTCCGCTCGCATCACAGCACTGCTGAATCCTGAACAAAGCTTACCTGCGGTAGGACAAGGTGCTTTGGGTATCGAATGCCGGGCTGACCGCACAGATTTGGTTGAGCTGATGCAACCTTTGCATCATCAGGCAACAGCTTTTTGTGTGGAAGCAGAACGGGCATTAAGTCGTGTGTTGGGAGGTAGTTGTCAGGTACCATTGGGGGCGTTTGCAGAAATTATCAATGGCACACTCGAGTTACGTGGCTTCGTTGCACAACCTGATGGTAAACGCATCATCAGTGGTGCATTAAATGGCAAGCCAGAAACTGGTATCACTATGGGACAGCAGCTGGCTAAAAAACTAGTCACCGAAGGTGCTGATGAAATATTAGCAGCCTTGGTCCCAGCAGATGGTTGGAAATAGTGTTGCCTAAAAACAAACAATTAGACGGCATAAATATTTTGGTTACTCGCCCAATACAGCAGTCTGTTTTGCTTGCAGAAGGTATTCGCGCTATTGGCGGGAATCCAATTCTACTTCCGGTATTGGAAATAACTGATGTAAAAGATTTAAATCCTTTGAGAAATTTGATTGACCGCTTAGATGAATTCGATTGGGCAATATTCGTCAGTCCCAATGCTGTCCACAAAGCCATGCAATTAATCAGCAAGCAACGTATATTGCCTTTCCAATTAAGATTTGCCGCCGTCGGTAAAGGCAGTGCAGATGCTTTAAAGCATTATGGCATCAACGAAGTACTCGTTCCAGTTGAGCATTTTGATAGCGAAGCATTACTGCAACAGGAACAATTGCAAAACATGGCTGGCAAACGAGTTGTTATTTTTCGTGGTAACGGCGGTAGGGAATTACTGGGAGACACACTCATGCAGCGTGGCGCATTCCTCGAATACGCAGAATGCTACCAACGCAGGAGACCAGATATTGATACAACATCATTAATAACTGCTTGGGCGCAAGGCGAGATACACGCCGTGATTATCACGAGCAGCGAAGGATTACATAATTTATTTGACATAATAGGCAAGCTTGGCCAACAATTACTGAAATCGACCCCAGTTTTTACAGTTCATGAACGTATTGCCCGGACAGCGAAAGAGTTGGGTCTGGGGAAAATCGTAATAGCGACATCTGCTGGAGATGAAGGTTTGCTGGAAAGCCTGCAAGCGTACTTTCAGGTAACCGAGAAACAGTACAATCTATAAGAGAAAGCACTCGGTAAGGCTAAAAGCGTTTATAACAACACTTGTACTTATCATGGCTGGTGTTTATGTAATTTGTGGTTCACATTAACAATGATCGCTCTACTGCAATGAGGAGAAAATATGAAACTGATACTCTGGCTATTGGCACTATTTGCTGCTGCTGTAGCTGTTACACTTGCCGCAAAAAATATGACGGGGCGTGCTCTGTTGGAGATGCCACCCTATCAAATAGAGCTATCAATTGATCACTTTATAATTGGATTAATCGCAGCATTTTTTGTTTTTTACATTCTAGTCCGGATTGTCCTGGGAATATTAGGGTTTGGTCGCCGGCATCGACATAAAAAAACAGACGAGATGTTACTTTCTGGGTTAAAAGCTTACCTTGAAGGCGATTTTGTTAAAGCACAAAGGAATACAGCCATTGCATTAAAGTTAGCTGACTCATCGACGGCTCAGGCAATTTGCGCTGTCATTGCAGCTCGCTCAGCAAATAAGCTTGATGAAATTACAGCACGAGATCAGTATCTGAACACGGCACTCCATAAAGCACCTGATGAAAAATCGTTATGCCTTGCCACTAAAACTGAATTTCTACTGAATGATGGGCATTACGAAGAAGCGCTCAAAACATTACGGTCACTGTATTCGGGTGGCGGCTTACAATCGACTATCGTTTTGCAGCTGGAGCTTGAAGCGCAAAAACAAGCCGGAAATTGGGATGCAGTCATTGAGTTAACTGAAATACTGGCAAAACGTCAGTCAGCCAATAAAGCACTGGTAAAAGAATTAAAGCACGACGCACAAATAGAAAATATTAGAAGCAAAGCTTCGGATTTGTCGTCACTAAATCAGTATTGGCAGCACATATCACCCATGGAGAAAATGGATAGCAAACTTTCAGTTGCTGCCGCGCGTGCCTATATTTCACAAGGAAGCTGCACGATTGCAAATCGGATCATTGAGCAGAATGTTCCTATTACATGGGATAACGAATTAATTGAACTTTATGCAGAATGTCTGGATTATCATGTTAACAGGCAGATTGAGTGTGCTGAAGTTTGGCTGAAGTCACAGCCTAATAACGCACAATTGTTATTGACACTCGGTAAACTTTGTACGCACTGTGAGCTTTGGGGTAAAGCTCAAAATTATTTAGAAGCCAGCTTATCTGTTGAGCCTGGGCATAAAGCGCATTTTGCTTTAGCGCAGCTAAATGAGAAATTAGGTAAACATGAATTAGCTATGAATCATTATAATAAGGGGCTTGAATTAACACTCAAACAACTCAATTAAAGCTTAAGTGGCTAAGATCCTTGTTCAACTTTGGGATTGCTGGTTGAAGGTGTAAATACATCGGAGAAAAAAGCATCTTTTGGCATATTGCGAAGACTGGTAAAGTCGTGGTAAGCAGCTTTTACCATAGCTGGAACGCCACAGGCATATACCTGATGTTTTTCCAAACTGAGAAAGTCATGCATAACAGCTTCATGTACCAAACCGATTCTCCCTTCCCAGCTGTCTGTTGGTAAAGGTTCAGACAACACAGGAATAAAAGTGAAATTCTTGTGTTGTTGTTGCCACTTTTCTGCTAAATCCGCTAAATACAAATCAGCTCTTTTACGAGCACCCCAGTAAAGTGTCATTTTTATTTTATTGTTCCGACTACTCTCTTGATGAAAAATATGTTCAAGAATGCTTTTGATTGGCGCAAATCCTGTACCGCTCGCCAGAAAGATAATGGAAGTATTCTCAGGTGTATCGCGTAAAAAGAATGAGCCTAAAGGTCCTGTGAAGCGAAGCATATCTTTGGTTTTCATGTGCGTAAATACATGTTCTGTAAATGCGCCTCCAGGATAGTTACGTGCATGTAATTGTAAAAATTCATCATCATGCGGTGCATTTGCCAAAGAAAAACTCCTTCGTTTTCCATCTTTGAGCAGGATATCTATATATTGCCCTGCTAAAAACTGCAGCCGCTGATTAGTGGGAAGTTTTAGAGAAATAATCATCACATCAGGAGCGACAAGCTCAAGATTATGTACACGGGACGGTAATGTTTTAATTTCAATATTCTTAGTGGCGCCGATTTCATGGCATTCAATAACCAAATCGGTAAGTGGAGAAGCGCAACAAAATAATGCTTTACCGGTTCGCTTTTCTTCTTCAGTCAATGCTTCTTCACTATGGTGGCCATAATCTACTTTGCCTTGTATGATTTTTCCTTTACAAATCCCACAGGAACCATTGCGGCAGCCATAAGGCAGCGAGAAACCCTCGCGGAGGGCGGATTCAAGAATAGTTTCTCCAGATTCTACTATTAGAGCATGCTCGCTAGGTTTAATAATGATTTGATACGACATTGAGTGGCAGACAAATAAAAAATATAATAATCAGAAACAAATAGCTAATATGAAAAAAACACTGTTAATTGTTGGTTGTGGTGATATTGCCTTACGGGTGGCGCCACTTTTACAAACACATTACCGAATGCTCGGTTTATATCGTAATTTAGATAGCGCTGCCTATTTACGGTTACATGGCATTATCCCAATTTACGGAAATCTTGATCTTCCGAGAAGTCTCGAAAAACTCGCTGGGATTGCACAATTAGTTCTACACTTGGCTCCCCCAGCCAATCAAGGATTATACGATCGCAGAACCGCGCATCTACTGTCCGCATTAACCAGGCGAACAGAACGGCAAGCGGGGATTTTACCACAACGATTCATCTATATCAGTACCAGCGGGGTTTATGGTGATTGCCAGGGGGCATTAATAGACGAGACATATCCAACTCATCCGGAAAATGGTCGAGCAATACGACGCATCGATGCTGAGAGACAAATACGTAATTGGGGAAAGCGTAATCATATTCCTGTTTCCATTTTGCGGGTACCGGGTATTTATGCAGAAAACAGATTGCCACTAAAACGGTTGCGAGAAGGTAATCCGGCATTGTTGGACACTGAAGATGGTTATACCAATCATATTCATGCGGATGATCTCGCTCGAATAATTTGTGCTGCTTTGCAACATGCTAAACCAAATAGAATCTATCATACCTGCGATGACTCGCATCTGAAAATGGGAGAATATTTTGATTTGGTTGCGGATCATTTTGGATTGCCGCGTCCCCCTCGCATTACCCGCGATCAAGCTGAAGAACAGATATCACCCACAATGCTATCTTTCATGAAAGAATCCAGGCGGCTTAATAACCTAAGAATGAAAAAAGAATTGCATGTCAACTTGTTGTACCCAACAATTTATGATGGGATTAAAGCTGTTCATACAAAGAGCCAATGAAATCTAAGATAGAACACAATGCTGCGAATAAGCGCTAAGTAATACACGAAACTATGCCGTTAGCACCGCACAAGATAAAAATAATCTTTTGAGATTTGTTGTCAACGACGGTAACAGAATTTGAGTCTTTGCAATGTTTTCTAGTATTTTTTCACGGATACTCTAAGTTTTTGAGGAGCTAATTATGGCAACTGTGACAGCGCACACAGAGAATAAACTAAAAGAAATTAATTACTCGTGGGAAGGTAAGGACAGGGCTGGTAAACAGATAAAGGGCGAAATGCGCGCTGCTGGAACAGTTATTGTTACTTCTACATTACGTCGCCAGGGTATCAAAGTCACAAAAATAAAGAAAACTCAATCGGGTGGAAAAATTACTGACAAAGATATCACACTATTTACACGTCAGCTGGCTACTATGATGAAATCCGGTGTGCCGCTGTTACAAGCCTTCGATATAGTGGGCAGAGGGCACAGCAACCGAGCTTTGAGTAAATTACTTTTGGATGTTAAAGCCGACGTAGAAACCGGTAGTAATTTGACAGATGCATTTCGCAAATACCCGCTTTACTTCGATGAACTATATTGTAATCTTGTGGGAGCAGGAGAAGCTGCCGGTATTCTAGATCATATTCTGGATCGTTTGGCAACCTACAAAGAGAAGATTCAAGCCATCAAGGGGAAAATTAAATCTGCACTTTTTTACCCTATTTCGATTATTGTGGTTGCTTTTGTTATTACCGCGGTAATTATGATTTTTGTAATCCCTGCTTTTAAAGATCTATTTGAAGGATTCGGTGCTGAATTGCCTGCTCCAACGCTTCTTGTAATGACCATTTCAAATTTCTTCGTTGCGTATTGGTGGGCTATTCTAGGTATTCTGGGCGGTGGAATTTATGCTTTTTTATATACTTGGAAGCGCTCGGTCTCAATGCAACATGTTATGGATCGTTTTGCGCTTAAGTTACCTATCTTCGGAGAAGTAATCCGTAAAGCTACGATTGCACGCTGGTCACGTACACTTTCTACTATGTTTGCCGCAGGTGTGCCTCTGGTAGAATCATTGGATTCGGTCGCCGGTGCGGCAGGGAATCATATTTATTTCGAAGCCACCAAGAACATACAAATTGAAGTCAGTACAGGCAATAGTTTGACCTCTTCCATGGCTGGCACCAATGTATTTCCGAACATGGTGATTCAAATGGTCGCCATTGGTGAAGAGGCCGGTTCGCTTGATTCCATGTTAAGTAAAATCGCTGACTTCTACGAAGCAGAGGTAGATGACGCGGTTGCCGCGCTGTCAAGTTTGATGGAGCCGATTATCATGGTTGTATTGGGAACACTAATTGGCGGTATGGTCGTTGCGATGTATTTGCCTATCTTCAAAATGGGTATGGTTGTTAATTAAACGCGACTCCCGGAATCCAATTCTATTACATAATAACCATGCCATTACTATCCATGCTGCAAGATACGCCAGCTTTTTTTATTTCATTTGTCGCGATAATCGGGTTAATGATCGGCAGCTTTCTGAACGTCGTGATATACCGTCTGCCTGAAATGATGAAAAGAAATTGGCTGCAGCAGTGTGCAGAGCTGCATGGTGAAGCGGGCAAAGCGTTGCCTACATTTAACCTGATTACCCCTCGTTCGGTATGTACTCATTGCGGACATAAAATAACCGTATGGGAAAATATTCCAATTATTAGCTATCTTATTTTACTAGGTCGTTGTTCTCAATGCCATGCACATATTTCACTGCGTTATCCTATTGTAGAAGCAGTAACGGCGCTTATGAGCGGTTTTGTTGCCTGGTATTATGGTTACGGTTTGATAACTATTGCGGTATTGATTTTTGTGTGGGCGCTCATTGCGCTTGCAGTCATTGATTTGAATACGCAATTATTGCCGGATGATATAACCATGCCATTATTATGGATGGGCTTACTGATCAATATGAACAGCGGTTTTACTGATATTCAATCTGCAATTATTGGCGCTGTAGCAGGCTATCTTTCTTTGTGGTCAATTTACTGGTGCTTTAAACTTTCCACGGGTAAAGAAGGTATGGGTTATGGTGATTTTAAGTTGTTATCTGCTATTGGCGCATGGTTGGGATGGAATATGCTTCCGCTGGTCATGCTTTCCTCATCACTGGTGGGCGCAACTGTTGGTATTGGATTAGTGTTAACTGCTAGACTCAAAAAGAGTACTCCCATTCCATTCGGTCCTTATCTGGTTGGTGGGGCATTTATTGCTCTATTTTGGGGAGAAAAACTGAATTATGCTTATCATGGTTTATTCTGATTTATGGCCTTTGTTGTTGGATTGACTGGAGGGATTGGTTGTGGAAAATCGAGCGCCAGTCAATTCTTCTCAGATTTGGGTATTGACGTCATTGATACCGATGTAATTGCTAGAACATTAACTCAGCCGCATGGATTGGCTATCCAGCTGATTCGAAATACATTCCAAGATGCTTTGATTACGGCGGATGGTGCTTTGGATAGAGAAAAGATGCGTAACCTAATTTACTCGGATAGCGACTCACGACTCAAGCTCGAAAATATTTTGCATCCGCTCATTCTAAAAGAAACGGTTCAGCAAATTGCACAAACCCAATCTTCCTACATCATTGTTGTTGTTCCCTTGCTATTTGAAACGGATGATTACAACAATATTATTCAGCGTATTCTAGTCGTTGATTGTGAGGAGCGGCAGCAAGTTTTACGTACCATGGCGCGTAGCAATTTGTCTGAACAACAGGTAATAGCAATTATGACAGCGCAGGTCTTGCGAAAAGAGCGTTTACAAAAAGCTGATGATGTTATCATCAACGATAAGGATATTGATTCCTTGAAAGCGCAGGTAATTCAGCTGCATCATAAATATCTTATTCTTTCAGAGAATAAACTGGATACTGAGATTTAACGGCTAAGAAATTATTTGGGAAATTTAATTTCTTTATGAAATAATCTTATCTAGGGCAAGATTTAATATCTCTAATCTTTCTTGTGGATGCATAGCTATTGTGATTTGTTACGAACACCCGCTTAATGAACGTATCCGTACCTTTCTGCGACTTGAAGATTTATTTAATAGAATTGATTTCTTTTCAACTAAAGATACCGCTACTGAGCATCATGCTTCGCTCATCGCACTATTTGAAGTTCTTGAAATTACCAGTCGCGCAGACATTAAATCAGATTTGTTACAAGAGCTTGAGCGACAAAAACAAATACTTGAGATGTTGCGCAGGAATCCGGATGTTTCTGAGGCGGCACTCGATAATGTACTCAATGATATTAAAACTACTTTCCGGGAAATGCTGGATTTTCCCGGAAAGGTTGGGGAGCATTTACGAGAGAACGAATGGCTAATGACGATCAAGCAGCGAATTGGGATACCGGGTGGTTGTTGTGTGTTTGATTTGCCATCTTATCATTATTGGTTGAATTTGGACCCGGTCCATCGGCACAGAGACTTTAACGAATGGTTAACACCATTTCAACCCATACGCAATGCATTTGGGATTGTGCTTTACCTATTAAGAAAGAGTGGGAAAACTTTGCAAGTTGTCGCAAATCGAGGCATTTTCCAGCAGACAGGCTCGGAATATTCCGCACATATGCTGAGACTGAACTTAAGTGACCAATTGCCATGTGTACCTGAGATCAGCGCAAATAAATATGCTCTGAATATTCGTTTTATCCCCACGCAATCAGGTCAAAGAAACAAAGTTTACGAAGGGGATGTTACATTCGAGCTAACCTTCTGTAATCTCTAGGAGTCTATCGGACTTAAAGCTAGTCTACTGGTCAATGGGATTATTACGGTTCATATTTTCACTCGCTCTCCTACTTGGCTCGCTACGAATGCTTAAGACCAACAGGCTCCTAGTCACGAGCTAAGGAGCCGCTGAATTATTAGGAATGTGTCATTCCGGTAAAAGCCAGAATCCTGAAGGATCAAAGAACTGGGCACCGGCTTTTGCCGGTGCGGCGAATAATTCAGTAGCTCCCTAAGTCATTCAGTGAAATAACTTAGCACTCAACCTAGTGCGATACGTTGATTAATTTGCCCAAGTGATTGCTCAACTTGATCGACTAGGATAAGACATAATTCACCATCCTGCAAATTGGATAGCGCTGCATCAATTGCAAGTGCTTCTCCAAAAATTTCACTTATTTTTTGAGTACGACTGGCACTACCCAAACCTTCTCGTAACAATGTCAGTACTTCCCCATCCGCTCGACCACGCTGACACTGATCTTGATAAAGCACTACTTCATCAAATGCGTCACCAAGAATCCTTGTTTGCTGGCGAATATCTTCATCACGTCGATCCCCAGCGGCACTAATAACTACTGAGCGTCGCTTTGATGGAATATTATCAATGGCGCTTACAAGTGCCTGTATCGCATCCGGATTGTGGCCATAATCGGCGATTAAGGTAGCATTGCGGTAATTGAAGAGATTAAAGCGACCCGGTGCGGTCTGTACATTACTTACAAAACCAGCTACGCCAGCATGAATCACCGCCCAATCCAATCCAAGTGCCCAACCGGCTCCAACAGCAGCCATCACATTTTCTATTTGAAAGTTGATACTGCCATTCTTTGTCAGTGGAATTTCGTTCAATGGTATCCGGTATTCATCTCTTTCACCCATAGCGACAATATAACCATCTTTTACATAGATGACACGTTTATGCTGCGCATGGTGCATTGCTAGCACCGGATGGTAGTTATCACGTGCAAAGAAAATAACTGAGCCGGGACAATGATCAGCCATGCTGGCGACGAGTGGATCAGCTGCATTGAGCACAGCGAAACCGGTACCCGGTGTTACATTCTGCACAACAATGCGTTTAACCGTAGCCAGCTCTTCCGCCGTGTTAACATAAGCCATGCCAAGATGATCACCCATACCAATATTAGTCACAACAGCAACGTGGCAGCGATCAAACCCTAAGCCTTCGCGCAATAATCCACCGCGCGCAGTTTCTAAGACAGCTGCATCGACATCAGGGTGAAAAAGAATGTTTCTCGCACTTTGGGGGCCACTACAATCTCCGGTATCGATACACTGCTCATCGACGTATACACCATCTGTACACGTAAGACCCACACGTTTGTTATCTTTTTCTAAGATATTGGCAATCAGGCGCGTTGTCGTTGTTTTGCCGTTGGTTCCTGTTACTGAGATCACCGGAATGCGTGCATTTTGCCCATGAGGAAACATGTAGTCGATGATTGCTTCCCCCACTGCACGCCCTTTACCAAAAGAAGGTTGCAAGTGCATACGCAAACCCGGTGCTGCATTAATTTCGATAACTCCGCCGCCTTGTTCTTCCAATGAATTCATAACATTGTCGCAGACAACATCGACACCACAAATATCCAAACCGACTACTTTTGCAGCAGCAACCACACGCGCCGCCAACTCAGGATGAACATCATCGGTCACATCAGTTGCTGTACCGCCTGTCGATAAATTGGCATTGTTGCGTAACACAACTCGCATTCCTCTGACTGGAATCGATTCAGCCGTTAATCCCTGTGCTGCCAGATGAGCTATAGAAATCTCATCCAGATGAATTTTAGTCAATGTAGTAACGTGCCCTTCTCCACGCATTGGATCGCGATTAATTTGCGCTACCAATTCATAAATGCTTTGCACGCCATCGCCAATAACTTGTGGCGGGTCACGGCGTGCAGCGGCAACCAGCTTGTTACCAACAACCAGCATACGATAATCATGTCCGGGAATATAACGTTCCACCAGAACATTATCACTGATTTCGGTTGCGATCATATAAGCCATTTTTACTTGTTCTGCGCTAACAAGATTAACAGTTACGCCTTTGCCTTGATTGCTGTCTTTTGGTTTTATTACTACTGGAACACCTATTTCGCAAGCTGCTACCCAGGCATCTTCTACACTTGTTACCTCTCGACCGAGAGGGACAGGTATACCAGCTGCATGTAACAAGGCTTTGGTCAATTCTTTATCCTGCACAATTGCTTCCGCAACAGCGCTGGTCATATCGCTTTCAGAAGCTTGAATACGACGCTGCTTACTACCCCAACCAAATTGTACCAAGCTGCCTTCCGTTAAGCGGCGAAATGGAATGCCGTGCGCAACAGCAGCTTGAACAATAGCACCCGTGCTCGGCCCTAAGCGTATATCTTCGTTGAGCTCACGTAAGCGGTGAATAGCATCTGTTAAATCAAAAGCAGTATCTTCAATGGCTGCAATACACAAAGCTTGAGCCAGCTCAAAAGCAAGTTTGCCAACTTTCTCTTCAGTGTAACCGACTATGACGCGATAGGTATCGGCATCTGGTGTTAAAACGGTACGGCTAAATGTTATCGGGCAACCTGCTTGAATTTGTAACCCGATTGTGGCAAATTCAAGTACATGCGCTATCGTAACAGCTTCATGATGACCAGCTGGTTGAAGTAAAGAAATCTCAGGAAAACGCTCACGTAATCGTGCTTCAAAACCAGGGATGGTACCAATCTTATTTTCGGAACCACTGCAAACGATAGTAGCTTCAATAGAGGTGTGCTGACTCCATAAATTTGGTCCGCGCAATGCTCGAATACGCAAAACTTTCATAACTTGATTCCTTGAGTTTGTAATCCGATTGGAAGATTCTGATTTTCTGACTTATATTTTTCCTGACTGAAACCAAATGTTTCAATCCCGATACGTATAAGATCAGGTTCAATACCTAATGCCCAAGCAGCTCCGATAGCTGCCAATACATTTTCTATTTCTTGCGTGCTATGCTTGCCAGTTACTGCAGGTATCTCCATTAATCTGACCAGTGGTAATTCATCAGAACCGGTAACAAGCATGACTGTGTTATTGCGTACTATCACAGCGCGTTTACCTTGCTTATGGCCCGTTCCGGTGACGCGATGTTGAGTAATTACTGGCAAGTCCGGGTTAATGCTGAAGAAAATTACCTCGCCATGACACAGTTCGGATATCTCAACCAACATTTCATCCTTGGCATTGAGCACTGCAACACCGATGGGTAGCTTTACACCTTCTTCCACATCATCGATAGCCGCAGCTGTTGGCGTTACTACATCAACTTGTGTGCGTAGTACAGTAAAAACTTGTTTCAGCGTTTCGATTCCATGGCGGCCAAAATGACTGGCTGGATCAACATTGGTGATGATGCCAACCTGACAGCTATCGTATACCAGCCCCTCATTGAGTATGGATTCAAAGCCATTCTCAAACACTGCAGCTTCGACAGTCGGGTTCATCAGTGTACGGTTAGCTGCTGCCCAATTGGCACTGTTGTTTTTATCAATTTGCCTGTAATCCTGATAAAGGCCATTGCTGCATGCCAGGCCAGTTTGTTTGCCTGAAAGAATAAGCAATCTGGCAATAAGATAAGCGACTGTTGTCTTACCATAACTACCCGTAATTCCCACAATAGGAATTCGACCGTTATCTTGATCGGGAAACAAATGATCAACTATTGCTTTCCCAACAGGGCGAGGTGTACCTACTGCCGGTTTAATATGCATCAACAGACTTGGGCCGGCATTTACCTCAACAATTGCACCGTTTTGATCGCTCAATGGGCGCGAAATATCGCTGGTTACTAGATCAATACCGGCAATATCCAGACCGATGATACGCGCAGCGAGTGATGCGATGGATGCAGTACTTGGGTGAACTTGATCTGTTACATCAAATGCGTGATTACCATTCCGCTGAATCAGAACTTTGATGCCACTTGGTACAATTGAACCACTGTGATAGCCTTGGTGAGCAATCTCCATTTGTGCTGCATTATCCAGACGGATTAGATTAAGCGGATGATCTTCCGTTGATCCACGGCGAGAATCGGAATTGATTTGAGATTCGATTAGTTCAGCTATAGTTGAAGCGCCATCTCCGATTACTGAGACCGAGTCGCCTTGCGTAGCAGCTATGAGTCGTCCGCCAACGATTAACAATCGATGTTCAATCCCAGAAATATAGCGCTCAACTAATACTTCCGTGCCCTCTTTCAAGGCCATGTGATAAGCCGATTCAATTTCTTCGCGGCGGCTTAATTCAATAAAAACGCCGCGCCCATGGTTTCCATCGCAAGGTTTTACGACTACCGGCATGCCAATTTCATTCGCCGCTTCCCAGGCAGCTTCAGCACTTTCAACAATGCGTCCTTCTGGGACAGGGACGCCACAAGATTGTAATAATGCTTTTGTCAAATCCTTGTCACGAGAAATGCTTTCAGCAATAGCTGGCGTGCGATCTGTCTCAGCGGTCCAGATGTGACGGGAACGAGCGCCATATCCCAGTTGCACAAGATTTCCTTTAGTAAGGAGCCGGGTGGCTGGAATATTACGTGCGACAGCTGCATCTACAATACAGGCTGTAGAAGGCCCAAGCCAGAGTGAATCAACCAAGTCCCGAAGCTGTCTGATAGCCCCTTCGACATCATACGATAGGGTGGGAGATTGCTGGAAGTTCATAGCGGCCAGTACCAATTCACGCGCAGAGTACAGAGCAGTTTTTGTAATTTCTGCATGCCAGGCACTTAATGCAACTTTATATACACCGCGTACCGAGGTTTCTCGAGCTCTGCCAAAACCGCCACGCATTCCAGCTAGATTTTGCAGTTCCAGAGTTACATGTTCAAGAATATGGCATGGCCACGTACCTTCTTTTACCCGGCGTAAGAAGCCGCCACGTTCTTCATAACTGCAACGGTGTTCGATCAGTGACGGAAGCCATTCTGACAACCGCTCATAAAAGCCTGGAATCGTATCAGAAGGAAAATCTTCAAGTTCGCCGATATCAACCGTTGCTTCGAGGGTAGGGTAATAAGTCCAAATATTTGGACCATTCAAGTGAATGATTTTAAGAAACTTGATATCTTTAGCACTATTGCAATTTAGATTTGAGCAGTCAGACATAAAATTTGAATCGGAAAGAAGAGATGTTATTAACGCCGCTCAAATTAATAGGTTTACAAGAACCCCAACAATTTTCAAATACATTATTCAATTTGTTTTGATAACCCTGATTCGTTAACGCCTTGTGTTTTGTTACTGGAATTGGGCAGGAGTGCTGATGAACTGCCTTGGGTTTTTATAACCAGAGTTCAAATGCTGCTGCAAAATTAGCCAACCGGAACTCGGTTGGATCGTTAGTGATTAAATTAATGCTATAAATGTATACAACAATTGTTTGGTTAAACAATTTTTCTTATTGACAAACATTTGTTTGAATCCAAAATAGACATCTACATGGCTTAGGGTTTTTATTATTTATCGGTTTTAACAATTTTCATTACATATAAAGGTGTTCTTTGGAAGACATGCCGCTGCACATCATGCTGATTGCATTGGTGTTTTTATTGATTCTTTCTGGCTTTTTTTCCTTGTCTGAAACCAGCATGATGGCGATCAATCGCTATCGCTTGCGACACCTCGCCAAGCAAGGACATCGTGGCGCCCGGTTGACTGTAAAATTGCTTGAGAATACGGATCGGTTACTGGGTGTTATTTTGCTGGGAAATAATTTACTAAATACGGCTTCTGCAACATTGGTAGCTGTCATCATTGCTACTTTCTTTGCCCATGATGACTTTGCTTTACTTATTGGAACGATTGCCGTTACTTTTGCTATTCTGATATTTAGTGAAATTACGCCAAAAGTCATCGCAGCGGCGTATCCGGAGCGGATTGCTCTTGCGGCTAGTTATGTGTTAACGCCATTGCTGGCTATTTGCTATCCAATTGTATGGTTCGTTAATTTATTTGTCAGCGGATTGCTGATTTTGTTTCGATTGAAGCCCAAGAAGGGCGAGCTTGAACAGAAAATAAGTACGGAAGAACTTAAAACACTGGTGTTAGAAGGCGGGCATTTCATACAACATAAGCACCAAAGCATGCTGCTGAACTTGTTTGATCTTGAAACCATTACAGTTGACGATGTGATCGTGCCACGTAGTCAAATCGAAGCGATTGATTTGAATGCGGATGATGATGTTATCCATACGCAATTGTTGACTTGTCATCATACCCGTTTGCCGATATACCGCGAACGCATGGATAACATTGTCGGTATTGTTCATGTGCGCAAAGTACTGAACCAAATGCAGGGAGGAAAAATAACGGCCGCCACTCTCGAGAAAGTCATGCGTGCTCCTTATTTTATTCCTTCTGGAACATCATTATTTTCACAATTACAATTATTCCAGGAGAACCAGAAACGAGTCGGTTTAGTAGTCGATGAATACGGTGAGTGGATGGGATTGGTTACACTGGAAGATATTATAGAGGAGATTATTGGAGAATTTACGACACAAGCACCGACCCAAACCAGCACTTTTCTGAAGCAGGAAGATGGCGGTATTATAGTAGAGGGTAGTACTTTGTTGCGTGAATTAAATCGCAAACTGAATTTTCAGTTCCCATTGGATGGTCCAAAAACTTTGAATGGCTTGATATTGGAATATTTTGAAGATATTCCCGAAGCAGGGACCGGACTAAATATTGGCGGTTATCCGATGGAGATCATTCAAACAAAAAACCGGGTTGTGAAAACTGTTAAAATTTTTCCTGTTTCAACAGAAACAGAAGCAAAGAATCTCGCGTAGTTTTTAGATTTTCTTGAGACAAACTACATGCACCGTGAAGTTCGCACAATAATTACCCAAGTTGGACGAGAATTATAAAAGCAGTTATCCTGTCGACCGGTAAATGGCATAACAGTTTATTCACCAAAGCGCCCATAGCTCAGCTGGATAGAGTACCGCCCTCCGAAGGCGGGGGTCGCACGTTCGAATCGTGTTGGGCGCGCCAATAGCTGAATCGTTTTTTCAACGCATCGCTTTGATTCTCACAACGTTACTTTTATTAGCTGAAGTGCTAGAAGGTATACTCACAAAAGTACGAAATAAATTTGTAATTTGCACGTCACATTGGTATCAATTCGTTGATGCATGTCCTATCATTCGTGTCATACCTAAACTTATAAAACATATTGGGATGTTTACCGGAATCATACAAGCAGTGGGTGAAATTAAACAGATTCGCCCTATCCAGGGAAATAGCGATAACGGATTATCCCTAGAGATTGCCGCCGAGGAAATGGATCTTAGCGATGTCATGGTGGGTGACAGTATTGCTGTGAGTGGTGTTTGCCTAACGGTCACAACGTTAACCGGCAACCTGTTCACAGTAGACGTTTCGCAGGAAACGCTCAGATGTACGCAGGGTCTGGATCAGGTTGGTATGCACGTTAATCTGGAAAAAGCCTTACGCTTGTCAGACCGGCTGGGCGGACATTTGGTCAGTGGTCATGTGGATGCGACCGGGACAGTTGTTAAATTTGAGCCTGTCGGAGAGAGTTTTGTATTGATCATTCAAGCACCCGAATCAATATTGCGATATCTTACCCATAAAGGCTCTATCACCATCAATGGAGTGAGCCTGACAGTAAATCAGATTGAGGGTAATGAATTTTCTGTTAACCTGATTCCGCATACCTTGGCGGTAACCACGCTGCAAGAGCTTACACTGGGAGTGCGTGTAAATCTGGAAACAGACATGCTGGCGCGATATGTAGCAAGACTATTAAATATTTAAGGTTAACCGGGAAAAACAGATATGAGAATCAGTGCTATCCAAGACATTATTGATGATCTGAAACTGGGTAAAATGGTCATTCTTGTTGATGAAGAGGATCGCGAGAATGAAGGGGACCTGGTTCTGGCTGCCGATTTTGTGACGCCGGAAACTATTAATTTTATGGCCACCCACGGCCGAGGATTGATTTGTTTAACGCTGACTGAGGAAAGGTGTCACCAATTAGATTTGCCATTGATGGTGTCAGCCAACCGTGCTCCTTTGGGCACCAACTTTACGCTTTCCATAGAAGCAGCGAGCGGTGTGACCACAGGTATTTCTGCCGCTGACCGTGCACGTACCATTCAAGTCGCCGTTCAAGCGGATGCCAAGCCACAAGACATTGTGCAGCCGGGCCATATTTTTCCACTGATGGCCCAGAAAGGTGGTGTCTTGGTTCGTGCGGGTCATACTGAAGCGGGTTGTGATTTAGCCAGAATGGCCGGCTTGACAGCAGCTTCGGTGATTTGCGAGATTTTGAAAGCAGACGGGAGCATGGCGCGATTACCCGATCTCATAGAATTTGCGCATAAACATCAACTCAAAATTGGCGCGATAGCCGATCTGATTCAATATCGCAGTCAGACTGAAAGCTTGGTAACGCGTGTCGCTGAGCGCGCAATTCATACGCTGCATGGAGAATTTCTTCTGACAGCTTATCGTGATGAAATAGCCAATACAACACACTTGGCTTTGGTTAAGGGCGAAATAAACCCAACAATTGAGACTTTGGTGCGTGTACATGAGCCGCTGTCGGTCATAGATTTGTTGGATATTTATGATAATACGCATTCTTGGAGCGTTCATGATGCCATGAAGTTGATTGCCGAAGCGGGGCAAGGTGTTATCGTTCTTCTACATCGCAAAGAAAGTCCAGCTAAATTGATTGAGCGCGTTCAGTTGAGGGAATCGCGTTTTCCCGGCTCAATCAAGACGGATCTTCGTGATCACGGTATTGGCGCGCAAATACTGAAAGATCTTAACGTAGGAAAAATGCGATTGATGTCAGCGCCGAGAAAAATGCCCAGTGTGACAGGATTCGGTTTGGAAGTAACCAGTTACGTGGATACGCCCAACCTATAAAATTTAAATCTTAAGTGATCAAGAATTGATCACGATTAATCAATAGACTTACAGGAGTTAGATATGCCGTACTATGACGATATTCTTGAATTTGAACCGAATTTGGATGGAACTGAACTGCGTATCGGCATTGTCATGAGCCGTTTTAACATTGATGTGGGGGAAGGTTTACTCAGTGCCTGTACCGCAGAGCTTAAGAAAAATGGTGTGCAAGATTCGAACATACTACTTGTGACCGTGCCTGGAGCATTGGAAATTCCACTGGCATTAAAAAGAATGGCTCTGTCCGATCAGTTTGATGCGTTGATTGCATTGGGTGCGGTAATCCGGGGAGATACTTATCATTTTGAAGTCGTTGCTAACGAATCTGCGCGCGGCTTAATCATGGTGCAGATTGAAACAGAAATTCCTGTCGCCAATGGAATTTTGACTACGGATAATGATGATCAAGCGATTGCCAGAATGAGTCAAAAAGGAATGGAATCCGCGCAGGTTGCATTGGAAATGGCTAATTTGCATATAAAAATTGATGAAATCGATTTATGAGTAGCACG
>ERZ1292630.872-Hain-H41-02um-R3-872-length-30449-cov-23_pt1 | contig 30449 bp, 26 predicted proteins | sample MGYA00564408_ERZ1292630 | MGnify/ENA primary metagenome ERZ1292630 (study PRJEB36523, sample SAMEA6512641) | groundwater metagenome | collected 2019-01-08 | study: AquaDiva: Metagenomics assemblies of 32 groundwater samples
AACCGGACATTTCTATTTTGGAGAAAACCGGACATTTCTATTTTGGCTTGACAAAGGCCTTCCAGTGAATTGACTGTCTCCTTTAAGTCTTTTTCTCCTTCTTCGACGGTCTTCAAGAATTTTTCATCCTTCGTAAGGTAATACCCTCTGGCCCCCCTCTGGATTATTGATCCGCTTAGCTCAAGCCCCCTCAATTCATACACGTTCCTGTATGCCATATTGACCCGGCTGGAATGGTACGCGGCCGTCCTCATGCTCTGATACACAAGCAGGGCGCTTATAATAAGCAGTGCAACTGGCGGGACATATCCCAAAAGTATCCGGTTCTTCAATTTAAGGTTTTCGAACATTTTGAACCTCCCGTTTAATCATTACTCTCTCCATCCCTCTTTATAAGGAGGGGTGAGGATGTTAACTATTCTTCATCAACCACTATCTCCTTACCCGTCAATATCTTCGCCATATCGAGAATGCTGAGCATCTTCCCATAATATGGAAACTCTCCTTTTATATATTCATTGCCGGACGCTTTTACAGAAATGGGAACCGGTTTCACATCATCGGGGCTCACATTTATTACCTCAATCACATCATCAACAGTTACTCCGGCAGGAAGGCCGTTGACCATGCAAATGACGGCCCTTGACCCTTTCAAATTTGCCGACATATTCAGCGCCCCGCATATATCTACGAGGGTCATGATTTCTCCACGGAGGTTCATGTCCCCGACAATATGGGGCGGTGTGCATGGAACCGGAGTGACTTCCCGGACATCGGCAAATTCCTTCACAACTTCAAGGTCAACCCCGAAGCACTCTCCGCCTAAAGATACAACGGCAAAAGAGAGCATTCTAGAAACAGCTTCGACCGGCGGCTGTATGAGAGTAAGGGCGCGGGATCGGAAGATTGCCTGCTCTTCCGGGGTTGGTTCAAAGGCGGTCCATCCCCGGCCCATCCCTCCCATTGAAGGGACAGGAGTTATTCCCTCTCCCTCGGCAAGAGGGCCGGTATGAGGGTAGGGGATAATCTCGGCTCCAGCCTCCAAAATCCCGACTAAATTATTATGGTCAAGGAGCATAATAATCTGCTCACCGGCCTTTACCTCCCCTCTCACCAGATGCTGGGTCCTCTCACCCCCAGTGACAACGTGAAGTGGTTCAATATCTTTCTCTGAAACGCTGATAACATCGTGGACTTCACTGACGATGATGCCGAATATAGGTAGAGACGCAACATGTTGAGTCTCTACAATAATGATCCTGTCGTTTATCCTGTATCGCTCCTGCGCGTGTCCAAATCTAAGATTTAAGTCAACCACCGGCACAATATGCCCCCGGAGGTTGAAAACACCGACGACATAATCAGGCATCTCCTCTGCCGGCGTAAGCTCAAGGAGTTGGACGATCTCCTTGACCGCCGTTGAGTCAACGGCAAATCTTTCACCGAGGCAAATAAATGTAAGAATGTGTCTTTGTTCGGGCATATGGTTCATCCAAATATTGTTGTGGCGCTGTACACCCCTACGGCTTCACCATCTTTTCCACATACTCTACCAATTCCCGTGCCGTCATCCCTTCATAAGGGTCAACATATGACTCCGGAGGGAGCTTTATCAGTAGCTCCAGAGCCGTATTTCTCATCTTTAACGCCCTTGATAAATCGCCATCTTCATCATAAATTTCAGCAAGCTCCAAAAAGCCTGCCGCATCTGACGGTTTGAGGTAGATGACCTTCTTAAGCATCTCCTTCTCCTCTCTCCTGTTCCCCATATCGCGGGCTATCTGGGCAAGGAGGAAGTAGGGTTCGGTCTTGAAGGGATCCATCTTTATGGCCTCTTTACAGTATCTTACAGCCTCGTCGTATCTCCCCCTGTCGGCGCAGGCCCTGGCCTGCTCGAATGCGGAATGCGGAGTGCGGATTTCGGATTGAATCTCACCATGACCCTTTCCCGCAATCTCTCCCCTCCCTTGAGGGAAGGAGACTAATGGGAGGGTGGGTTCAGGCATTCTGACTTCCGGCTTATGTATTCTGACTTCCGGTTTTAATTCAACATTCCGCATTCTGAATTCCGCATTCTTCTGGTAGACCACGGACTCAGGAAATACCTTCGACTTCAGGAAAGGAAACTCCCGTGCTCTTATCTCCGCATGCCCGGTCATGAGATAACCTCCTTCCCTAAGGCATGCCGAAATTTTTTCCACGACAGAAGATACAATCTCCGGTTTGAAATAGATAAATACATTCCGGCAAATAATCAGGTCCATTTCATGCATGGACAATTCACGATTTGCTTCTGTATCTGGACAAGTGTCCGCAATCAGGTTCATGACCTCGAACCTCACCATCCCTTTAATGCGATCATCAACTATCCATTCATTCCTTTTCTTCCTGAAATACCGGTACTTTATTTCGTCTCCAACTTGTCGAAACGACCATTCGCCGTAAATACCTCGCCTTGCATTATCTATCGCCCTTTCGTTGATGTCGGTCCCCAAAATCAAGATTTTCCACCCGTCCAGTTCCCGGACAAATTCGTCCAGAAGTATGGCAACGGAATAGGCCTCTTCCCCTGTAGAGCACCCGGCACTCCAGATTTGAAGGGTCCTCTCGGACTTTTTATTTTTAATCAACTCCGGCAAAACCCAATTTTTGAGCAAAGTAAACTGCCCCTTATCCCGGAAGAAATAAGTCTCGCCGGTCGTAAGTTGACTCATCAGCGCCTTCCACTCCTGCCTGCTCTCGTATGTGTTAACAGACAGAACGCGCAGATACTCCGCAGGCTCTAAGAGCCGAGAATTTGCCATCCTGGCGAAGATCCATTTCTCCAGCTCCGCTAACTCCTCAGATCTCAACCATATGCCGGTCTTACCGGAGATGATTAGCCTAAACTGCTGTAGAAGGTTGTCTTCCATTCATTTATAGAGGGTCCGGGGGCAATTCCGCGCCCGCAATAGAATAAAATCCGACAGTTGTTCAAGTATATCTTTTGAATAATTCTTTTGAATAAATTTATAAGCATGTCATCCTTCAGTTCGGCAAACGATGACAAACTTTATCACGCATTTTGATATTGTCAAGAAAGAGCGAATAAAACGCGGCAATAATCAGCCTGTTTGGGCTTCACCGGTCGCGTCTTCATCTCCTCCTTCTTACTTATTCACAGACAAAAACGCCTCCACCACCTTCGGGTCGAACTGCGTCCCGGAGCATCTCTTCAGTTCCGCGACAATCACATCCATCGCCCTCCCCTTCCTGTAAGGCCTGTCTGCCCCCATTGCGTCCACGGTATCGGCAACGGTAAGGATTCGAGCGTGTAACGGTATGGCCTCTCCCTTGAGCCCTTCAGGGTAACCCGTCCCGTCATAATATTCATGGTGGTATTTCACGCCTGGGAGAATATCTTTCAATTGTTTAATGGGAGCAAGAAAGATGAGGAATTTGTGTCAAGCCAAAATAGTGGAGGAGCAGAATACGCCCTGGTAAAAAGTGGGTAGGAGATAGTCAACAAAGAAGTTGTATTTATGCTGCTTTCCTGTTGTCAAAAATAGATGGTATACCCAAAATCCTCTTTACTAAACGTCTGACTTATTCTATATTTAAGCGGATTTGAACACAAAACTATAATGGCATAATACCAAGTAAGCTTTCAATATCTATATTTTAATTGCTTGAAAGCAACTTGGTATAAATAAGGAGTTTCCCCGGATGCAAGAGCGTTACAACCCAGGTTCTGTTGAGACCATATGGCAGGAGAGATGGGAAAAGGAGGGCCTGTTCAAGGTATCTGAGGATACTACTAAAGAGAAATACTACGTCCTGGAGATGTTCCCTTATCCGTCAGGGAAGATCCACATGGGGCATGTAAGGAATTACACCATAGGCGATGCAGTGGCAAGGTACAAGAGGATGAGAGGGTTCAACGTGCTCCACCCTATGGGCTGGGATGCCTTCGGGATGCCTGCCGAGAACGCAGCCATCCAGCACAAGAGCCACCCTGCCAGGTGGACTTATGAAAACATAGACTACATGAGGGCCCAGCTTAAGAGTATAGGATTGTCCTACGACTGGGACAGGGAGATTGCAACATGCGACCCTGACTACTACAGGTGGGAACAGAAGGTATTTATAGAGATGTTCAGGAAGGGGCTTGCATATAAGAAAAACTCCTTCGTTAACTGGTGCCCGTCATGCCGGACTGTCCTTGCCAATGAGCAGGTAGAGGCAGGCCTCTGCTGGAGGTGCGACAGCACTGTCGAGCAGAAGGAGCTTTCCCAGTGGTTTTTCAGGATTACGGCATATGCGGAGGAACTCTTATCTGATTTAGATAAGCTCACTGGATGGCCTGAGAAGGTCGTTGCAATGCAGAGGAACTGGATAGGAAAGTCTATCGGATGCGAGATAGATTTCAACATTGACGGGTCCGATAAAAGCATCAGGGTCTTTACAACAAGGCCGGACACCCTGTTCGGCGCTACATTTATGTCCCTGGCTCCTGAACACCCGATGGTTAATCAGATAGTGGCCGGTGGTCAGGGGGCGGTGGTCGGTGAGTTCATTGAAAAAGTAAAAACGGCAGACAGGGCGCAAAGGATGGAGGGGCAGCTGCCCAAGGAAGGTGTGTTTACAGGGGCTTACTGCATAAACCCGGTCACTGGATGGAAGATGCCTGTGTACCTCGCCAACTTCGTCTTGGTGGAATATGGGACAGGGGCTGTCATGGCAGTCCCTGCCCACGACCAGAGGGACTTTGAATTCGCGAAGGCCTATAACCTTCCTGTAAAGATAGTTATTCAGCCAAACAAGGGGTCAGGGGTCGGAGGTCAGGGGTCAGTTGAAAGCCATGAACCGATGACAGAAGCATATGAAGGAACTGGTGTTCTTATCGATTCCGGTGAATTTGCGGGTCTTCAGAATGAGGATGCAAAGGTGAAGATAGCAGATTACCTTGAATCCAAAAAGATGGGGAAGAAGAGCGTTAACTTCAGGCTGAGGGACTGGGGCATATCAAGGCAGAGATACTGGGGTACGCCTATTCCGATCATTTACTGCGACAAATGCGGTGTAGTCCCTGTTCCAGATAAAGACCTTCCAGTTATGCTTCCAAGGGATGTGAAGTTTACAGGTGAGGGAGGCTCACCCCTGAAGGACGTCAGCTCTTTTGCCAACCTCAAATGCCCTGATTGCGGCGGCGATGCGAGACGGGATACAGATACTATGGACACATTTGTGGAGTCGTCATGGTACTTTGCCAGATATACAGACCCTAAGAATGATAAGGGGCCCTTTGACAAAGAAAAGGCCTCATACTGGCTTCCTGTAGACCAGTATATAGGAGGAGTTGAACATGCAATCCTCCACCTCCTTTATTCACGCTTCTTTACAAAGGTCCTTAGAGACCTGGGGTATCTGAATATAGATGAACCGTTCAAAAACCTGCTCACGCAAGGGATGGTCTGCAAGGAGACAGTGAAATGCCCTGAACACGGCTGGCTCTACCCAGAAGAGGTTGATGTAAGCGGAGACAAGTGCCACCACTGCGGAAAGAAGGTTGAATGGGGCAGGATTGAGAAGATGTCCAAGTCCAAGAAGAACGTCATAGACCCGGACCACTTGATAAAACAGTATGGCGCGGACACAGCAAGGCTCTTTTCCCTATTTGCAGCACCACCGGAGAGAGACCTGGAGTGGAGCGAGCAGGGTATGGAAGGGGCATACAGGTTCCTGAACAGGGTGTGGAGAATGGTGTATGAGTTCAAAAACCAGGGGTCGGTGGTCGGTGGTCAGGGGCCAGAAAGCGAACTACCCGAATTTTCAACCAAGATGTTGCAGGCTTTAAAGAAAAAGACCCATGAAACCATAAAAAAGGTGACCGAGGACATCGACCGGTTCCACTTCAACACAGGGATATCCGCGATAATGGAGCTTGTAAATGCGATTCAATTTTATCTGAATGGACATGCAGGGGAAAATGAAAGGTTTATAAACAGTCCCGCATTGAAGAGCGCCCTTGAAGCTGTCGTTGTGCCTCTGGCTCCCTTTGCCCCTCATATTGCCGATGAACTATGGGAAGGTCTGGGAAATAAAGGTTCTCTTTTAAATTCAAAGTGGCCCGAATACGATCCTGCCGCAATTGTTGAGGATGAGATTGTCATTGTTGTGCAGGTTAACGGGAAGCTTCGGGGCAAGGTAACTGTTCCTGCCGATGCAACAGATGATATTGTAAAAGCAGCTGCTCTGGCAGATGAGAAAGTAATGGAACATACAGCAGGCAAAGAGATAAAGAAGGTGGTAGTAGTGCCAAAGAAGCTGGTGAACGTGGTGGTAGTATGAGATTTACTAACTACATATTAACATTATCCATTCTGGCCCTTTCCGCCTGCGGATACCACCTTGCCGGGACTGTCAGTTCTCTCCCGCATGATGTGAAGAAGATTGCCATACCTCAGTTTTCCAACAAGACCCTTCGTCCTGATATAGAGAACCAGTTTACAAACGCCCTGCTGGATGAGTTTGCAAAGGGGAAGAAGGTTGAAGTGGTTGGAGAGAGTGAGGCTGATGCGATAGTCAAAGGGGTTATCCTCGCCTTCGAGAACACACCAATCTCTTATATAGGCGGGGACGTGATCCAGGAGTACAGGGTAACAGTGAGGCTTGAGGTATCCCTGACTAAGAAGGCAGACGAAAGCGTGATATGGAAAGATAAGAACATATCCTATTTCTCAGAGTACAAAAACGACCCTGATGTGGCCATAGCAGAGGCCAACAGGGATGCGGCAATCAGGAAGATAGCGATTGATGTAGCAAGGCAGTTGTACAGCAATATACTGGAAGGGTTCTAATGCCTACGTTTAATCGGTGTAAGCAGCTTAAACGGCTTAAACCGTTCAAAAGGTTAAAAAGATGGACTTAATTAAGGAACTCGAAAAAGGGAAGATCCTCCCGGTCTACTTCTTCTGTGGGAGCGAAAAGCTCCTCATGGAAGAGGCCTTGAAAAAGGTAGAGGCCCTGGTTGTGGATCCTGCAACCAGATGCTTTAACTACAACCTGTTTCAGGGATCGGAGGCAGCGGCTGAGACCGTAATTGAAGTGGCCCAGTCCATGCCTATGATGGCGAAGAAAAGGCTTGTGGTTGTCAAGGATATAGACAAATTTTCAGCCGCAGAGCTTGAGAAGCTTGGGAGGTATCTGAAAGACCCTTCACCATATACATGCCTGATCCTTATAGCCGAGAAGGCGGACATGAGAAAGGGGTTTTTCCAGGCGCTGAAAGGCTCTACGATCCAGTTTGCTCCCATGTATGAGAACATGCTCCCCCAGTGGATAAAGAAAGAGGCCGAGTCCAGCGGGAAGAAGATTGCGCCTGATGCGGCCCAGTATCTTGTGGAGGCTATAGGCTCAGACCTCCTGAGGCTTAAGAACGAATTGGAAAAGGTGGCGTTGTATTCTGGAGACAGGAAGGAGATAACTGTACAGGATGTGGAGGCCGTTTCGACAAAGAGTAAGCTTAAATCGATATTCGACCTTACCGACGCAGTTGGAGGAAAGGACGCAGGGAAGGCTGTAAGGGCGCTCGGAGACCTCCTGGATAACGGTGAGAATGGAGTCTATATCCTTTACATGGTAACCAGGCACCTCAGGCTTGTATGGAAGGTAAAAGAGCTTATTGATGCAGGTGTTAAGGGTGATGCAATGGCGAAAGAGGCAGGGATGCATCCGTTTGTATTAAAGGGGATTATGGGTCAGGTAAAGAGGTTTTCTATGGAGGATTTGAGAGAGGCATTCCCACGGCTTCTTGAAGCCGATTCCTCCCTCAAATCCGGCAGATTAACTGACAGGCTGGTGCTTGAACAACTTTTTCTAACCCTTGCAAGGGGAAAGGAGGGAGTTAGGAAACCCTGAGGCTGTTGACCTGTCTGGCAAGACGGGAGATCTTTCTGGCAGCCGCATTCCTGTGTATCACATGCTTAGAAGCCGCCTTGTCCATAGCAGGAATCGTCTTTTTTAGAGCATCCTGGGCTCCTTCGCGGTTCTTGCTTTCTATGGCCATCTTAACCTTTTTTACAAGAGTCTTCAGTGCTGAGCTGCAACTTACATTCTTTTGCCTTCTGATTTCACTCTGTTTGTGCCTTTTGATTGCTGATTTGTGGTTAGCCAAAGATGTACCCCCTTTTATTTGTAAATTTGATAAAGTAGGATACAGGATAAAAAAAATCATGTCAAGAATTTTGTTCCCACTTACAGGAAGGCGATTATCGAGTTTTATCACCCTGGCAGTTCTTGCTGCCATCTCTTTTCCGGTGGGATCCAGTGCAGCAGAAAAAGAGGTCAGAGGGGTAGTATCACGGATAGCAGTCATACCCAAAGATGCCATATCCCAGACCGAGCTCGAGTCTCTTGTCGACATAAAAGAAGGAGCCCCTTACTCAAGAAAGGCATTAAGGAAAGGGATCAAACTCCTGTATATGAAGGGAAGATTTTCAGACATCTCCGTGGATGCAGTTGAAACAGGCGGGGATATATCCCTTTCATTCATATTTACGCTGAAAGAACGGGTTGGGAATATCTCTCTTTCTGGGAACAGGGAGGTCTCAAACCGCCGCCTGAATGACGTGTTGATAATCGAGGAATGGGATGAACTTAACCTTAAGGCAATTGAAAGGCAGGCACTCGCCATAAAAGAGTTCTATCGGAAAAAAGGATATTCCCAGTGTGAAGTAGAGTTCAGGCTCCAGAGGTCGCCTGATAAAAAGAATGTTGATATTGAATACATCATTCGGGAGGGGGAGCGCGCCCGTGTTTCCAGTATCGTTCTTGCAGGGAACAAGGCGTTTCCCGACCAACAGATATTGAAAAGGCTGAACCTTAAGGTTGGTGGATTCTATGAAGAGGAAAGAATTCTTACGGCAGTCAAAGGTCTGGAGAGGTTTTTCAGGAAGAGTGGATATCCTGGGGCAAGGACGGATTTCCAGTCCAAGTACCTGCCTGAAAGGAACGAGATAGGGGTTACAGTCAATATCGAGGAAGGAGAACCGCTGGGTAAAAAAGTAAAGGTTGAAAAGATAACCTTTAAGGGGAACAGCGCCATAAGTTCAAAGGTCCTCAGGAAACAGATGCTAATCGGGCGGGTCTTCTCCGAGAATACCCTGGCCGAGGACATGGATGCAATAGAGTTTCTTTACAAAAAGAGTGGTTATCTATCAGCAAGGGTTGCTGAGAAGGTGGTAACATTCAATGAGGAAGGCACAAGAGTCAGCATAGATCTGGTAATCATTGAGGGGCAGCAGACGCTAATCAAGGGCCTGGAGATAAACGGTAACAGCCTGTTCACGGAGGATGAACTTCTCGGTAAATCCGGTTTGAAGACAGGAGCTCATTTCGACCCGTGGATAGCCGAAGAAGAGGTCTTGAGGATCACCTCCCTCTATTTTCAAAAAGGGTATATTTATGCGAGGGTTTCTTATAAAAAAGATTATACAGAAGACAAAAGTGGTATCGTCATCAAGTATACAATAACCGAGGGAATCCCTGTCAGGATAGGAAAGATTGTCGTACAGGGGAACGATTTTACTAAGTATAAAGTCATCAGGAGGGAGCTCCTGATAAAACAGGGGGATGCGTACAACCCGGAACTGGTATTTAAGAGCCAGCAGAGGATCTCTCGCCTCGGATACCTCGGCAGCGTGCGGATTGTCCCTGTGGAAGAGGCTGTAGTTGAGGAGGAAAAGGACCTCCTCCTTTCAGTAAAAGAGAGGAAGGCCGGGGCTATTGAGTTCGGCGCAGGGTATGGAACGGAAGAAAGGTTCCGGGGCTTTGCAGAGCTCTCCCACCGGAACCTTTTCGGCACCGGAGCCAGTGCCAGGTTGCGCGGAGACATAAGTTCGCTCGAAAACACCTACCTCCTCGGGTTTAAGAAACCATGGCTTCTTGACCTGCCTGTCGAGGGGAGATTCAGCCTGGTGGATCAGACAATAAGGAGAACGAGCTACTCCCTTGAAAAATATGCAGCCATTGCCGGACTTGACAAAGACCTCACTGATTTCGTTAAAGGCACTCTCCAGTACGAATATGAGATAAGCAGGCTCTTTGATGTAGACCAGGGAGCAATAGTCTCCACTGAAGACTCTGGAACTTTAAAGATAGGGACTATAAGCCCCATAATCATAAGGGACTCCAGGGACAACCTCTTTAACCCGAGGACAGGGTCAGTAAACTCCTTTAAGTTTGACTACTCCTCAGGTATTGCTACAGGCTCCGAAGTCGAGTTTGTCAGATATATCCTTCAAAGCAGCTGGTACATACCTTTTTCAAAAAGGGTAGTTTGGGGCCTTTCGGCCAGAGGCGGGTGGGCGGATGCATACGGAAAGACAGCGGATATCCCCATATCCAAGAGGTTCTTTTTGGGAGGGAGGACCACTGTAAGAGGATTCGAGCTGGACTCCATAGGGCCAAAGGGGTCTGATGGAAGCCCAACAGGCGGAGATGCGTATCTTAACCTCAATACAGAAGTGAGGTTCCCGATATACGGGAGCTTTGGTGGATTAATATTTGTGGATGCGGGTAATGTCTGGCTGAAAAAGAATGAGACTATAAATATAGTCGACCTCAGGTCATCCGCAGGCACAGGCCTCAGATACATGACCCCCATAGGGCCTTTAAGCTTCGATGTAGGGTGGAAGCTGGACCAGAAACCAGGCGAAAGCGCCTGGGAATGGCACTTTACAATCGGGAATGTCTTCTAAGTCGATTGGCAAGCAGTCTCATGCTGGCTATACTTTGCAAAACAAAACTGTCTGCTGCACCATATCCTGAAAGACAAGGAGGAATACATGCCCGGAATAATTCTTTTGATTATAGTCGCAGTCCTCGTTATATGGGTCATAGCCATGTACAACGGCCTTGTAACCCTGAAGAACCAGGTTCAGAACGCATGGAAGCAGATAGACGTCCAGTTGAAAAGGCGGTACGACCTTATACCCAACCTGGTCAACACTGTAAAAGGGGCCATGGAGTTTGAGCGGGAGACCCTTGAAAAGGTGATGGAGGCAAGGGGGAGAGCGATGGGGGCTTCAGGGATCGCAGAAAAGGCAGGGGCAGAGAACATGCTTACACAGGCTCTGGGCAGACTCTTCGCAGTTGTTGAAAACTACCCCCAGCTTAAGGCAAACGAAAACATCCTTCAGTTGCAGGAAGAGCTTACCTCCACGGAAAACCGGATAGGGTTTGCCCGGCAGTTTTACAATGACCTGGTGGCCCAGTTCAACACAAAGCAGGAGGTATTCCCTTCAAACATCATCGCCGGGTTCTTCAAATTCGGGAAGGCTGAATACTTCCTGATTGAAGAAATGGCAAGAGAGGTCCCGAAGGTTGACCTAAGCATGAAGAAATAGTCAAAATCGATAATTGCTCGCATACATGCTTTCTGATATAGTGCGGATACATGGGCAATAGGTCTGTCTTGGTTCATTACAAGGCTCCGCTTAGATTGTTATGCGTGACAACTATTTATAGATAAACTATCACGATATTTTTATGGTATCAAGGGAATTTACGATAAAACAAGAGAAGTTCATTTCATGAAGAGCTTTCAACTTGCTTAAATACACTGTTTACTGCTATATATAACCCATGTCCTTACTTGAAGTCAAAAACCTCACACGCTCCTTTGGCGGCCTCACAGCTCTCTCAAATGTGGACTTCCATGTTGAGGAGGGGGAGATAGTGAGTCTGATAGGCCCCAACGGCGCTGGGAAGACCACATTTTTCAACTGCGTTACCGGGATATATTCGCCTACATCCGGCTCGATAACCTTCAGGGACAAAATTATAGCAGGGCTCAGGCCCAGCAGGGTCGCTGAGAAGGGGATATCGAGGACATTCCAGAATATCAGGCTATTTGCCAGCATGACGGCCCTGGAAAATGTCATGACCGGATGCCATGTAAGGACAAAGACAGGCGCCATTGGCGCAATAATAAGAAGCAAAAAGTGCAGGGAGGAAGAGAAATTGACTGAAGAAAAGGCCCATCACCTCCTGAGATTTGTCGGGATTTCTCCAAGGGCGAACACAACAGCAGGGAACCTGCCTTATGGTGACCAGAGGAGGCTTGAGATTGCCAGGGCACTGGCGACGGAACCCAAGTTGCTGCTGCTGGATGAGCCTGCAGCAGGGATGAACCAGAATGAGACAGACGGGTTAAAGTCGCTGATATCAAAGATAAGGAACAACGCTATCGCCATCCTGCTTATAGAGCATCACATGAAGGTCGTAATGAGCATATCCGACAGGGTTGTTGTCCTTGAACACGGGGAGAAGCTGGCAGAAGGGACTCCGAAAGAGATACAGAACAACCCCGATGTCATAAAGGCATACCTCGGAGGTTGACTCCGTGCGCACTGTCCTGTACCAGTTCTTCATAGTTTTATATTCTCCACCCGTTGAACTCTTGAAAAAATCTTGTCAAATTTCCATATATGTGTTAAGTAAGGTGTATAAGGAGGTGTATATGAGGACAAATATCGTTATAGATGACGCCCTTTTGAATGAGGCATTTAAATATTCCGGGCTGCATACCAAAAAAGACCTTATCAATGAAGCGCTGAGCGAGTTTGTTGAGCACCATAAAAGAATGGACTTGCGGAAGCTAAGAGGGAATATCCAGTTTCAGGAAGGGTATGACTACAAGGGGTTAAGAAGGGGTAAATAATGGTCCTCGTTGATACGTCGGTTTTGATAGATTACTTGAAGGGAAATGATAATACGGCCGTTCATAAATTCCAGTCAATCCTTGACGGAGGCATACCATACGGGATCAATTCATTTATATACCAGGAGCTTCTTCAAGGGGTAAAGACAGAAAAGGGCTTTTACGAACTGAAGGAATACTTGGATACACAAAGGTTTTATGGTCTTAAACACCCCAGAAGTTCCTTTGCTGAGGCGGCCTTGATTTATTTCAAGTGCCGCAAGAAAGGTCTCACCGTAAGCAGCACTATAGATTTTATAATCGCTCAAACAGCAGTTGAGAATAATCTTCTCCTGCTCCACAACGACTCTGATTTTGATATGATTGCAAAGGTTGTGGAACTGAAGTTTTTCTGAGAGAGTCTGATGCACGGAATTAACCTGATAAAACTCCTGAAAACCCTTGACCTTCTCGGAAGACTGGAAGGGACTACCATCGAAGAACTGCAAAACGAGCTTGGGATAGACAGGAGGCCTGTCTACCGAGAGATCGCTATAGTTGAAGAGCTTGGTTTTCCTCTATACCAGGATGATATACCATTTGAAAAAAGGAAGAGGTGGAGGCTCGACGAGAGCTATCTGAAAAAGATCAAGACCCTCTTTGCCTCATCCTCGAAGTTTGCCAAGGATTATTCAGGAAAGGAGGAGATCATAGAGGACCTTGCAGATGCGATGCTGAAGAACAGGGTCTGCCGGATAAAATACCACTCCTTCTAACCGTAACATTGAAAGATCATGGCTGGCATAAGGGGCCGTAATGAAATGGTCTGAAATGTAATCCCTAAAAGGCCTGTGACTACTGCGATTTAAAAGGTTTATGCAGGATATTCGAGGCAGAAGAATCTCTATAATCACTATCTCTTGCATCTTCTTAAATTTATAAGACCTCTTACCCTAAAGAGACATCAAGAAGCATCATAACCGCAAACCCTATCATGGCCCCGATGGTTGAAATATCAGTTTCATTTCCCATTTGTGACTCAGGAATAAGCTCCTCTATAACTACAAATATCATTGCACCAGCCGCAAATGAAAGCGCATAGGGCAGCAACGGTTTTATCAGCACCACTAATAGTGCCCCCAATACTCCTGCTAGCGGCTCAACAACTCCAGACAACTGTCCAAACCAAAAGGCCTTTAATCTTGAAAATCGTTCACGCCTTAAAGGAATTGAAACCGCAGCTCCCTCCGGGAAATTTTGCAGCCCAATTCCAAATGCAAGCGCAATTGCCCCACCAATGGCTTCAGGGGTTGCGTTTCCAGCTAATGCACCAAATGCAACACCCACAGCCAGTCCTTCAGGGATGTTATGTATTGTTATTGCCAAAACCAGTAGTACACTTCTTTGCCAACCTGTTTTTTTGCCTTCAGCTTTATCCATTTCGAGCCCCATATGCAGATGCGGCAGTGTTTTATCAATAATAAATAAAAAAAGACCACCACTAAGAAAGCCCACAACAGCAGGTATCCAGGGAACTCCACCACTTGCCTCTTCCATCTCTATAGCTGGCTGCAATAAAGACCAAAAACTTGCAGCTATCATCACCCCGGCGGCAAAACCAAGCATGGCATTCAACACTCTTTTGTTTATGCTCTTAAAGAAGAAAACCGTTGAAGAGCCCAAGGCAGTGACGCTCCAGGTAAAAAGCGTTGCATAAAGGGCTAAGAGTATTGGGTTGATGTGTTGAATCCATTCAAAGTTCATTTCTGTCTCCTCAAAAAATATTAAATCATACGAGAAGATTGCACCGACAATATCAGAATCCATTGTCATGGCTGTTTATTGACTCTTATGGTCGCATCCAGCGCCGTCATTATCATGCCCTCTTGCAGTATAGTCAAGGCAAATATTGCGATCAACCTTCTGCAATAGATACAGTTCTGCGGCGTAACACTCTGTTGATCTGCGAGGGATTACAGACAACAAAAAAGGGAGCTTTAAAAGAGTAGATTTGTCTTTTCTGACTTGCTACAATATATGCTGTTTTGCAGGAGAAATTATGACTGACTCTATTAAAAATATCCCGGACGTGAAAGAAAGGGAAGAGGCGCTTGACCCTTCCAGGTCTTTCATTGTCCAGGCCCCTGCCGGTTCCGGGAAGACTGAGCTTTTGATGCAGAGGTTCCTGAGACTCCTCTCAACAGTTGAACGGCCTGAGCAGATACTGGCCATAACATTCACAAGAAAGGCCGCTGGCGAGATGCAGAGCCGCATAGTGCAGGCGCTTCTCAAGGCAAAAAATGAGTCGCCTGATTCTGCCAGACCCCATGAAAAGAAGAGCTATGAACTGGCCAGAATGGCTTTGAAAAGGGATTCGGAGATGGGGTGGAACCTCCTGGAAAACCCTGGAAGGTTGAGGGTTCAGACCATAGATTCCCTCTGCTCCTCTATTACAAGGCAGTTGCCCATCCTCTCCCGCCTTGGCAGGCAGCCGTCCATAACCGAGACCCCTGATGAACTTTACAGGGATGCTGCAAGGCGGACCATCCTGATGGTCGAGGAGGAGGGTAAGACCGGGGATGCTGTGCGTAAGGCGCTGAGGCATCTGGATAACTCCGTCCAGGGGCTGGAAGAGCGGCTTGTCATAATGCTTCAAAAGAGGGAGCAGTGGCTGAGGCATATTCGCAGGGATAGTGATGATGATTTCAGGAGGATGCTGGAGGGTTCTGTAAAGAATCTTATTGAGGATTCCCTGAAAAGGCTCAGAGAGAGATTTCCTGAACATCTTGTTGATGACATGACAGCATCAGCAAGATATGCCGCCTCAAACCTCTTAAATGAGGCTAAGGGCCCGCCAGTAAGCGGATTAGCGTCTCTCTATAAACTGCCGGACGCGGTTGTGGACTATCTTCCTATATGGCAGGGAATAGCAGAACTATTTCTGACAAAGGAAGGTGAGTGGAGGAAGCCGGGTGGCATAAACAAGAAGTCTGGTTTCCCGACAGATAAGACGGAAGAGGCGATAAAGAACAAGGAAAGGTTTCAGGCCCTTCTCACTACTCTTGCTGATAACGAGCCACTCCGCGTAGCGCTCTCAGTCATGGTCACCCTTCCCGATTCTGGATACGAAGAAGAGGAATGGGAGATACTTGATGCGCTCATTCATCTCCTTCCGGTGGCGGAGAGACAGCTTATAAAGGTCTTTGGCGAGGAAGGGGCTGTGGATTTCCAGGCCGTTTCTATGGCTGCGCTGAATGCCCTCGGCACGGACGACAACCCGACAGACCTTATGCTCTCGATGGATTATAGGATACAGCATATCCTTGTGGACGAATACCAGGACACATCCCGCACCCAGCTTGAGTTACTGAAGGCCCTTACGAGGGGATGGGAGTTGGGGGACGGAAGGACACTGTTTATCGTTGGAGACCCCATGCAGTCCATATACCTCTTCAGGGAGGCGGTAGTAGGGCTTTTCATAGATGCACGAAACGAAGGGATAAATAATATCAGGCTGCATCCGTTGACCCTGATCAGCAACTTCAGGTCCCAGCAGAGGATCATAGAATGGGTGAATGAGGCATTTCAGGATGCATTCCCTGAGACTGAGGAGAGTCTGACCGGCGCGATAAGTTACGCCCCTTTCGAACCTGTGCATCCGCCACTGGACGGCACAGCCGTTGATATCCGCCTGTTCAGGGAAAGGGACGATTCAGGGGAGGCCAAGGGGATTGCGGAGATAATAAAAGGGATCAACAGAGACAAAGAGAGCGTTGCCATACTTGTGCGCTCGCGACCTCATCTCGGTGAGATAATAAAGGGGCTGAAGAGGGAAGGTATAGAGTTCAGGTCTGAAGAGATAGACCCGCTGATAGACAGGCCGGTAATCCATGACCTCTTTTCCCTCCTGAAGTCCATGCGGCACCCTTGTGACAGGGTTGCGTGGCTTGCCATACTCCGCGCGCCGTGGTGCGGCCTGATCCTTTCAGATATTCATAAGCTCTGTATCGGAGAGAGCGACACTCCGGTTTGGAAGCTGATGAATGATGCTGACCGTATAAAGACCCTTTCAGAAGACGGCCAGATACGTATTTCAACAATCACTGAAAAACTTAAGAAGGCCCTTGAGTCGAATGGAAGGGTATCTCCAAGAAGATTGCTGGAAGGTTTGTGGATAGCGCTCGGCGGCCCTGCGTGTGTGGATGACTCTTCCATAAAGGATGCAGACGCCTTCTTTGATATGCTCGATTCTGTCAGCAGAGGGGGCGAGGTAGGTTCCCTGAGCAGCCTTGAAACCAGGATAGAATCTCTTTATGCCAGTCCATCAGGAAGAGGCGGAAACCAGGTCGAGATAATGACCATCCACAAGGCAAAAGGGCTTGAGTTTGACCATGTGATCCTTCCGGGGCTTGGCAAGAGCACAAAAAGGAGGGACAAGAAGCTCCTCCTCTGGATGGAAAGGGGAGAAGACCTCCTCCTGGCGCCGATGGGGAGCAGGGGAGGGGAGACGGAAAGCGCCATTTACAGATATATGAACGGTGTTGACGGATTGAAGGAGGGGCTTGAGCGCACGAGGCTTTTATACGTCGCACTTACAAGGGCAAGGAAGAGGCTCTATCTGTTTGGAGAGGTCAAGGAGACGAAGGAGGGGGAGATAACAGCTTCATCTGGATCGCTCTTCTCATCTATTCAGCATATTATCACTTCACAGACACTTGAAAGTTCACCCGCCCCCTTGCCCCCTCCCGTCAAGGGAGGGGGCAATACTTTTCTCCGCCTCAGAAGGCTTTCGCCTTCGTGGGAATTTCCTGAGCCTGCCGGGCCTGTTCAGGTTGACGCCACAGGGGCTGACACTCCCTCCATATCCGTTGAACCTGAATTTAACTGGGCAGGAGAGGGGATAAAACATCTGGGGACGGTGGTTCATAGATACCTTTGCAGGATAGCCAGGGAAGGTCTTGCAGGGTGGGATGCCGGGAGAATAGATAGGGAAAGAGGGCGCATGACAGCCATGCTGCGCCAGCTCGGGTTGAATAAGGTTGAGGCCCTGAGGATCAGTGATAAAGGGGTTGAGATCATATGCAGGATGCTGAAGGATGAGAGGGGAGGGTGGATACTGAGGAATCATCCCGACGGCTCTTCCGAAATGGCAATAACCGGTGTGGTTAACGGGAGGTTCATCCATGCGGTAATTGACCGGGCCTTCGTTGATAATAATATCCGCTGGATTATAGACTACAAGACCTCTACCCACGAGGGGGGAAGCCCGGAGTCCTTTCTTGAAGAGGAGGGTGTTCGGTATCGTAAACAGCTGACTACTTATGCAGAACTCCTTAAGGCTGGCGGGGAAAAGAGGGAGATCAGAAAAGGGCTTTACTACCCGGCATTGTCGGCGTGGGTGGAGGTTGCTGACTGAGTAATAGTCCGAGCTTTTTATTGACCTTTAAGGATGTTTATGTAAAAATTACAATTCTAAAAGTCATTGGAGGAGATGATGAAGATAGATTTTTTCAAGATGAGCGGGGCGGGAAATGACTTCATAGTTATAGATAACCGCCTTGGGATTATAGACCACGACAACTGTACCTACTTTGTGGAGAAGGTCTGCAGGCGTGGTGTCTCAGTCGGGGCCGACGGCGTCATACTGATTACAAACTCAGAGAAGGCGGACTTCAAGTGGCACTTCTTTAATGCGGACGGCAGCGAGGCTGAGATGTGCGGAAACGGAGCCAGATGCGCCGCCAGATTCGCCTATCTTAAAGGGATTGCTGGAGAGAAGCTTTCCCTTGAGACACTGGCAGGGATTATCCACGCCGAGGTACTCGGTCACAGGGTAAGGCTTGAGATGTCGCGTCCACACGGCTTAGAGCTTGACATAAAACTTCCAGTCGAGGGAAAGGAGTACACTGTCAACTTCGTTAATACAGGTGTCCCTCATGTGGTAAAATTTGTCCAGGAGCTTGAGAACTATGATGCCCAGAAGATGGGAAAGGCAATACGCATGCATCCGCACTTTCAGCCTGCTGGAGCGAATGTCAACTTCATCGTAGTGCATGACAGGTCTAATATATATATCAGAACGTATGAAAGGGGTGTGGAGGACGAGACCCTGGCCTGCGGGACCGGGGCTGTTGCGGCTGCTCTCATATCTGCGTCAAGCGGGCAGGTAGATTCTCCCGTAAATGTCAAAACTAAGGGAGGAAGCATCCTTACTATTCATTTTGAAAAGGACGGGAGCGATTTTAAAAAGATCTTCCTTGAGGGAGAGGCCCGTGTGGTATATGAGGGGCAGCTTTGGCCAGAGGGTTGGAAATCATAAAAAGGATGAGGGTTGAAGGATGAGGGATGAATGAATAATTACGGAGGAATGAATGTTTAGAGGTTCGATAGTTGCAATTGTGACTCCCTTCAAGGACGGGAAGATAGATGAGAAGGCATTCCGTGATCTTATTGAATTTCAGATAAATAATGGTACTGACGGGATAGTCCCCTGCGGGACAACAGGGGAATCTGCAACCCTAAGCCATGAGGAACATGAGAAGATCATAGGGCTCACAATAGAGGCTGTTAATGGCAGGGTCCCTGTTATTGCAGGCACAGGCTCAAACAACACCGCTGAGGCAGCAAGGCTGACCAGGCATGCCAAAAAGGCTGGAGCTAATGCGGCGTTACTGATAACACCTTACTACAACAAGCCCACTCAGGAGGGGCTTTATCAGCACTACAGGAAGGTCGCCGAAGAGGTGGACATACCTATAATTCTCTACAACGTCCCTGGAAGGACTGGTGTGAACATGCTCCCTGAGACCGTCGCCAGGCTTGCAGAGATAAAGAACATAGTCGGGATAAAGGAGGCCACAGGCGACCTGAAACAGATAAGCGAGGTGATAAGCATTTGCCCAAAGGACTTTCTATTGCTGTCCGGCGATGACTTCACTGTCTATCCGACCTTGGCTATAGGTGGGCATGGTGTTATATCAGTCGTTGCCAACGTTGCCCCAAAGGATATGGCGGACCTGTGCGACGCCTATTTTGCAGGGGACATGAAGAAGGCCAGTGAGCTGCACTACAGGCTTCTTCCGTTAAATGGAGCGATGTTCTATGAGACAAACCCGATCCCTGTAAAGACTGCACTATCACTTATGGGGAAGGTCTCAGGTGAGATGAGGCTCCCGCTATGCTCTATGTCGGAAGGGAATCTTAATAAGCTCAAAAAGGTCATGAAGGATTATGGATTGATTCCGTAGGGTTGCCCTATGTGGCCGCCCAAATCAGGGCAACCACACAGGGTTACCCCTACATTATGGAGGTTGCATGATAAAGGCCATAGTTACCGGTGCTGCCGGAAGGATGGGTAGCAGGATAATCAGCATCATACGGGAGACTGAAGGTATAGAATTATCTGGAGCGTTGGAAAGGGCTGGAAACCTTGCCCTGGGCAAAGACGCCGGTATCTTCTCAGGCGGAGGGGCGTCAGGAGTTTCCATAAACTCAAGCCTTGAGCAGATTGTCGGCCAGGGAGATGTTGTCATAGACTTTACTGCTGCTGAGGCGTCCCTCGAAAATCTTAAGGTTGTTTCAAAGGCAGGAAAGGCCATAGTAATCGGCTCCACCGGATTTACTTCTGCTCAGATAGAAGAAGTAAAAAAGCACTGCAGGGAGATCCCCTGCGTCATGTCAGCAAATATGAGCGTAGGTGTAAATGTCATGCTCAAGGTCCTTCACGATACTGCAAGAATCCTTGGTGAAGATTATGACGTGGAGATAGTTGAGGCACACCACAGGCTTAAGAAGGATGCTCCCAGCGGAACGGCCCTTATGATTGCCGGATGTCTGGCAGATGCCCTTGGGAGAAACCTGGGCGAGGTTGGCGTTTATGCGAGACATGGCATCATCGGGGAGCGCAGCAAAAAGGAGATAGGTATTCAGACCATTCGGGGCGGCGACATAGTCGGCGACCATACCGTTATGTTTGCAGGAACCGGTGAGAGGCTTGAGTTTACACACAGGGCCCATACAAGGGACAACTTCGCAAGAGGGGCTGTGAGAGCAGCCCTTTGGGTAGTAGGTAAGAAGCCTGGGCTATATGATATGCAGGATGTTTTGGGACTGAGGTAGAGGTGATTCGCGAATCGCCCCTACAAATTACAGGTATTTTGTCATATCCTTGAAACTAAACCCTCTCAATCTCGGTCTCTCCATCCCTTTCTGCTGAATCAGTACCTTGAATGTGCTACCCATTCCTCCTGGCATCAGAAGCTTCTTCAGGGCTATATTGTTTTTAAAGGCGTCTATGTTTTCGGCGTTGATGGCTTCCAATTGCTGAAACTCTTCTTCTATCCCGCATCCCATGAGGAAATATGACTGGTCTGTAAAGCCTGCGACCTCAAGACCAGCGGCTTTACCGGCTTCAGCCAATGAAGTAAAGTCAATGTGGGTGGTTATGTCCTGTTCACCGATGTTTAGGTACGGGTCTTCGGAGGCCTGATGTCTGAAATAGCACATCAGTGTCCCCCTGTTCCTCTCAGCGGAATAAAGCTCTTTTCTCGGGTATCCGTAGTCTATGGTGATGACAAAACCTTTTTGCAGGCCGTTCCCGACTCCCTTTATCCAGTCAATGGCTTTAAGATTTACCTCTGTGGTATATCGATCATCAAAACTGCCTTCCAATCCAGTCAGGAAATCTGCGAGTCTCTGGTCTGAGATGCTGTCTTCTTTTTCAGTCAGGATACCATTCTCAAGAGTGACGTATATCTCATTCCAGAGACCATTCGAATATGTGACCTTGTGGACAGGGAAGGCGTCGATGAGCTCATTGGACAGGACTATTCCGATATTGCCTGAAAGGCCCTCTTTTATCTCAGGTACCCATGAGACCTTATCCATCAGGCCTAACTCTTCTATATGCCTTTTTTGTCTCTCAATAAACTCAGGGCTTTTTTCGACTATGAAGTACCTTACTTCTTTAAAGAGGGCAGGGGATTTTTCTCTTGCTGAAAGAAGGATATCCGCACATAAGAGTCCTTTACCTGCACCGACTTCAACCAGAGAAAGTGGAGATATTTTTAGGATATTCCACATCTCCTCAATCTGCCTCATTATACAGACACCGAAGGCCCTGTGGACATCGGTGCTGGTGTAATAATCACCCTCTTTCCCTATCCTCGCCTTTTTTGAGGTGTAATAACCGTATTCGGGATGATACAGGGCCGTATCCATGAACTCTTCAAAGGTGATCCTCCCCCTTTCTTCAATCCGATCCTTAAGTTCTGAGACTATAGACGGTTCTGTAAACATTCTGAAAAAGATACCTTCAATATTTAGCTGTGTCAATCATTTACTGAAGGGCAGTAAGGCGAAGCGGAACAGGCAAAAGTCCCTTGTAAGGAGCAGGTTTGTTTGCTATAGTTTATACCCTATTCCTTCATATGGAGCTCCAGTCATGAAAAAGCTCGAACTATGCTGTCCCGCCGGGAACCTTCCATCCCTCAAGGCAGCCATTGATAACGGGGCAGACGTTGCCTATCTCGGATTTCAGAACGCCACCAACGCCAGGAACTTTGAAGGTCTTAACTTTTCATTGAAGGAGATAGCTGAAGGCGTGTCATATGCCCATGCGAGGGGGAAGAAGGTCTTTGTTGCCATAAACACCTTTCCCCAGTTTGATGATGCAAGGGTCTGGTTCCAGGCGGTAGACGACGCCTACAGTCTGAAGGTCGATGCTGTTATCCTGGCCAATATGGGCGTCCTCAGGTATGCCCGTGATAAATACCCTGACATGAACCTCCACTTGAGCGTCCAGGCAAGCTGCTCCAACATTGAAAGTATAAACTTCTACAAGGAACATTTCGGGATAAAGAGGGCCGTACTTCCAAGGGTCATGACCGTTGATGAGATGAAGGTATTAAGGTCAAAGACGGATGTTGAGCTTGAGGTGTTCGCCCTGGGAGGGCTCTGTATAAATGTGGAAGGACGCTGCTATCTTTCATCATATGTGACGGGGGTATCGTGCAACACCGGAGGGGTATGCTCACCATCCCGTTTTGTGAGATTTGAGAATAAGGGAGACAAGCTGAGGATTACGCTAAACGATGTCCTTCTTAATGAATTAAGCTCCAATGAATCCTCCCCGTATCCGACCTGCTGCAAGGGACGCTATTATGTGGACGGGAAGCCTTTTTATGCCTTTGAAGAACCGGAATCACTCAATGTCATGGAGCTTATACCTAAGCTGGCTGATGCGGGTATTGATGCACTCAAGGTTGAGGGAAGGCAGAGGACCAAATCATATGTGGCCCTGGTAACAAAGACCTTAAGGACAGCCGTTGACAGTTATTATCAGAACCCTTCCGGTTTTGTGATGAAGCCCGAATGGATAAAGCAGTCCAACTCCTCCTTTGAGGGGTCTGCGCCTACCCTCGGTTGCTATTTGGAAAAGTAAGGAGGGGCTCTTGCTGGTGGGCAACCCCGTTTGATAAATGAATTAGGGTAAAAGAACTCGTTTTTAAGTATCTTCCAGAAGGCCTCTATCTTGCCATTAGTCTGAGGCCTGTAAGGCTTTGTGTATATGTGTTTTATATCTAACGCGCTGCACATGGTCTCAAAGTGATGCTCTCTTTCAAGGGTTCCTTTGAATTCTGGGCCGTTATCAGACATTACAGCTTCAGACTACCTAATTTGTGAGCATGTACAACGCAACCCTTTTCTCTCGATTCCGGCTTAAATACTGCCGGAATGACAAGCGCAGGTGAAAATAGAGACAGCAGATGGTTATTGATGCCGCTGGGATATGGGTTATTTTTCATTCCTAATGAGCCTTTTGTAAAACTCCAGAATGTCATTCCCGAAGTCTTTAATCGCGAATCCATGTTTATAAAATCAATGCGTTATGGATGCCCGACAGACCCATTCGGGCATGACAAGGGTTATGTTTACCGGCCATAGATATGGAATACGGTTGCATCTCTCTAAATAAGGTGTTAGAAAATATGGTATGAGAAGGTTTCTTAAATCTCTTGCCATCCTCATCCTCTCTTTCCTCACAATACTCATAATTTCAGCTATCATACTCAGGCACTACTTCCCTGATGAAAGGATAAAGGGGATGGTCCTTGCGGAGGCCGAGAAGGCCATAGGCAGGAAGGTATCTGTCGGGGAGATAGGCATCAGCCTCTTTCACGGGATAGATATCAGTGATATTTACATAGGCGAGGACCGGAATTATGGAGATATCCCGTTTGTAAAGGTCAAGAGGGTCACAGTTGGATACAGCTTTTCAGAGATATTCGATAAGAGGATCGTATTCAGCAAGGTTACTGTAGACCAGCCTGAGGTTTATATACGCTCCCGCGAGGGGAAACTTGCCCTTTCCGATCTAATCAGAAAACCGTCTGCCGAGAAGAAGCCCCCTGCTGAAGAAAGACCAGTGGGACCGACGAAGCCTTTCCCTCTCACTCTCCTGCTGAAGAGTTGTGAGGTTAGAGGGATTAACCTGTTTTACGATGCAGAGGATGCAAAGGGATCGATAAAGGGTATTAACATCTCCCTGAATGGTGACCTTTACCCATTCAAGGGCATTAACATCAAGGTATCTTCCAGAGATGAGGATAATATCGGTATCTCTGCAAAGGGTTTAACCTTAAATACAGGGTTATTGACAGACCTGCATTTTGCCCTGAAAGGGACGGACTCCTTTTCGTTGCAGGGGAAGGTGGCGCTTAAAGGGATGAAAGCAGGTATAAATGAGAAGAGGCTTAGGCCGCTTGATATTGGCCTGGGGCTTGATCTGACTGGGGAGATGAACGGCGGAGCAGAGATAAAGACCATTTCTGTTGAGGTCGGTAAGGGGAGCAGATTTAACCTCTCCGGCTCTATCAGGGAGCTAAAAGGTCTTAAGGGTGTAGATATAAAGGTTACTGGCGAATCTGACCTGTCCGAGGTTTCAAAGATAGCTGCGGAGTTCCTGACCATCCCTGTGAGCGGTTCATTCAACATAGCCGGGATTCGGGTTGAAGGAGATGCGCCGGATTCGCTGAACCTCAAGAGTAATCTACTCCTGAATGGGGTAAAGGTTTCCCATAAGGGGTTCAAGGCCCAGGTTGACGGTTCTATAAAAGCGGAGGGGAGCAGCAGGGGAGATGTCACCCTTTCCGGGATGAAGCTAAACCTGAACAATGCCGTGACTGTGGAGGCCTCTGCAAATGCCTCCAAGTGGGGAAAGGGTAAGGTCAGCGGGAGGGTGCATGTAGTTGTAGACAATGGAAAGTCCCTGGCATTATTGCCTGAAGAGATATTGAAGAAGATAGGTAAGGTCGGCATCTCAGGGGTGACAACGGTTGATTTAACAACTGGAAGGGATTCGGAGAAGGGGGCGCTAAAGGTTAAAATCAGCGGTCTATCTAATATGGGTAGATTATCGGCAGGGCCAATCTCTGTGGGCGAGACGGCAGTGAACTTTTCCGTAACCTCCAGGGACCTCTTAAACGGTAAGGTGGTGGCTGATGCCGGGGTCAAGTCAAAGACGATCAATCTAAATAAGGACGATATATCGGTCAGTGAAGAGTCTGTAGATTTCTCTCTGTCGGCCTCTTCAATGAATATCTTTAAGGCAGATGGGGTTGCAAACGCCTTGGTTAAGTTAAGGGGGATAAAGGTAAGGAAAGGTGATATCGAACTCAACGAAGATCAGTTAGATACCACTGTCTCGGTTCGTGGAGATTTTAAGAAGGGTGATATCTCAATTAAAGGTTTTGAGGTCGCAGTCCCAGGCCTGGTAAGGGCAGTAGTGGATGGTGATATAAAGGGATGGGGAAGGGATCTGGCGCTCAATGCAAGGGTGGATGGTATAGACCACAAGAGATGGCTGGAAAAGGTCCCTGCGCCTATAAGGCAGAAGCTTCCCAAGATGGAGGTTGAAGGGAAAAGTAGTCTCACCGCTGCTGTAAACGGTGGGATTTCCCCAAACTCCTCCATTGTTGCCAATGGAGAGGCAGTAAATCCCATAAATATCACAGGAGTCTTCAAGACCACGGGCCTCGGTGTCTCCTTGCCTGAAAAGGGTATAACTGTCAGGAGTTCGGATGTCGAAATTGACTTTGATCTCTCTAAGGATGTCCAGTCGATTTCAGGGAGGATGAAGGTCGGAGCCTTTCAAAAGAAAGACCTGATTGATAAACCTGTTAGTATTCTGGCAGGGTTTGAGATGATGACTGACGGCCAGAACATAAAGATAAAAAACATCTCCGCCACAATCCCTGAGAAGTCGGCATCTTTTTCTGTCTCCGGTGAAGTGGCAGGGTTCATGAAAGAGCCCAGGCCCACCCTTGATCTGGCCCTATCCTTTCATTCCAGGGAGAAAGTTGATCTCCTGAAAGGGGTAAATGCATCAGGAGGGGTCTCCTTCAGGGGGGGGATAAAATCTCCTAAGGAAAAGGAGGTGGAACTGAACGGCGGGTTGAAATTTGACCACCTCTTCATATCCTATCAGGACAGGGCTTCTGTCAATGACCTGAATGGTGAGATCACGATGATCCAGGGTGTCAGATATGTGAAGGGTGTGGAACTGATTACTGAGCAGGAGGGTGCTGCCCTTCTTAGATCAACACTATATGACCTGATGAGGCCGTATATGAAGAAGGGTTACGACCTGATGCTGAAATCCGCGTCTTTTGATGAGTACGAGATCGGCCCCCTTAATATGGATATTGCATGTAATAAAGGGAACCTGTTGATTGACCGCTACGACCTGTCCCTTTTTGGTGGCGGAATTGTAGGCAGTGTGCATGCGGCCTATGTCAACGGCATGCCTGAATACTCCTTTTATTCCAATATTGCAGGGATAAGGTTCGACAGGATATTCAAGGGTTCAAAGGGTGGGGAAGATGTTCAGGTCAATGCAGATCTTAATCTAAAAGGGAAGGGGACCGACATTGAGGGTGATGTCAATGTGACCAGGATAGGGAAGGATATCCTGGACAGGGCGCTCCTCAGACTTGACCCAACTGAAATAAACCCGCAGATAGTGGATATAAGGAGTAAGTTAAACACCTTGGGATGGGTGCCAAAGGAGGTCTCCATTTGGATAAGGCACGGAGAGCTTAACCTGGATGTTACCTTACAGAGGAGGGGATTTACTCTGCTGAATATCGTTGGGCTGGAAAAAATACCTATAAGAAGGGTCCCTCTTGGGTATCTGATAAAGAAGGGGTTGAAGAAGGCTGATTGACATTCTAATTTTAGGACACACGGATTTTTAAAATCATCCTTGCCTTACCAAACAATGTTTGGTAAAATAGAAACATTGAGGTTGAAATGAGCATACAGATAAAGAAGATCGGGAATAAGGAATACGCCTACCTTGCACACCGGAATGGAGCTAAGGTGGTGCATAAATATCTTGGTTCTGCATCTGACTCCAAGGTGGTCGCTAAGATTGCGGAGCAAGAGGCGGGGAAGAAGGTCCCTTATGAATACCGCAGTCTTTTCTGGGACACAGACCCCGATCATATCGATATAAAGAAGAATGCAAAGTATATTATTGAGCGGGTCCTTGAGGTGGGGAATATGGGCGCTCTGGGGTGGATACAGAGGCTCTATCCGGTGCAGATGATGATTGAGGTCATCGAGACGAGCAGGAAGATATCTGAAAAATCCAGGAACTTCTGGAAAATATGGTTTGGAGTGGTTGATGCATATTGAGTGTCTTCCGCCGGATGGACAGAAGCTTTTGAGACGGTTTAAGGATATCGCTTCTGACAAACATCTGGTCCTTGCCGGAGGGACTGCCCTGGCCCTTCGGCTTGGGCACAGGATTTCTGTAGACCTTGATTTTTTTACGGGGGATGATTTCTCAACAGAATCTCTCATACAGGAGATTAACAAATTTAAGCTTGGCTGCCAGATACTTCAGGAAGGGGCAGGGACATTAACCTGCATCGTAGATGGCGTCAAGGTTTCCGTGCTCCGGTATCCGTATCCTTTTATGGAGACGGCCGGGAGCGTGAAAGGTATCCCGGTTGCCGGCATCCTCGACATAGCAGCCATGAAGGTCATAGCCATCACCCAAAGAGGCGCAAAGCGGGATTTTGTTGATCTCTATTTTATCATGCAGGATACTCCTTTCTGGAAGGTAGTAGCGAATATGATGAAGCGGTTTGGCACGGAGCGGATAAACCCTTTGCTTATAGGCAAGGCCCTTGTTTTCTTCGATGACGCAGAGGCCGACCCGGAGCCTCAGTATTTAAGGGAGAAACCTGACTGGATGGATATAAAAAAGTTTTTTAGAAAGAATGTGAAGCAGATGGTGTTAGACCTTGAGAGTGCGAAAGACGTATAGACTCAGGAAGACGCGATTTGATTTTATCAGTTACTTGACACTGGTTGAAAGTTCCTGATAAGGTCGAGAAAACTATATGATCACTGGTTAGACTAAAATCAGAAATGCGATGTTGGCGGAACGGTTTCCGTTTAGATAGTAACTGGTTGGTGCGTGAGGAGGAAAGTATTGTGGTTCTGGGCACCTGTCAGCGGCACGCCGAAACTCTTGTTCAAAAGCTATGGAGAGGATTATGAAAAAAACATACGTTTTGGATTGTGAGATGACGGTGACTTTATAAGACATGTTGAATATGTCCATTACAACCCTGTGAAGTATGGCCTTGTAAACGCACCCAAAGCTTGGCAGCTCTCCAGCTTTCATCGTTACGTGAAGAAGGGTATATATCAGAGTGATTGGGGATCGGAGGGAAGGATCGATTTTGATCAGCAGACCGGAAATGAATAAAGCAAATGAGGTCGGGTTTAGCTTCGCTCAACCCGACCTACGCAACTGAAGAGGAGGGTTTATGAGGCATCTACTAATTTTATCAATTTTTATACTTGTGGTCGGTTGCTCCGCCAGGCCGGAGGTGAATGTGACGCTGGTGGACACAAGGACCGCCCTGGAGAACCAGGTCCTTGGCTCATACAAGGAGCTTAACAAAGAGTTTGTGATGATAGCGTCCGTCCGTTCTGTTGACGAGAAGGGGATCGCTGAGGACAGGCTCAAGGATATGTCAGCCTCGCAGAAGGATGCCATGAAGGCGATGCAGGCAAGGGAGTTCAACAGGGACGATGTGGACGATTTCAAGAAGAGCGGCTGCGTCGGAGAAAATAACCAGGGACTATTAGAGATACTCCCATGTGAAAAGTCAAAGGGGGATATTAAGTACGGGAAACTCCTGAATGATGTGGTGAAGGAGGAGAACGAAAGCAGGATGGTGATCATGAAGAGGGTCATCATAATGAACGAGGGGCTTAATGAGCAGGACATCACGAAGATTCAGAAGGTCTTCGCCAGGATGAACCATGACGCAGCGAGGCCTGGAGAGCTTGTTCAGAAGGAAGATGGTAGTTGGGCTAAGAAATAAGGGGTAAGGATTAGAGGGGTAAGGATTAAAATGGAACCTGAAATGAAACATATACCGGGAAGGCTGGTGGTCTTTCTGGTAGGCCAGACCGAGATGAATCTTGCGGCCTCCGGGGTGGTCGAGATCAAGACGCTTAAGAGCGCCCCTGCATATCTTGATGTTATCCCCAAGCAGAAGGTTATAAAGCTTGAAAAGCGGGACGTTGGAGGTTTAGAGGTAGGCTTTCTGGTGAAGGGGTACCTTCCTGATGTCGTTATTGTTGAGGCGTCTCTGGAGATGGACGACCTTCTCTCAGACACCACTCTGGAGATCAAGAGAGACCTTATCAGTGAATGCAGGAAGATACTGGGTGAATTCAACTGCAACAGGGAGTTTGATGAAGAGTATAGCGTTTACTGCATTTCCAGTTACAGTGGAGACCCTGAGGTATATTTATCGTTATATGGGGAAAAGATTGCGGCTTTTCTCAAGAATGAGACGGTCATCCTTGATGAAGAGGAGGTAAAGGCAACACTCTCCTACTATCTGAAATACGGGAAGGACGATATAACCGTAGTTGACTGGGATGGGGCCTTCATCTTCGACCCGATCGGAGATTTCCACAGCAACATAGAGCTTTTTGAGATCGCCAATCTCCAGCTCCTCAAATCAAGGCTCCTTGATGCCCACCTGGATGACAGGCTGAAGAAGACACTTAGTCTCATAAAAGCGCCAAAGGGGCTTCCGATCATCAGGTCAAGAGAGGTCAGGAACGTCTTGAAAGAGGTTGTTGAGATAAGGACACAGTCGATCCTTGAGTCCGAGGCCATAGAACATAACATAAAACTGATAGGAGACTGGTACTCCGCTAGGCTTTACTCTCTCATAGGGAAGAAGTTCCATCTGGATAGCTGGAGGTCTGACATAAAGGAGAAGCTCGATACACTGGAGGATGTGTATACCATGGCTGCGGAAAACTTCAGCGTATCCTTTGGTACGACCCTCGAATTTGTTATGCTCGCAGGGTGGTTTCTGCTGTTGCTCCTTTATGTGGCAGAGTTTTTCCTGCTCAGATGAGGAGAAGAATGCAATGGTCTATCTGAGCCCCGCATCCATTCAATGCTAAAAGGTATCGAGCCGTCCTTTCTTTAGGACTTCATTTTCTGCCTTCAATAAAGCCTCCTAAGTTTGATAGTTAACTTTTTAGTTCCGAAGCCACATTCATTGCAAATGACAACATAATCAGAGCTATAGCAAGTACTATTAACATAAGATCACCCCCTTTCTTTAAGGTGTTATAGTTTTATCTGAGACCAGTTAACTTTTTAGGCTCTTCTCCTTATCGAGTGGGTAAAAACAGGTGGTCGAAGTGTAACCCGCCC
>ERZ1292630.873-Hain-H41-02um-R3-873-length-30423-cov-9_pt1 | contig 30423 bp, 25 predicted proteins | sample MGYA00564408_ERZ1292630 | MGnify/ENA primary metagenome ERZ1292630 (study PRJEB36523, sample SAMEA6512641) | groundwater metagenome | collected 2019-01-08 | study: AquaDiva: Metagenomics assemblies of 32 groundwater samples
CTAAACGCCACGCCGGCTACTTCGAAGAGAGCCAGAAGACACAATTCGAGTTCCTGGCACCCATATTATCGGAAGCGTTGCGACGCATGAACAAGGTACTCGCCAGCCCGTCCTACAACTTCATCCTGCACAGCTCCCCCCTCCACGAGAAGACCGGCGACTTCTACCACTGGCATATCGAAATCATTCCGAAACTGACCCAAGTGGCCGGCTTCGAATGGGGCACAGGGTTCTACATCAACCCTGTAGCACCGGAAGAATCGGCGAAGTTTCTGCGAGAGGCGGCGATCTAAACGACCGTCAGACGTGAAACGTGAGACGTCAAACGACATGACGAATGTCCGCACCTGTGCCACAACAGAAAAACCCTCCCGCAGGATGCTCAAAAAGGCCGTCCAGCAAGGCCGCAGGCGAGTCGAAACCGGAGGCGTACCCTCGGGGGTACGTTAAGGATTTCGATGAGCCGAGAACGAAGCTGGCGGCATTTTTCAGCATCCTGCCAGACTCGCCCCTTGCCTCGTGCCTATCGCCCAGCCTATGATGCCCCCATGCAAGTCCAACTGAGCCATCCAGCCAGAACCGTCGAAGTCAAAGGCCCCAAGAAGGTCAAGGATCTCCTGCGCGAGTTGAATCTCGTCGTCGAAGCGCATCTGGTCATCAAAGGCGACGATCTCGTCACCGAAGACGAGATGTTGTACGACGGCGATCAGATTGAAATCCGACCGGTGATCTCAGGTGGAAATTGAAACGGGCAAGGGGCCAGAGGCTAGGGGCCAGAGTAAATCAATTCTCCATCCCCTTGCCTTTCGCCATACGCCACGAGCCATAAAAATATGAATTGCACCAAATGTAAAACCAAAGCGGTCATCGGCCTCCCCCGCCACAATGCGGCCTTCTGCAAAGGCTGCTTCAACGGATTCGTCCACGATCAGGTTGCGCGAGCGATCAAGTCGGAGTGGATGTTTGGGAAGGAAGAGCGGATTCTCGTGGCGGTGTCCGGCGGGAAGGACAGTCTGGCGCTCTGGGACATTCTGCTCAAGCTCGGCTATCGCGCCGATGCGCTCTATGTCAATCTCGGTATCGGAACCTATTCTGAGCAGTCTCATGCCAAGGTAACGAAGTTCGCCGAAGCGGTCGCCGCCTCACATGGAGCCACGTTGCACCTCCATACGGTCGAACAGGAGGCCGGTGCGGGGATCAAGGAACTGGCCCAACTCATCCATCGCCCGACCTGTTCCACATGTGGGACCATCAAACGCTACCAATTCAATCGCGTGGCGATCGAACAGCAGTACGATGTGATGGCTACCGGCCACAATCTCGACGACGAAGCGGCCAGGCTTCTGGGCAACGTGCTGCATTGGCAGGAAGAATATCTGGACAAGCAGGGCCCGTCGTTGCCGGCCTCTGTGGCAGGTTTTGCCAAGAAGGTGAAGCCCCTCTATCGGCTCTCGGAACGTGAACTCGCGGCCTATGCGGTGTTGAACAGGATCGATTACATCGTCGAGGAATGCCCCATGGCGAAAGGGTCCAAGATGCTCCAGTACAAGGAAGTCTTGAATCGTCTGGAGACCGAGTCGCCCGGCACGAAGCAGACGTTCTATTGGGGTTTTCTCGAGAAGCAAAGCAAGAAGCAGCCTACTGCCACCACTATGACTGAGAAAGACCGGGCCGTCCTCCACCCCTGCACCTCGTGCAGCCAGCCCACCACCGCCGAGGTCTGCTCCTACTGCAAGATGATGCTGCGAGCCAAGACCGTCGTTCCACGCTAACAGACACAGCAATCAGCACGCCCTGCCCCTCATCAGTACTTGAAAAGCCCCGATCGACCCCGTAAGCTGCGTCGATCCCAGTTGTCGATAAAACATTCTGGCCTATTCACTCACTATGGCTACCACGGAACGCGACTACTATCAGGTTCTCGGTCTCCCTAAGTCTGCCTCGGCGGACGACATCAAGAAGGCCTATCGTCGCCTCGCGCGCCAGGTCCATCCCGATCTCCATAGCGGTTCCAAGAAATCAGAGATGGAGAAGAAGTTCAAGGAATTAAACGCAGCACACGAAGTCCTGAGCGATCCGGACAAACGCAAAAAATACGATCAACATGGAGCCAACTGGGAGCAGGCCGAGGCCTACGAGCAAGCGCGCCGGCAGGCCGCTGCCCGCGGGGAGCAGGGCCAGGAGACTTCGTTCGGAGGAGAAGGTTTTTCCGACATCTTCGAGAATCTGTTCAAGGGACGAGGGCGAGCCGGCAATGGTCGTGGATTTGCCGTACAGGGCGAGGACCTCGAGACGGAAGTGCAACTGACGCTGGCCGAAGTGTTCACCGGCGTGACGAAGCGCATGACCTTGCAAGAGCCCGTGCCCTGTTCCACCTGCCACGGGAGCGGAACCCTGCGCGGACGAACCTGTCCAACCTGTCTGGGGCACGGGGCGACGCTGCAGCCCAATACGATCGAAGTACGAATCCCCGCCGGGGTCCAGGATGGCACGAGGGTCCGCGTGGCCGGCAAGGGACAAGCCGGCACCAACGGCGGCAAACCCGGCGACTTGTACTTGCGCGTGACGATCGCTCCGGACAAAGTCTTTCGCCGACAGGGGAGCGACATTCATGTCTCCCTTCCCGTCTTCCCGTGGGAAGCGGCCTTAGGCGCCGAGGTGATGGTCCCCACACTGATGGAACCGGTTCGAATGAAAATTCCGCCGGGGAGTCGGGCTGACAGCAAGCTTCGACTAAAGGGCAAGGGCCTCCCCGCTGCGGCCGGCGGCCACGGCGATCTCTTTCTGACGATCCAAATCGTGATGCCGCCCTCATTGACCGACGAGGAACGCAAACTGTACGACCAACTCGGAGCCATCTCGCATCCGGACCCGCGTGCCGAGCTGCTCGCCCAGGCCAGACGCCGATCACACCCATGACGCTCACTGAATACGCAGTCTTGGCGTTCAGCTCCCTCTTTGTCATCGTTGACCCAATCGCCACCGTCCCGGCCTTCTTGGCCATGACGGCTCGCAACTCGACCGGCCAGCGTCTACGGATGGCTCGCACTGCCTGCCTAGTCGTGATCGGTATCTTGACGGGATTTGCGCTCATCGGCCAGTGGATCTTTACCCTCTTGGGGATCACACTCCCAGCCATCCAAGTGGCCGGGGCACTCGTCCTACTATTGGTTGCACTCGATATGTTGCGTGCGCAACGATCTCCGGTCCAGGAAACGGCGGAAGAAACGGCCGAGGGAACTACCAAGGACGACATCGCCATCACACCGCTGGCAGTGCCAATGTTAGCCGGACCCGCGGCCATTTCCACCGTCATTTTGCTGGAAGCGCAGGCCGCCTCGTGGGCTCATCGAGGTGTGTTGTTGGCTTGCGTTGCATTGGTCGGTCTGGCAAGCTATATCACCTTGGCTCTCGGGGCCTCCGGCGCTAGGTGGATGAGTCCACTTGCAGAAAAAATTATCACCCGGCTGATGGGGCTGTTGCTGGCCGCGCTCGCCGTGCAATTTTTGTTCAACGGACTGAAGGGTGAGCATGGATTACTGGGACACTAGTCAAATTTCACACCTATTCATATCGGTTCAACCTAAGGAGGTATTCATGAAGCAGGGAACAAGAGCCATCATGACGCTGGGCGTCGCATCCGTATTTGCGCTGACCGTGGGGATTTCCGGGGTCTGGGCCAATGAGCCGGGCTACGGCAAGGAAGGACACGGGGACGGCGGGCATAGCTCGATGGGCGGACATGGCGCGGGCATGATGCACAACAGCACCGGCCACCTGATCCGGCATCTGCTCAAGCATGAAAAAGACATCGGACTCACCGCGGAACAGGTGACGAAACTCAAGGACATGCAACTCAACCTGGACAAGACCCGTATCAAGAGCGAGGCCGACATCCAGATCGCTGAACGCGAGTTGAAGGCCTTGACCGACGATGAGAAGTCCGACCTGGGAGCGATCGAAGCCAAGTTGAAGCAGAGCGGCGATCTGCAAGCCGGCTTACGCATGACCTCCATCAAGGCCCGGAGGGATGTGCTCGCTCTGTTGACTCAGGAACAACGTGCCAAGGAAAAAGCTGAGCATGAGAAGATGATGCAGCAGCACAAGAATGCCGACAAGGGTCACGGCAACCCCCATGGCGGCGCCATGAAGAGTAACCCCCATAAAGGCGGCGATGCGGCACATCCGGCGCCGCCATCAAGTATGAAAGTGCAGTAGTTCTATCCAGGAAGCGCGAGCAGACAACCGGGCCTATCCAACTAAGAGGTGCACCATGAGAGCATTGGGAATCATCACAGCGGGAGTCGTCGGGCTGTTATTCGCACTGGGTTCCATCGCCTGGGCCGATGATAAGGAAGGCAAGATCACGGACCTCGTCAAAGACGCCAAGGTCACGATCGATCAAGCCATCAAGACCGCGTCCGAGAAAGTGCCTGGGACGGTCGTCGAAGCGGAACTTGAAAAGAAACATGGCAAGACGGTCTGGGAAGTTGAGGTCCTCGGCGCGGACGGGAATGTCACGGAAGTCCACATCGACGCAGCCACCGGCGCCGTGATCGACACGGAAGCCAAGAAGGACGAGAAGAAAAAAGAAGGCAAGAAAGGAAAGTAGTCACGTCATGCCGAAAGAGTTGAAACTCATAAGCCGCAATTTGCTGGCCGGCCCCGATCGGGCACCGGCTCGCGCGATGTTGAAAGCCGTTGGATTCACCGACGAGGACTTGTCTCGTCCGATCATCGGCGTCGCCAATACCTGGATCGAAGTCATGCCCTGCAACTTTCACCTGCGCCGATTGTCGGAGCGGGTGAAAGCCGGCATCAGAGCCGCGGGTGGCACCCCCATTGAGTACAACACCATCGCGGTGTCGGATGGTATTTCCATGGGCACCGAGGGGATGAAGGCTTCGTTGATCAGTCGGGAAGTGATTGCCGATTCGATCGAACTCGTGGCTCGTGGGCACCTCTTTGACGGCGTGGTGGCCTTATCAGGCTGCGACAAGACCATTCCCGGCACCGTGATGGCCCTCGCTCGCCTGAACCTTCCCTCGGTGATGCTCTACGGCGGCTCGATCATGCCGGGCCAGTTCCAAGGCCACGACGTGACCATTCAAGACGTGTTCGAAGCGGTCGGGAAACATGCGGCCGGCACGATGAGCAATGCCGAACTCAAAGATCTCGAAGACCATGCCTGCCCTGGCCCCGGCGCCTGCGGCGGTCAATTCACGGCCAACACCATGGCGATCGCGTTCGAGTTTCTCGGCATCTCGCCGATGGGGCGGAACGGGGTACCGGCCATGGATCAACGGAAGGACGACGTGGCCTTCGAGTGCGGAAAGATGGTCATGGATCTGCTGAAACGAGACCTGCGGCCCCGCCAGATCATCACGCGGAAATCGCTAGAAAATGCCATTGCCGCGGTCGCGACCACCGGCGGCTCGACGAATGCGGTGCTGCATCTGCTCGCCATCGCCCGAGAAGCCAACATCAAACTGAGTATCGGCGACTTCGACAAGATCAATCGGAAGGTGCCGTTGCTTGCAGACCTCAAGCCAGGCGGACGCTTTACCGCGTCGGATCTCTATGCCGCTGGAGGAACCACCTTGGTCGCCAAACGGCTGCTCGATGCCGGCATCTTGCACGCTAACCAACCGACCGTAACCGGCCGGACGATTGGGGAAGAGGCCAAAGACGCCAAAGAAACTCCTGGGCAACAAGTTCTCAGGCCCCTGTCGAATCCGATCAAGCCGACCGGTGGACTGGTGATCTTAAAGGGGAATCTGGCTCCCGAAGGCTGCGTCGTAAAGGTGGCTGGCCACTCGATCATGACGTTCCGTGGCCCCGCAAAGGTGTACAACCGGGAAGAAGATGCCTTCGTCGCCGTGCAATCCCGTAAAATCAAAGCGGGCGATGTCGTGGTGATTCGGTATGAGGGTCCGTCCGGCGGACCCGGCATGAGAGAAATGCTGGGCGTGACTGCGGCCATCGTTGGTGCGGGGCTGGGCGACTCCGTCGCGCTTCTCACCGACGGCCGCTTCTCCGGCGCCACACATGGGCTGATGGCAGGCCATGTCGCCCCAGAAGCCATCAAGGGCGGCCCGATCGGCGCCGTGAAGAACGGCGACATCATTGTCTTCGATATCGCCAAGCGAACGCTGACGGTCGAGCTCTCGCAGAAAGAAATAAAAGCCAGGCTTAAGAAGGTCAAACAGCCGGCCCCACGCTACACCTCCGGCGTGATGGGCAAGTACGCACGGCATGTCTCGTCGGCCTCGGAAGGGGCGATCACGACGTAGGAATGAACAAGCACGTGGCTGGAGTCTTCAACTAACCGTACACGATCATCACCTGACAACCTGCGCGCTCGGCATGTAGTGCCTGGCGCGCAGATTGTGAGCGAGTACAGGACGTCTCTCCTACCTATCTCCCCTTCATCCGTCCCCGCATCTCTGACATCATGCTATCAAGGTCAGCTTCCGCCTTCGCACGATCGCTAATCAATTGATCGAGGTTATAAGGACGAGCCGGAACCGGCTGTGCCACATCCGGCTTCATCGTCTGCTTGAGCGACAGATCAGGCTGAGGAGGCGAGACTGGTTTGACTTGAGGCTGCACCGACTGGGATGGCGGTTGCTCAGTCGAGGGCTGCACCTGTCCAGTAGGCAGCGGCGTCCCTCGTCCCCCTCGAATAGCCACGCCCTGGTCCCGCAACCATTGTGTGGCGACACTCGACTTGAGCGAGAAACTGATACTCGTGATCGCAAGGCCATCCGAAGCCACGCGAGCAATCGCCGTGTTGACCCCGACCATATGCCCTTCACCATCCAGCAATGGACCGCCGGAATTGCCACGATTTAGCCCTGTCTCCGTTTGAAAGACGTGCTTACCCCTGACCCCGTTGAAATTGTCGACCTCGGCGCTGATGACGCCGGTGGTGAGGGTCCACAATCCACCTTGCTCGGGATGGCCGATCGCGACCACTCGATCCCCGATCCTAGCCCTCCCCGATTCACTCACATCGACGACAGGCAGCGATTCAGTGACGCCATCGAGTTTCAGCAGGGCAAGATCCAATGGTTGGGAATAGGCCACGACCTTGGCGCGGACCATACGGGAAAGATCGCTCTTTGACTCTCCCGTGACTCGGGATGGCTTGAGAAACACAGATAGACGGGGAAAGGGCTTCCCTGTCTGTTCTTCAAGCACAACATGGGCATTCGTGAGAACCAATCCGTCCGACTGAATGATCGAACCGGTTCCGCCACTCCCCTTCCCTCCGCCATCCGCATACCCCATCACCATTACCACGGCTGGTGAAGTCTGCTCGTAGATTTCACGCGGCGTGAGATCTGCAGCCTGCGCCGACAAGACGGCGAGTGCGATAGTACCCAACGATCCTGCCAGCACAGACCATTTCATGACCGCCCCCTTTCTGGGAATCATGGCTCGTTGAACATCTTTGCTCATGAGACAAAGCATACTAGCCCCCACCTTGTTATGACCAAAATCATTTACGCATGAATAAGCCCGTGCAATACGCAACCCATGCCACTGCGTGCCGGGACAAAGAGAACGAAGCTGCCCACTTTTTTGATTCCGCAAAACCTTGCGTGCTATAGTCGCCCGCGGTCTTAACCGTTGAGCGATCGAACCGATGGATACCTCTGCACAGCACAGCTTTTCCGCCCGCTCCGCGGCCAAGGCCATGATTCAACGGATCTTGCGGCGCTTCGGATATGCCCTTTATCGAGCCGACATGATCGAGTATCTGAAGACCCACCAATGTCCGTGGGTGCCTGCTGGGCATTTCTATTCTCCCCACGCAGACCTTGACGAGATCCGTCGGCACGAGCAGAAGATTTTTTCCCGTGATAAGCCCATCCTGGGCATTGACCTCCGGGAGTCCGACCAACTCAGCCTCTTGCACGCGATGGCATCGCTGCAACCCCGCATCGAGTTTCCTCAAACACAGAGTCCCGGCTTCCGCTACTATTTCGACAATCCAGCATTCAGCTATTCCGACGCGCTCGTGCTCCACGCGATGCTCCGGCTGATTCGACCGCAACGCATAATTGAAGTGGGATGCGGCTACTCTTCGGCGATGGCTCTGGATACGAACGAGTTGTGCCTCGGGAATACAGTCCAGATGACGTTCGTCGAGCCCTATCCACAACTTCTCTACACCCTGATGAAACCGGGAGACGACGCGCGCGTGACCATCGTGCCCTCGCGCCTGCAAGATCTCGATCCTGATTTTTTCCTGCAGCTCGATGCGAACGACATTCTTTTCATCGACTCAACCCACGTGTCGAAGGTGAATTCGGATGTAAATTGCATCTTCTTTGAAATTCTCCCGCGCCTCAAAGCCGGCGTCTACATCCATTTTCATGATGTGTTTTACCCATTCGAGTATGTGAAAGAATGGGTATACGAAGGACGCGCGTGGCAGGAGCTCTACTTGCTAAGGGCATTTCTCCAAGACAATCCGTTATACCAGATCGTCTACTTTCAGGATTTTCTGTTCAGCAGGCACCGCCGGTATTTTGAAGACCACCTACCGCTCTTCCTCAAGAACAGCGGCGGGAATATTTGGTTGCGGAAGGTGGAATAGCTCCTCTGAAATGTACGCCCCCTGCACCGAAGCCTCGCGCTACCGATAGAATCTGGCCACGTTCTCCACCACATACTCCTGCTGCGACTCCATTAACTCGGCAAAGATCGGCAGAGAAAGTACTTGCTCCGCAGCCTGCTCTGAAACAGGGAATGCGCCCTTCCGATAGCCCAAATCCCTATAGCAGTTCTGAAGATGCATCGGAAGCGGATAGTACACTTCCGTGCCGATCCCTTGCTCTTTGAGGAAGGTGCGTAACTCGTCGCGCTTCGACGCTCGCACGGTGAATTGGTTATAGACGTGGAAATTACCCGGCTTCGTTGGCGGCAGCGCGACGCGATCCGCATGCTTCGTCCTGGCAAACAACTGCTGATAACGTTCGGCATTCCGACGTCGCCCCTCGGTCCACTGGTCAAGATACTTCAGCTTGATCTGGAGCACGGCAGCCTGGAGCGCATCCAACCGGCTATTGATCCCCACCGCCTCGTGGAGATAGCGGACCTGGCTTCCGTGAACACGGAGCATGGCCATGGAGTCGGCAAGGGCTTTGTCGTTGGTCGTGATGAGCCCCCCATCGCCAAATCCGCCCAAATTCTTGGTCGGGAAAAAACTAAAGCACCCGGTATCTCCGAGTATCCCGGCGCGCTTCCCCTGCTGACCGGCGCCGATGGCCTGACAGGCATCCTCAATGACGTAAATCTTTTTCCGCTTGGCAATCTCGTTAATCGCAACCATGTCCGCACATTGCCCGAAGAGGTGAACCGGAATGATCGCTTTCGTGCGAGGAGTGATCGCGTTCTCAATCAGGGATGGATCGATATTAAATGTGTTCGGTTCAATGTCCACAAACACCGGCTTCGCACCCAATCGTGATATTGCGCCCGCCGTGGCAAAAAACGTGAACGGGACGGTGATAACCTCATCGCCGGCCTTCACTCCCATGGCCATGAGGGAGAGCAACAGCGCATCGCTCCCGGAGGCGCAACCGATCGCGTAGTGGCTGCCGATGTACTGCGCCATAGCCTCTTCGAAAGCCGAGACGCGAGGTCCAAGCACAAACCCCTGCTCGTCGCAGACAGCCTCCATGGCCGACAACACTTCCGCCCTAATGACACGATATTGAGCTTTGAGATCCAAGAGAGGAACGTTCACGACAAGCTCCGTGGGCTACGAGTGTGAGGCTGACCAAACCGAACGAGGAGCCTTTCCACCTCGCCGATCATCCAAAAACCTATCATACAGAAATTCATACTGTTTGACCATTTCCTCAAGATGGAATTCTTTCGGGAGCGCCTCCACAGACTGTGAACGATTATGTGGTTGGCCGTCTCGGCTCTGTAACACTCGGGTGAGCTGCGCTGCCAGACTGGCAACGTCTCCCGCGTCGCTCAACCACCCATGGCGGCCATGGACAATTACTTCTTCAACACCACCGACTCTCGTGGCCACGACTGGCAGGCCGATGGTTCGTGCTTCCAAGAGGACACGCGGCAATCCTTCCCAATGAGACGTGAGCAGAAATGCATCGAATGCTTTCATGGCGGTCGAGATGTCCCGTCTCCACCCGGCGAGATGCAGCCGATTGTGGAGCCCGCTCTGTTTGATCAACGATTCAATCCGTAGACGCAGATCTCCGTCCCCTATCAAGACAAACCGGGCCTCAGGCACTACGGCACACACCTGTTTGGCCACAGCCACAAAATCCTCTGGAGCTTTCTGAGGCTTTAAACAGGCGACCGTTCCCACCAAGTAGTCAGCAGGCCCAGCCCCGAACTCTGCCCGTACCGCATGTCGCGTGGTCGCGTCGAGAGCGGTGTGAAAGGGCTGAGGATCGATGCCAGGCCTGACGACCGACACCTGCGTCCGGTCGAACAACCCCCACTCAATCCCTTTCTCGATGTCGGCCTGAGCGACCGCAATCCAATGCGTCGTGATCCATCCCGTCATACGCTCGAGCAGGATCAAGGCACGACGCAACCAGAATGGTTGGGCCGGCGTGATGCCGTATCCATGAATAGTATGAACAATCACCGGCACTCGCGCACACCATGCCGCCCACCGACCGAGAATACCGGCCTTCGAACTGTGGGTATGGACAATCGTCGGTCCCAGACGACGGAACAGGCGTATCAGTTCAACGAACGCAGCAAGATCCGCTAGGGCATGAACTCGACGGGTGAGCGAGGACAGGATGTGGACGTCGACACCAGGGAGGGTTTTGGCCTCATCCGTGAGGAGGCCCCCAGGACCCGCTACCAGAAGGGGACGGAACTTGCTCCGGTCAAGATGCGACACGGCATACAGCGCGACCTCCTGTGCGCCACCCAACTCCAGCTTGGTGATGACATGACAGACAGTCTCCACGCCTCGTCCCTCAGGCTGATGCTTGATGCGCGGATTGGGCTCTCAGACGCTCAGCGACTTGCTTCCCTTGTCCGATGGCATCTTCCATCGACGTATGTTCCCAGCGTCCGTAGCGACCGACCGAATAGATTCCCCGGCGCTCAAGCTCGGCGAGGATCGCCGGCATCGCCTGCGCACGGTGGTGATCGAAATAGACGTAGGCATAGTGGAGATCTTTGACATCCGACACCACCAGTTCATCGTCCGGGCAAAGGATGCCTGTCTGCTCCAGGCCTGCGCGGACCTGACCGATCAACTGCTCCGCAGATTGGTGCTCAGTCGGCTTGTGTGACATCTCCACATACATCGAGCTGCAACCGGGAGGCCCTAACGAAGGAGAAAAATTCATGGGAAATCCTGCGCGGTAGAAGGGATACTCCACTTCAGGAAAATAGATCCAATGCTTATCCGACACCTGCTCACGGCCAATCCCCAAATTGATATTGTAGACCGAGACCCAGCGTAACGCGGCCGCCGCTTCTTTCAATGGAGCGGGGAAATCGAGACAACGACTGACCAGCTCAGGGACCGGAATCGTCGAGACCAGCGACTCATATCGTTCTTCTCTCGTTCCCCCCTGCGAGTGATCCCGGAAAATGGCACGACGGCGCTTCGTATCCACCTCCACCAGCTCCGCGCCATGAGTGATACCGTCGATACCGGGCACGAACGATTCTGGAAGCACTTTAATACCGTCGTTCGCAGGATAAAGAAACGACGGATTATAGCCGAAGGATTTGCCTTTGATACCCAGAGCGCCGTTGACCACATCCTTGAGTTCAGGTTTCGGCACCAGCCACGATACCCAATCCGACGTCAGTTCATCCAGCGAGACTTGCCAGAGCTTTTCATTGAACGGCACCATGAAATGCTTGGCCATGCCTTCGCCGAGATTGTCGAGAATCCACTCCTTGAACGATCGATCTTGTGGCGGAGGGCCGGCTTGCTGATTCGTGAGCGTGGCAATAAATCCCATCAAACATTCCCGCACCACCTCGGGCGGAAGGCCAAATGTATTGACCTGAAAGGGATACTCCGTATAGGTCCGGTGGGAGTAGATGAACGATTGACGGGCATGTTTCTGAAGTTTCCCGGCCAAGAGCTTTTCCACCAAGGCCTTGATTTCGGCTTGGCGAAAATGGAGCAGATGCCCGGTGTAGTCGAAGGTAAAACCGTCCTTCTTGTACGAACGGCATAATCCACCGACCTCCTGCTCCCGCTCATAGAGACGATAGGGAAGTCCGGAGAGATGATAGGCCGTACTGAGACCGGCCAAGCCGGCGCCGACGATGAGGATCATGCGGCCTTCGTTCCTTCGCCGTGAGGGGATGGAGCGACAGCCAGTCCTGGCCGACGGACATCTACCTTCGCCAACATCGCAGTGACAAGCAAGAACGTGCTAGCCGTCCCAGCGCAGAGTGCCCACGCCACGTCCTCACTGACGGACAACATCGCCAGGCCGACCAGGCCCACAACCGCCGTGGCCACATAACTCGTGATCACGATCTGAGGAACTGACATCCCCCAATGGCGCAGGCGAATCGCGATGTGATCCGGGCTCCCCCAAAAGATGGGCAGTCCACGTCTATAGCGAATGTACATCACGAAAAGGGTATCGAAAATCGGAATCCCTAAAATAAATACCGGAGTGAGAAGCGAGAGGGGATGGTCGCTGGGGTATTGTTCGATCATCGTCATCGCTCCGAGCAGCAGCCCGATGAACATGGCCCCTGTATCTCCCATGTAAATCCGCGCCGGATGCCAGTTGTATTTGAGAAATCCCAGCAAGCTTCCGATCAAGGCCGCCAGCATGAAGGCAATGGTCTGATCACCCTGGAGCAACGCCACGACAAGCAGACAGCCCGCGCTGACTGCCCCTACGCCGGCCGAGAGACCATCCATGATGTCGAGCAGATTGAAGGCATTGATCAATCCCACCATCCAGAACACCGTCAGAACCAGGTCGAGCCATTCAGGAAAGGCTGCGATCTCAATTCTAATCCCACTCTTGATTAATACGAACACGGCCAGCAGCTGCCCAGCCAACTTGGTCCGGGGTGTCAGTACACCGAAATCGTCGATCAGGCCCAGCATCACCACGATCGTCCCAGCCAGAATAATTCCGAGCACATCGTGACGAAACGCAAAAGTAAAGGCCAAACTCACGAGAAACGCGAGATAAATCGCGAGCCCGCCGAAGTATGGAACCGGTTCCCGCTGGTGCTTCAAAAGTCCGTCCGGGGCATCAACAATGCCGTATTTCAACGCAGCCTGCCTGGCGACTGGCACGCCATAGAGCGAGAGCAGGAAGGCTAGGGCACATGTTAATGAAAGAAGAAACATCATTAACTCACCGGTTGAGGGATTGCCTGAGTGCCCGTCCAACCGCCAAGGGCCCCGTATGATCCGCCATAGCGAGATATTCCTTTGCCAGGCGAGGCCCCCACACCTTCAACGCATATTGCTCTTCGACCGTTCGGCGCGCAGTCTCTCCGAGACGACGTCTCAACCCCTCGTCTCGACAGAGCCGCAAGAGGTGACAACACCACTCGCTTGGAGTCGTAGCAAGCAACCCATTTTCACCCGACGTGATGATTTTTCGATTCACTCCGATCGGGGATGCGATAGCTGGAATTCCCAATGCCATGTACTGCAAAAGCTTGAGCCCGCACTTGCCCCTAGTCCATTCCGAGTCAGGCAACGGCATGATGCCGATCTGACAGCCCTGAAGAAGCCCCACTTCTGTCCGCAATTCCCAGGGTCTAAAATCCACATCCACCCCCGCCAAATCCGGTCGCCTTGAACTGATGACAAGAAACCTGGCATGTAGTTCGCGCTGGACCATCTGCATGGCGGGGACGAGAACTTCAAGGTAGGAGAAGTTATATGCCAAGCCAATCCAGACAATGGTGATGGGACTTTCCAGCCGATCAGAAGTATTTATCTTCGACAGTCTCGCAGGGCCAAAACGTTCCGTATCCACGACTGTCGGGATAACCGACACGCTGGAGGAAAATCGTCGTGCATACTCAGCCAGCGTCCTATTCCCGACAATCGCCGCAACGGACAATTTCAAGAGTTTCGGCATCTTTCGTTTGTGGAAACGCGTGAGATAAATTGCGTCATCGAATTCGATAACAAGCTTGTGCCCCATCCACGCTAGCAGCCGCTCGCCCCACGACGGGCAATAGGGGAATAGCTGCCCTTCCACCACAACGAGATCGGGCCTCCCCACTGAGGCAAGATCCCACGCACGCTTCAGGAATCGAACGGCCGTGTACGCCGCTTTACCGAAAATTCGAAGTGGCGCGGTCCGGATTTCTAGCAACTTGAAATAGGTACGTCCCAAAAGCGGACGAACCGAACATTGAATCGCCGCCTCCTCCAGGTAAGGCATAAACTGGTAAATCCGGTAACGGCTGGCCGGACCAATCTCAGAGGTTTTCGAAAAGTACACAATTCGCATAAGTCTACTACTCAGTCAGACCTTACCCACAAACCTGAGTCTCCTACTAGCACTCGCTATCGTGTGACGCCCGCCGTAACACGTGCCTAGGGCGTGTTACTTCTCCATGATCGCTGGCTTGACGAGAAGTCCCTGCCCGGTGGGGAGAGAGGCAATGGTCACACCTTTAGCACTTGCCACGATATCCATTGCGGCTTTTTGTACCCCATACCCAACATATGCATAGTCATCGAGGAGTATGAAGGCCCCTGGCACTAATCGTTCCCAAAAACATTCGAGGGTCGCAACCTCAGGAAAGGCGCAGTTCATATCAAGATGCAGAAATCCGATTTCACGTGCCGTGACATGCTTAAGGGTCTCTGGAACTGCCCCTTGGATAATCTCCACGTTATTCCATTGAGAGAAATTTTTGCGTACCGACTCCACACTCTGGACGTAAAACCCAGACTGAATAGAACGTTTATTTTTCTCAATTGCACCGCACTTCAGATCTTGCGTGGGAAAATACCGTTCATCCATGCCGTTAAAGGTGTCCAACAGATAAAATGTTTTACTTAACGAGTCCCAATTGAGATATTCCATGATGGCAGACGCGAGTAAACCACGGTTTACCCCACACTCTACAAAATCCCCTTTCAACCCGCTTGCCGACCTAGCAGCCCATAGACCGATATGAATACGCCAATGCCATCCATATTCCCCGGCAGCCAGAACTCCCCTGTTGTAGGCTCTGCAGAAGAGAGGATCGCTCATGAAACTGTGATCGTGCACGCTCCGCAATCCGTCACGATCGTACACCTGATCATCCTCACTTTCTCGTGCGGATGCTGGCGGCTCCAGAGGTATGTCTTCACGATACAAGCCCCATAATTTTCTCAGATACTTAGAAAGCGGCATAATATGAATTGTCCCTGACAGCACAGATGAAACGCATTAGACGTCACTCACATTTGCAGGCGTGTCACCATAAGTACTAAACCCAGACATAAACGAGTTCCCCGTACTCTCTAACAATGCCCGGCAGACAGCTTTCTCTTGATGACAGGATAAGCTTCATCCAGCGCCTGCTGCCTGACTGCCGCCGACCCCGCGTTTCTAGGCACACGGTACAGGCACGTGGTCTTTGGAACGAAGAGAAAAGGCGTGCTGTCCGCATAGCGGTTCCACAGGTCCCAATCTTCAAGCAGGGAAAGCCTCTCGTCAAATCCTCCGCATCGATAATACATGCTGCGGGAAAACATGAGGCAGTTAATCGGAATATAATTCCGCTCTCTGAGCAACTCCCGATCAAAGGGCTGTTTGTGCACAATTTCCCAGGCCCACTCCTTGTATTGAAATGGGCTGATGGATATCACTTCTGTTTCCACTTGGAACCCCTCAGAATAGGCTACGCCGTAGTCGCGGTTTGATTCCAACTCGCTGACCAGTACTTCGATATGGTCTGCAAACCAGAGGTCATCCTCATCCAGGAAGTTGGAATATTCACCTTTTGCACACTCCAGGCCGATGTTGCCGGCTCGGCAACGCCCTAGTCGCTTGTCAGCATTTACGTACTGGACATTCAAGTCGCTGAACTCCTTCAACACATCTCCCGATTTCACGTTCCCGTCATCGACAACAATTACATCGAGATGCTGATACGTCTGATTTCTGACAGCCTGCAACGCCTCCCGCAAATAGTAGGGACGGTCCATCGTTCGAATGATTATGGACACAGTTGGAAAACTACTCAGCGACTTGAGTCTGTAGAACGCGCCATCGCGCCTCACTTCATAATTCCATCCCTCAAATCGAGGCTGGATCTCGCCTCCTTTGCGCTGTGACATGATCCGCGCAACGATCGCTTGAACAGATTTCCCCAGGGCCACCACTCCATCATGTACCAATTTCCTTCTTATCAAAGGCAACTTGGGTGGACTCAAGAGAAGTTTTCCAAATCCCAGGTACCATGCTGCCATATCGCTCCAACAACCATACTTGTGTCGCAGAATGCTATTGGAGATCAAGGAGTTGTGAAATTGCGCCGGCTTGATGGCCCCGGGATCGGCATAGGTGTTATGGGTCACCTCTGCCTTAGGGACGGTCTGCAATTTATATCCGTGATCCCTTAAACGCCAAGACAGATCAACATCCTCGCCATACAGAAAGATGGCGGGGTCAAACCCTCCTACTTGCTCAAATGCTTCGCGCAAAATCAGACAACAAGCCCCAGACACCCACTCTGTTTCGAGCGTCACAGGATCGTATGCTTTAGGGTGCTCGAACGGGTATTGTTTCGGCTCCCATGCGCAAAAACCAAAAGGCTCCGTCAAAGATGCATGTCTCACGAGGGTGCGCAAGGTATCCTTATGTAATTCGACATCGGGGTTCAGAAGCAGGACATATTTTGCCCGTGCGCGCTTCACTCCAATATTGTTAGCCACGCCGAATCCTAGATTGCTCGAGTTCCGAACGATCTCTATCGACGGAATCACGCGTGTAAACTCCTCAGCTAACTCGACGCTACCGTCGGTTGAATGATTGTCGACGAGGATAACTCTCAATTGATCCTGCGGGTAATCCAAGCCGAGCACACTTTCCAGGCACTGGCGCAGACAAGCCGAGGATTCGAACGTCACCACGACAATGTCAATAAAGGGTGCTGGAATTCCCATATCCGTACGATAATCAACCAAACCACTTTCCCGAACCTTGACAGTTGGAGTTTGGCGAACAAATAACTTCTTCAGTTTTCGCACCGTTTTATCTACGAATGTGCGGCGCCCTTCGTACGAAACAAGTCGGACACTATGGACCATCCATAAGTAAGCAATCCTGCGTCGAGAGCCCTCCGGTGCCAATGCCGCTTTGAACCGACGGCATCTGGTGAGGACCTCCCAGCTGAAGCTTGCATGGATTCCATTTAATGTCGCTTTCAGGTCTAGATTCTCTTCGGCCAACTTTTTTGCCTGCTGCCGGGTGCGAGCCAACTCCGCAATCTGTTCAACATGGTCCCGAAAAATATCCACTTCTCGATCGATATAGATTGAACTTGAGCCAGGCCGCTGAAGGGTTTGGCTGTTATCCGAGCACACCGCCAGAAAATAGACGGGTGAGGGTATGGAACAGACCTCCTTCACAGTATTCGTATCCCGTGTGGTATACCCAATGTAGCTCGTGTCGACGGTAGAATCGTGCAGGGGATAGATAAACGAACCCGTGGCTAATCTCTGTCCGTAAAATTCAACGCATTGAAACTGCTGTCCGAGCAAGTCTCGGAGCTCTTCCCAATACAATTCCTTTACATGATACGGGTTGCGGTACTGTGGTTCGTCAGAATACGTCAGGCGGTTTGGCGACGAGATAATCAGCACCCCGTCTGACCGCAACACTCTCTTGATCTCTCGCAGCATTTCCTGGTGTTTATCATGATGCTCGATGGTCTCGAATGACACCACGATGTCTATGGAATGACTCGGCAGTGGGACGGCCTCGCAACTGCCAACGACGAAGCTGACATTGGAATAGCCATGATATTTTTCTCGTGCGTGTGCAATGCACCTGAAGTCAGCGTCGACACCAATGACAGACTTCGCAGCCGTTGCCAGTAATGCAGAACCATAGCCCTCGCCGGATGCCATATCTAGAACGGATTGTCCTTTCACCCAATTCAACGCCAGCAAATAGCGATGAAGGTGCTCATACTTGATTTGACCTTCTTGGGTCGGTATGTATCGTTCACCTGTGAACTCCATGTGCCTCTCTGCCATTTGGTTTTCTGCTCCACGCATGCTCAGGCAATGGCGATTAACGCAACCCCGGACGGATGGTTGTACGTTATGATCCGACATTCCCTGAACCCCGCTTCAAATACGTAACACCACATGTCGGAACCAAACTCCGTATGGACTAAGAGCGCTTCATCCACACACGATTCGTTACCGTGAAAACTCAGTGGAAGCCCCTGGCTGCGCCTTGTGAGCCGTCCGAGAATGATCGGAACAGTGAAGAAACATGCCCCCCGGCTTTAGTACTCGATGGCATTCTTTCAATCCTTGGAGCGAGTCAGCTACGTGTTCGACAGTATCGGAGTGAACCACGGCGTCAAAGGAACCACTGTCCAAGTCCAACGCCATCATGTCGTAATCGGGATATTGGACCAAACGATGTCCAGGGGCAGACTGCAACACGCTACTTAACGCACCAGCTTCATTGATTTCCAATAGACGAAGATTTCTCGCGAGCGGCGATGTAACCCACTCCCGCAGGGTTGTGGTCGCTCCAAAATAACGAAGAATCGCTTCTGCCAGTGCGATCGATCTCACATTGGAACCGCAGAGATTACAGCGAGTCCCCTGCTGAACATTGACGTACTTAGCTTCATCGTCCGTAAGCCCCCACTGGGATATTAAATCTGCCCAGAGTACGTTGACATGCTCAAATGCTGTTCCACCACACACCCTACAAGGTGGAAGAGCCAATAACTCTTTCATGTTTCGTCTCACGCGGATCAAGGGAGTGGATTTGTATCGATACTGTCTCTATCCCGACCGGGCCAAAACAAGGCTCTGATGGAGATGAGTGAAACACCAATGCATCGTGCAACCAGTGATGCTGCACATGTTCTTCTTGCGTACCTTCGGCGAGCGCGACGCTTATCGAATAGTCTCCCTGCTGAAGCAACGGCATCCAGAATTCGAACTCGACTTTAAAGATCGTGTCGGTCTCGATGAGAATGGGTTTCTCCGCGTGGGCCAGATAGGTATTTTGTCCGAACAGCGTTTGCCCTAACCGATCTCTGACAACAAAACCGACAATCGGGGAAAAAATCCGTATTGATGTTCGGCACGTCACAGCAAGAACGAGCTTCTCTCTCTTTGACACTCTACGAACACTCCGCCCATCCTCCGCGCGCAATGTCACGTCTTCAACTAACGCCTTACCCGTCCCGAACATCTGGCGTTTGGCTTGGCTTTCCGCAGATATGGAATCTTCCTTGTCTCCGGGCTGCACTCTATTGAACGCGTCGTCCTCTTTTACCGATGAAGTACTTTCAGAACCTAATTCCAGCGCTTCCGTCTGCTGGGTCTGCTGCGACTCATACAGAAGCTGTAGGTATTGGTCGCAAATATATTTCGCCGGCCCAACGCTTTTGATCGAGCCGTGCTCTAACAGCACTGCCTTGCCGCACAAGTTAAGTACGGCACCGGCATCATGGCTTACAAACAAGACCGTACCTTGCATCATAAAGCGGCGCAAATAACGCATGCATTTCTGCACGAAGAATGCGTCCCCTACTGCAAGCGCTTCGTCAACAACAAGAATGTCCGCATTAACATGGGCGACCACTGCAAACGCGAGTCGCACATACATCCCACTTGAGTATGTCTTCACCGGTTGATCGATCAGTCTACCGATATCGGCAAACGCAGCGATGTCGTCAAAACGTTCGTCGATCTCCATGTCGGTCAGCCCAAGAAGCGCGCCATTCATATACACGTTCTCTCTGCCTGTAAATTCAGGATGAAAGCCTGCACCCAGCTCCAGCAGTGCCGCGACGCGCCCCCGAACTTCAACCGTCCCACTTGTAGGCGTGAGTGTCCCACAGATCATTTGCAGCAGAGTTGACTTCCCTGATCCATTGCGACCGATGATTCCAACGGTTTCACCTTTGCTGATTTCGAGTGACGCATCCTTCAAAGCCCAAAAGTCGCGACCGTACCCCTTGGGGTTCTTTCCAACGAGCTTTTGTATGCGGGGCAGGATGCATTCTTTGAGCCGATCCTGTGGGTTATCGTATATTCGGTAACACTTGCTGAGATTCTGGACCCGAATTGCGATCTCAGATGACATCCGCAAAACCTTTACGCGTTTTCTGAAACCAGAGCAGTCCCAAGCAAGCAGCTATAACGCTGCATAAGAAATAGACTCCTAATCCTTGCCAAGAAGGGAGTTTCCCAAGAATTAAAACATCGCGAGCCTGTTCGACGACAAACGTGAGAGGGTTGAGGTACAGAAGTGGCCGATACGCTTCCGGTAGCACCGTGACCGGATAAAATATGGGGGCAAGAAACAGCATGACGGTCGTTACAATGCCAATCGCTTGTCTGATGTCTTGAATGAACACTCCGATTGACGCCAGGAACCAGGAGACACCCAGCGTGAATAATGCAAATGGCATCAACAAGAGGGGAAAAAGCAGGACTGTCCAATGGAGGGAGAAATGCACCACTCCGTAAAAAAGCAATAGAACTCCCACGTTCACGCCTGAAAAGAAAAGCGCCGACCCGAGCGACACGCATGGTAGAATTTCCAGTGGGAACACGACTTTCTTGACATAGTTGGCATTATTGACAATGAGGGTTGGAGCGCGGTTGACACATTCGGCAAATAGTGAATGCACGATCAGTCCGCAGAAGAGCAGCATGACAAATTCCGAATCGGTCCCTGCGGCATCTCCCCACCGAGACTTAAAGACGACACTAAACACAAAGGTGTAGACCCCGAGCATGACCAGAGGATGAACTAGCGACCACGCTAGTCCCAACAAAGAACCGCGATAACGTCCGGCCACTTCTCGCTTGGCCATTTGGATAATCAGACTGCGATGCTTAACAAAACTGTTGAGCACCATCAGCGGAGAAACAGGTTCCGCGCGTTGCGACCTTATCTCAAGCATAAGTGAACATGAATCCAGCAAGACGCCTCCCGATGATCAATCGGCGATGCATTGACAACAGTGTTGTGATGAGAACGTTATTTGACCTCGCACCAAGGCAGGTTTCCTATACCACTGACATGCGGCTCGGCCTACCCACCCATATCGAGAGCCCGCCTACGTCCGAATACTGGGAAGCGCTGTCACAAGGGCAGGTTGGGTAAACGTGGGACTCTCGCACATCTCACCACAGATCTCTGCTAGAAATCTCGCCGCTGGAAGATGGCACATGCAAGCGCGATGACGACAGCCGTATAGACACATCCATAAGCTAGGGCTGTTATAAAGTAACCTGACTCGACAGGTATCCCATGCACAGCTTCCCCCTTGATATCGAAGAAGTCAAGATTTGGGAGGATATAGTACAGCCCGTCAAGGAGGACCCTGGAGACTCCATTCTGAAGTTTTTCAGCTAGGGCTTGCAGATCATTGGCCAAATGCCCGATGACATAAATAGCCAGCGTGAACGTCGCGCTTAAAGTGGGCGTCGTAAAAGTGGAAAACATTACCGTGATTGCCACAATCACGAGCAACTCCATGAAGATCAGGCCAATGGCTTCTAACAGACCAAGATCCGGCCTCATGCCACACAGCAGCAGCACCCCGCAAAACCCTGCGACCATCACCGAAGTATTGACAAAGAGCGTGATCACTAACCCCACATATCGGCCAAGTAGAAACTGATACCGGGTAACTGGCTTCGCAAGAATCGTATAAATAGTCCGTTTCTCGATCTCCTTGCTGACCAATCCGATACCGACGAAAATGGCAATCAGCACACCGAACACATTTATGCCGGCCAGACCTATATCCTTAATAATCTTGTCTTGTTCCCCTATCGTCAGAGAGCCGAGCAAGATTGAGCTGCCGATCAAGAGCAGTCCAAAAAACAAGAGGTTGTAGAGTACCTTATCCCGGAGATTCTCCTTAAACGTATTCAGTGCGATTACGAGAATCTTGTTCATGCCGTCCTCACGCCTGCTTCCTCCAGGAAAAGATCCTCTAGCGACCTTTTATGCGGCACAAGCGAGATGAGACGTCCGCGATGCCTCCGAATAAGATCGAGTACTTCATCGACCATATGCTGATCATCAAGCTTGATTAAGGACTGACGGCCTTGCCTGACCACAGTCCCTCCCCTACTGGAAACTTCAGAAGCTGCTTCCTCGGTCAATGCCTCGACAATAATCTCGACTGCCGTCACGGATGCGTTCCCCACCAGGTCTTGAACAGCCCCAACAGCTCGAAGTCGCCCTTTCACCAAAATGGCGATCCGATCGCAGATCATTTCCACATCAGGCAAGATGTGCGTGCTGAAAAAAATTGTCTTGCCGCCATCCTTCAGGCGAAGAATAATATCCCGGACATCTCGACGACCGATCGGATCCAAGCCAGACATGGGTTCGTCGAGAATGACCAATTTTGGGTCATTGATCAAAGCCTGGGCAATACCCACCCGCTGAAGCATTCCCTTCGAAAACTTTCTGAGCGGCAGACGACGTGCATGTGTCATGGCGACCAACTCAAGCAGCTCATCTACTTTCCTCGCCAATCCTTTCCCACCTAGCCCAAAGAGCTGACCATAGAAGGTCAGAAACTCTTCGGCCGTCAGATACTCGTAAAAATAAGGCGATTCTGGCAAATACCCCACATCCTGCTTGACCTCAACTTCCTCAATAGTCCGACCCAGTATCCATGCGCTCCCTGCAGTAGGACGAAGAAGGCCGAGGAGCAGCTTAATCGTGGTCGTCTTACCTGCACCATTGGGGCCTAGAAATCCGAAGATTTCTCCCTCTTCAATTTCCAAGTCCAGCGGGTATAGGGCAATCACATGCCGACGCCTGAGACCGAGACGATATTCTTTCGACAGTCCTTTAATCCGAAGGGGCTTCATTTGACTCTTCGCTTTCCTCGCTCGGGCATGCGTCTATCCACAAAACCACTTCGGACAGCCTGTGTCTCGGGATTATACAGATAGGTTCCTCCAAATGGATCAGGAGGCAGCTCAATTAGAAAACCTCGACCAACAAGTTCCTCGAGGCGAACCGGCGGATGCCTATGCAATTCTCTGTACCGGGATATGGCCCTTTCTAAGACTTGGAGATCGCGCTCCACAATGACTTCCTTCAACCGGTGCGCTAATGCTTGCCTTACATTTTCCTCATTCGCCTGCTCATACATTTGTGCAAGAAAGTCGATGGCCGCCTGAGGCTCTTGGGATAATGTATATAATCGTGCGGCAAAATGGGCGATATACTCCGGCGCGCCGGGAAGACGAGCAGCTCGGGCAAGGCTCTCAGCCGCCTTCGCATCATCTCCGAACTCGAAGTAATAATTGATCCCCAAATAAAAGGGAAGCTGCCAGACTTGAGGATTGTACTTCATGCCTTTTTCCAGTAGCGCATTGCTCTGATCCGGCAAGACAACTAGCGTGCACAGTGCGATACTACCGGCTTCATACGCTTGCACAAACATGGGGTCAAGAGTCGTCACAATGTCCAATGCGCGATAGATCCAGTATCCTGCCTCCCCTGAAACCTTCTGTTCTCCCATCGCCTGAATGGCTCGAAGCCATAGGAAGTCGGAGACCAATTCGTGAAACCCTAAAGATGCAGTCTTCAAGGCTTCGGCCTGAGGGAGGTACATGAAACGCTGGAGCTTGGGAATATTCGCACGGAACTGATCCAGTCGAACATGTAGGATGCATAACCCGGCCAGAAGGACCACTCCCATCGTGACAAAAGCCATCTGCCGTTTTACCGAAATCATCATGGTTTGGTTCTACCGTGTTGCTCGATCGAGCGAGGCAAGATCCACGTGTACGTACTCCTTTTCGAGAGGAGTCAACGTACGACCCTGGTAACGTTCTCGAATTTCCCTGACCATCGCATACTGGGATCGGGCAAAGTCTGTCTGACCCATCTCCATCGCCAATTTAGCGAGCGCTAGCTTCGCGGGCAAGAAATTTGGCTCGTTCTGAGCGGCCTGTGCAAGCAATGCCTTGGCCTCCTCGATGTATCCTTGCTGCCACCGGATTTTTCCCAACTCAAGATAGTTAAATGGGGAGAAGGGATCGAGCTTGATCGCATCCCTATAGGAAACCGCTGCGAGATCAGTAAGACCATCCCGTTTCTCACCAGGGACGGCGCGTCCAGCCAACAATAGATAGGCCGCCCCTAATCGACTGGGAAACCGTCCATCCAGAGCATTCAATGCCATACAAACCTTAATATCCTCCACAGCTTGAATCAGCCAATCTGAATCGCCAGATTCACGAAACCGACCCACTTCCATCAGGGCTACTGCATCGCGGTAGGCTGTCGTCCCTGGGTCAATAAGAGTCGCACGCCGATACCATTCCATCGCATGCGCGTACTGACTTTTTTGCGAATAGTTATTCCCCTGTTCATATGCGAACCAGGCGGCTGCCGGTTGAATGATGAGAACGGCAAACGAAGCCACCATGAGCAACGCTAAGGCAGCTCGGACTGGATGGTATGGAAATGGGAGGTTCCATGTTGGGATGCGGTCTGGTGTATCAAGACGCTTCAACGCCAAAACGAGACTCCCGCACAAGATCAGAAGTAAAACCAACGCTGGCTCATGGAATACAGAATCCATAACCGCATGCACCAATATAGCTAGAACCCCGGCACACAACCCGACGATGCCCCCTCTTTCCAACTGGGGTAATTCCCTATCCATTACCTCTTTCGCCTCCCATCCCCACGCGCCAATTCCGAAGAGGAAGAGGGCCAAACCGCCTAACCCCAACTCCACTGTCATTTGCAGGTATTCATTATGGGCAGATTCCGCTCGCTTGCCATATTGAACAATCGAGTCCTCAATGGGAAACCGATATTCAAAGGATGAATATTTGTACATGCCCATTCCCATCCCCCAAGGATGGTCTGCAATCCGATGCAATGAATTAACCCAAATCTCAACCCTCGTATAGGCATAGGGGTCATGAGCTGAGACCTCCAAAACTCGCTGCTTGATGGGGTTCGGGAGCACGATCCCTCCCACTACTAGCACCAGAAGAAAAATCAGCGAGGCTTTCCCAAATCGACAGAGTCCGACAAACGTTACAGCCACGAGAAATGCCAGTGTCGCCCCCCTCGATTGGGCCACAACGAACGCAAAAAATGCTGTGGTGGCCGCGCACCCCAGAAACAACTTTTCCCTCCACCCGAGGTCGAACCGTTCCATAAACAACAAAAGCCCGAGAGCGAGCATAAACGTTACAATTTCATAGGTGGCAAAAAAGTTCGGATTAAAGAATGTTCCCTTGGCCCGCACTTCACCCAACCAGACATATTGGACAATCCCAAGCCCCCCTTCAAACAGCCCCATTCCTAACAGCAGGATCACGAGGGCGCGCACATGGCGGATTGATTTTGTTCCGTGAAGAACCAGGAAAAAGAAACCAGCATAGGTGAGGAGGGTCACCAACCACTGGAGGCTCACATTGATGTAAGAAGACCAGAGCAGAGATAGGAGAGCAAGTCCGATGAATGCCCCAACGAGCAGAGACAGTTTCGTCGCGTAAATGCTCAGAGAGCCATATTGTAGGCGACGGAGCATCCACACTGTGAATGCTGCCATGAGTATGAGTCGGATGATCATTACAGGAACGTGAGTGGTCCCGCCCTCAATCAAAGGGACAAATGCAGTCACGCCGCTCATGACGAGATATGAACCGCAGAGGCATAAAGATGGCTGGCCGAGGAGACCATCGCGCAATTGACCATTCTCAGCAGAAGGCCTGAGTGGATAACCTGTTTGCCTCGCTTTGAGCGTACCCGACACGAAGGGGACCTCCTCGTACGTTCACAGCCGTCAAATATCAATCGGATGTCGGATTCTTTACCGACTGCATGACAGTAAAGCGGTCGTTGTCCGTACCATTGTTTGCGAGAAGGAGAATCGGTGGAAGTACAGGTTTCACTTAGAAGAGATGAATTTGAGTTAACCTAGATTTTTACTCAGATCCTGTCAAGGAAACATGCTTTACTTAGATTCCGAAAAATGAAAGGGGAGAGAAACCGAAACCGGTCCCTCTCCCCTCCACAGCGGAAGCACTTGTCGTATTAGCTTGTCACGTCGTTCGAGAAATTGTTCAGAGCACGATTGTCATTGATGAACCATTCATCGCAGGTGACGTCGTTATCCACATTTCCTTTCGCCCCTGCCGTAAATCCTGTGGGACTCGCGGCAACGGTGGCGCCAGTTGAGGGCGTGGAGGTGACGTTACAAGGCGTAGTGGCCACTGACGTGTTCGGAAATTGGGTCGGGGTTCCCGACCCGGTTCCTACCGCGTACCAGAACGAATATCGCGGCTGTCCAGACGGCGCCCACCCGATCTCAGAGATCGAAGTGGCAGGGAGGAACGACGGGACCTGCAGTTCGGCCTGATACGCCACAGCCGATGTAAAGATTGCGCCAAGACTGACCTTGGCTTCCGATTGCTTCGCCTTGGCCTGGTAGGCCAAGAAGTTCGGGATGGCGATGGCCGCCAAGATCCCGATGATCGCCACGACGATCATTAACTCAATCAGGGTAAAACCCTTTTGACTCTTCAACTGCTTAAACATCGTACTGCCTCCTTGTTGATGGTTCACTGACCTTCCCCCTTAACACCCTTGCTTCTTTCTCATCGGGACTCACATCTGTTTCTGCTACCTAGCCCTTTAGCAGGTTCGATGCCCGATACGTGGCCAGGCCATTAAATTATGAGTAGTCAAACATGTCAAATACTTATGAGTCTTAACCTGTTGTGTAATTCAGACTACTCGGAAGATTACTCTCCTGCTTTTCATCTGGTCTGCCAATATTTGTCATCGACTGTACGGGACCTGGCGCCTTCCATGGTTTTTTGACGGTCCTGGAAGACCAGCGCGTTTTCCCTGCCCCATGAAATTGACAGCCCTGGGATAACAATGGCTTAGCAAACATGACCAAGGTGAATGAGTCTAGCCAGATGCAGCTTCGCTAGGTCAAAGAGATGACTCTAAATAGCTTTAACGTGCGGAGCAGAGGCGAGAGTGAGGAAACCAGAAATACTATTCGCGACTAGGGATTGGGTGGATGGCTTTGTATCTTCTGAGATACACGCTGTTTCGCCTGCTGGATACGTTCTTCCTTGGTGGGGTCGCCCATCCCAAGATCACGGAATCGGTCCATCAGCTTATTATTGGAGGGATCAAGTTCCAGCGCATGGAGCCAGGCCTCACGAGCGTCTGAGAGGTTTCGTTGCTTGGCGTAGATATCACCCAGATGCTCATAGAGCACCGGGTCATCGCCGACGAGTGCGAGAGCACGCTTCATTTCGGTTAAAGCCTCGGTTAACAAGCCGGATTTAAACAAGGCCCACGCGAGGCTATCGACATAATACCCATTGCTCGGTTTGAGCGCGACGGCCTGTTTGGTCAGGGAAAGCGCTTGGTCGATCTTAACCCCCCGCTCCGCGTAGCTATACCCCAAATAGTTGAGCGAATCGGCATGATGGGGATCCAGTTTGATCGCGGTCTCCATGACGCGCACCACGTCATCGAATCGATTGAGCTTGTCGTAGGCAGTGCCAAGATTGAAATGCAAGTCGGCGCTCTTGGGATTCTGGCTGATGCCTTCCTCCAAGACCCTTGCCGCATCGTCGAACTGGTTCTTCTGCAGATAGGTCAAGCCCAGCACGATGTGAGCTTCGGGCTGTTTCGGATTAATCGTGATGGCCTTGGTCAAGTGCGTGATGGCCTCAGGAAATTGCTTCAACCGATAGAACAACACACCGAGATGCAGATGTCCTTCGAAATAGGACGGCTCAAGTTGAACGTTAAACGTGTACGTCTCGATGGCTTTCTTCGTATCCTTGGCTTCCTCATAGAGAAACCCAAGGTAATCTCTGATTTTGAGCTCCGTCGGGCGCGCCTGAAGAATCTTGGTAAGTTGGTCGATGGCCTTGGGATATTCCTTCTCTTCTCCGTACACGAGCGCCAGTCGAAGCTGGGCATCGAGGTCAGAAGAATCCTCTGCCAGCAATTCACCTAACTCCTTCCTGGCACCCTGAAAATCTTTCGCCGCCACATAAAGCCGAACCAACTGGTGCCGGATATCCCGGTTTCGCGGGTTCACACTCTGGAGATATTTCCGCAACACTGCGACCGCTTGACCCTGGTCCTGCCGCGATTCATAGATCGAGGCGAGCGCAAGGTAGGCTGGTTCAAACGAGGCATTAGCTACAATCGCCCGTTCCAAACTCGCCGCCGCCTCTTCCCCTTTCCCCGCATCAAGGAGCATGCGCCCCAGGTGATAATGACCGACGGCCGATTCGGGAACCCGCGCCAGGCCAGCTCGAACGGCCTGTTCCGCCTCTGGCTGCCGCTTCAAATTCAGGAGCAACAGACCCTTTGTAAAATAGGGATCACCGGACGTCGGATCGAGCTCAATGGCGCGATCCAGCAATTGCACCGCGCGCTCCCCATGCCCCGCACTAGCCAAAATGCCTGCCATCTGCGTGAGCAACGGGCCGTCTTGCTCTGATCCCTCGGTCGCTTCAGTCGCATAACGAATGGCCTGCGGCGCATCGCCCAGCGAGAAATAGAGGCCGGCCAGCCGCGCTTTCACAGCATGAGACGTCGGATCCGTCTTCAGCGCGGCCTGATATTCCTGAATTGCGCGATCCATGTCCTGGACAAGCTCAGCTTGATATCCGAGCATGAAATGATAGGACGCTGCGGCATCGGGAGGGTGAATCGCCGGCGTGACCTTCGCCGCACTGGCAAGGGTGAGCCTCCCTCCCGGCGCTTGAGGTGCCGCGGCGCAGGCCACGAGCGCCAAAGGAATCAATGCGTACAGCACACCCTTGAGCGACGCGAGACCTCGACTGTTCACCGTTCGACTCGAAATAAAGCACATCGTAAAAATACGCACGATCCTCTTGCTGGATACAGATAAGACTGCGGTGGTCAGAAAGATTATACGAGTGGGGTAAGGCAGGGTCAAACGACTTCGCGATTGTCGAGGCTCTCGAACTTTGCGAAGCGGTCCTGGAAGGTGAGTACCTTTTTCCCGATCGGGCCGTTGCGATGTTTACTGATGAGAATATCGGCCTCGCCCTTCCGTTCGGAATTCTGGTCATACACCTCCTCACGGTAGATGAACATCACGACGTCGGCATCCTGCTCGATCGCACCGCTCTCGCGGAGGTCGGCCAACATCGGGACGGGCGGCTTCCTGGCTTCCACTGCGCGGCTGAGCTGCGACAGCGCGACGACCGGGACGTTGAGCTCCTTGGCCAAGGCTTTCAGCGAGCGAGAAATATCGGAGATTTCCTGCTGACGGGATTCCGAATCGCTCCGCCCCTGCATCAGCTGAAGATAGTCGACGATCAAGAGATCCAGCCCCCGTTCGGCTTTCAACCGACGAGCCTTACCCCGCATCTGCTGCACAGTGATGCCGCCGGTATCGTCGATATAGATCTGCGCTTGTTCCAGTCGGCCTGCCGCCTCCGCAAGACGCCACCAATCCTCTTTCTGAAGCTTGCCGGTTCGGAGACCATGCGAATCGACCCGCGCTTCTGAACTCAACATGCGCAAGACAATCTGCGGCTTTGACATTTCAAGGCTAAAAATTCCGACCACGGCGCCCGCGTGGATGGCGGCATGTACTGCCATCCCCAGCGCCAAACTCGTCTTCCCCATGCTGGGCCGCCCCGCGATCACCACGAGATCGGAGGGTTGGAGCCCGGCAGTGATGTCGTCGAGATCGTAAAAGCCGGTGGGGACGCCCGTGACATGTTCTTTTCGCTTCGACAACTTGTCGACGAGGTCGAGACTTTCCTTAATGATGGAATTAATGGGGGTGAACGACCGATCCAGTTTCCCCTGGACGATGCCGAACACTGACCGCTCCGCGAAATCGAGCAGATCGTCGATTGAAGAGCTGCCTTCGTAGCCACGCGTGAGGACTTCCGTCGAGGTATTGATCAGCTCTCGCAGCAGCGCCTTGTCGCGCACGATCTTGCAGTGGTAGCGAATATTGGCGGAGCTGGCCACGCTCTGCACGAGCTCCGCTAAATACGCCGCGCCCCCGACGGCCTCAATTTCCCCCAGCGCTTTCAACCGTTCCGTCAACGTAATCTGATCGATCACTTCTCCGATGTCCGACAATTCCAGCATCGCACGATAAATCTTCCGATGCGACGTGCGGTAGAAGTTCTCTTCGACCAGCAATTCCATCGCCTTGGCCATC
>ERZ1292630.653-Hain-H41-02um-R3-653-length-35173-cov-7_pt2 | contig 30351 bp, 13 predicted proteins | sample MGYA00564408_ERZ1292630 | MGnify/ENA primary metagenome ERZ1292630 (study PRJEB36523, sample SAMEA6512641) | groundwater metagenome | collected 2019-01-08 | study: AquaDiva: Metagenomics assemblies of 32 groundwater samples
CCGTTCACACACGTACCATTTTTCGTTCAAAGTTGCGTTGACGTGCCGTCACGCCGTTTGGATGGCGTACGACTTCCTGGGAAGGGAAACTGACTCCCAAACAGTGGCGACGGCGTCGTAGAGTGCTCCTTGAGCTCGTCGCGGAGCCAAATGGCGGCGACCAAAATTCATCGCGTTTTGGCTGAGCTGGTCACAGAGCGTTCTGTTGCTTGCGACCGACAAGACCTCCGACACGAAGGCGCGTACCGTCTCGGGTCGGTCGTCGGCCGGCGGGTCAATCATCCACACGTGCTCGCCGTGTTTCAAGTACGGATAGTACCACTGCGTGAACGTCGGGGACCGCAACTTCACCACGGTGCCGCCGCGACACAGCTTCCAGCGCAAGCTAGACCAGGCGTTACCGTTGCCGTCGGCGTCCACGACCACCTTCGCCGCGCGCAGCATCGTATCGCGGTTGATCTCCCTGCGCATGAAGGTCGGCGGGACGATCGAGAGGTTCACTCCACTTTGTGTGCGGCCGCTGAAGTAGACGTCGGTTCTTGGCACGTGGTGGAACGCGGCGACGAGTTTGTATCTCGGTGACACGGAGTAGGGCACTTCGGCGCCCGTCGTCGATCCTCGCCACACCACCAACGTGTCCGGGCTACGATCTTGCCACAGGGTGGCACTCCTTGATGAGTCTGGGCAATCAATGACGCCTCGTCGAAACGGGGCAAAGTCCCGGAGGGCCTCGTCGTCGGGGATCGGTATCGTTCGGACAGGGAGAAAGCCGCCAGAGAGTCGACCATGGCTGGCGCGCCGCGGGTGATGGGTTCCGTCCGCCAGGAGGGAGTCGGATGAGGATGACGATGGGTTCGTCGCGACGTCAAAGCACGGATTGAACGAAAGGAGGAATAGGTTCGGAAACGCCGCCGCGAGCCGCTGCCACTGGCGAGAGCCCACCACGCCGCACGCCTTGCCGTTGTCGCCATAGTCAACGAAGAGTTGCGTCGGGCGCGGCAACGTGGCGGCGGCTTGCTCAACGATGGCGACGATCACGCCGATGTGGCGCACGTCGTCGGCGTGCCGGTTGATGAGCACCGTGCGCGTCGTGCGGCCGCGTCCGTCGGTGGAGACGAGCGTTCCTAGCCACTGAAACTGACGAAGCCGGCGTGCGATCATGGCGATGTGCGATGCCACCTCCCCCATCGTTGTGGTCACATTTTCGTCTAGGTCCATCACGGCTCCCACAAGTGATGCAGACGGCGGTGGCGTAAAAGACCGACGGGCCCGCCATTCGTCCAGCAACTGACGCACCTCAGCCAACGGTATCGTGCCACCGGGTGGGGCCACCGCATCGCGGCGCAACGCGACCCACATGGTCACGGCGACCAACGCCAGCAACACGAAGGCGGTGCGACGGCCGACGCGCCTCGGAGTCTTGAAGAGGGGGGGTGCCGTGATGGTCATTGCCAGGAGGAGCGGTGGCGGTGGCCCATATGAAGCGGAACCGCGTGGAGAGAGGAAGGGGGGAGACTTTGTTGCTTTTCTCGGGATAGATTGGATGGCGTTCACACCTTCTTTTGAGCCTGCACGCTGCCAAAGTCGGTCCAAAACGGCAGGGTGATGCGACTCGATCACTAAAAGAACAGCTTTCTCGGAGAGGAGGGAGACTTTTGGTGAGGCGCCAGCCACAGCACTCGGCGTCCCTGCTACAGGTCGGGATCGTCAGCCGGCATCCGCTGAGGAACATTGTGTGGACCGTTGACACTTGCCGCCGGCGGATGCACGCGGCTCGTGTGGGCGAGAACACTACCCCCTGCGACGGACACACGCGAAGGGGCCGCCGAAGACAGCACACTTGTGCTGCGTGAAAATCCCGTGAACGGCTCCGAAGCGGCAGCGGAATGCGGCACCCCGCTTGTCGTGGAAGCGGCGGGGAAACCGTTGTCCCTCTCCCCGAACGAGAGCGACGAAGTGGCGGCCGTCGGTGCATGGCCGGATTCTTCTTTGGCCTTTTCCTCCGCGCCGTAGTAGCCATTCAGGTACAGCAGCTTCTGGGCCTCCAATTCGGCTTGCCGGCGTCGCGCCGCATCCTCGAGTTCGTCGACGCCCCAGTTGTCGTAGGCTTCCACGTTGTCCAACCGTTCTAGCTGCGCCCCGAGCATTTCCAATCGCTGCCACACAGCGTCTACGTCGAGCGGCTTGGATGCTTCCTGCTTGGCTTCCACTTCGACCGCACTGTCCTCCGCTGCTGCGCCATTGGATCCGTCGCCAGCTTCGAGCGGAGGTTCGTCGGCTCCCCAGTCCGAGTAACGGTCGTCTTTGCCCGCATCCGGCAGAAGTAGCGCGGCAGCGGCCGCAATCTCAGATTCCTCCTTGACACGCTGCTGCTCGATGTCCTCGAGCATGCGCAAGGTTGTGTCGTCGGCGCGCAAACCTGCCCGCTGCAGCCGCAACTCGTTCCGTCGACGCTGGGCATTCTTTCGCTCCTGGATTTCCCATTCCGCCGTCGTCGCGTGGCCCATGTGTCGCGCTTCGGAATCATGCGAACCGGCGATGAACTGCGGAATCGCGCGACCCGGCAGCCGGTGTTTGAGTTCCACCTCTTTCTCGAACGGCTCGCGAATGGCACGGAGTAGCTCCTCGCTGGTCGGTATGCGTCCGGCATTCTCGTAGTCCCTGCGCAACGTGGCCGCGTCCAGCACGTTGCTTCGTACGGCTGGGTTGTCAAAGACAAAGCCAATGTCCTCGGCAGAACGGAGAATGACATACTGCTTTCCTTCGTCGTCCAAATATGTCCGTCCATCTCCGCTCGTCGTAGTGCCGTTGTGCGTTGGTGCGGCTCCAACGCTGGCGGAAAGGTCTCCATTCCGCGAGGGGGGGGAATCCAACGGGTTTCGCATGCCTTTCAGCATCGGCTGCTGACGAATCGTGGCCATTTTGTGCTTTTCGTCCGCAATTTTTTCCTCTTGCGCAAGGCGAATGCGCTCTCGTATCAACTCGGACACTTCAGGGCGTCGTAACACACAGTCCTTCAAATAGTCTGTGTATTGGTCCGCGTCGCGTCGCTTCGCCGCGGCAAGCCCGATGGTCTCGGCGAGCTTGCTACGAATGGCCTGGAGCTGCAAGATGCGCTCATTACACTTGTCTAAGTTGTGTCTCATGATGTCGAGGGGAACCACGGCGCCGCCGTGGCTACGTCCTCCTCCAGCATCCCGCTTTTTCGATGATTTTCGGTGCGCCTTGCCGCTGCCCATGAAACGGCCATCCCCTCCGTTCTGCGGCACGGAATGGTCCGTGACGACCGCCTCGGTCACTCCTCCTCCTGCCGCGACCACCGCGATCGCGGACTGCTGCTGCTTCGCCAGATCCGTCAGCGATTGGTGCTGCAGCTTCAGCAAAGGATTGTGCCGCTGAATCTGATGGACCTCCAACAAGGGCGATGTGAGGTCTTCCGCCTCTTTGCGGATCGTGTGTAGCCTCTTTTCGGGGTCCAATGTGCTCTCGCCCGGTCCGTCTTCATTGCGGCACTTCATGCGCTTCACCCAGACTTCCTGGTGCCACGTCTCGGCGGCGTGATCGAGTGTGAACGTCTGAATCGCAGCCGGGACATCTAACCGGCTGCCAAGGTGCGACACCAACACGATGAGCACGGACGAAAAAGGCGTGTTGAAAGCCACGACCACTGGCGGAAGAAATCCAACGACCAGAACGCCAACACCGGCGCCGAACGACCCCTCCATATTGGTGACCGCGGCGTAGCCGAGCGACATGATCAACACGGCCGAGTAGAGCGCCATCATGACAATGATGGAGCGGAACACGCCCTGCGCGAATCGCGGCGTCTTCAGAGGTAAATAGTTGGCCGGATCGAACATGTTGGCGTGGTGCTGCAGCTGCGCCGTGTCCGGGCTCGTGAAGGTCCCCTTGGTGTCGAAGTCGGCGTCGGCGTGAATCGCGACATCGAGCGCGGCGCGGTCGGCCATGGCGCGCAGTTTGGTCGCTCTCAACTGCTTCTGCGTTTCGATTTTCGCAAGGCGCTTCATTATCTCCAGTTCGCTCGCATACAAGAACTGCCATATTCGGGCAGTCAGCATTTGTTTGAGTCCTAGAAAGAGAAACATAGGGACGTACCCCATCACGAAGATGTACGACAGCGCGTCTTCGAGAACAATGTAAGGCGAGATATCAGGCGAATTCAGCGTGACGGCGAACTGACGCATCGCGTTGATGAGGACAAAGCAAAGCAACGGGACCCAATCGTACCATTGGAGGGCTACTAAGGCGACCGCAAGATCGATTTCCTTCTCACGGAGGTACTTTGTCACGCGAGGTGTGTAATCGTCGAAGTTCACGCGATGACAAACGCACTGAAGGCACAGAAGATAGACCTTCCTCGAGTAGGCGAGGACGTTGAGACGACCATCCAGACCGAGCTCGATGTTGCCAGTGACCTCCCGGGGAAGGTACACTTCCCACTCCAACCAGTAGACCAGCATGCGCTGAATCGCGACGAAAATGCCGCCGAGCATCGCGCTGAACACCGTGATAAACCACAGAGTCGTGTAGAAGCTCCAAACCGCAAAGAGCGACCACCGTCGCGCGGAAGGCGATGACGGATCGATCAAGAAATGCGCGAAGAGCATGCCGCCACCAGCGAACACCGTCGCCGCGGTATTGCGGGTCATGTGCCGGACGAGCTCTTGAGACGGCTTCCGGGAGCGGTTTGCCACCAACCACCGCAGCATCCGGATGCCGCTGCACAAAAAAATCCCCGACGAGAAGGCCACCATCACCGCGAGCCAGCGGGCGGCTACGATCAGCCGCTTATCGTCGACGGCGTCCCGCCACGTGTCGTCGAAACCGTCGCCGTTGAGTTGTTCGAGCGGATTGACCGGGGTGGCCGTCGTCGCGTTGCCGGTGCCAGAAGTGGCGGGGCCCCCTTGGGCGGGCGTGGTGCTCTGCGTGGCAAGACGCGTCGTCGCGTTCCGAGGCGAAGGTGGTGGCACTGGCGCATCCGGCCCCGCCGTGGTGGTCGTCCGCGGCGGCGACGGCGGCGATGGCGGCCCCGTGGCTTGCGGCGACCCTGGAGAGGAGGCGCTCCCTGTGGGCGTCGCATCCACAATAGAACCGCCGCTTGACGACTCGGTTATGGTGGCATTCGCGCTCAGGGACGTGGTCGCTGTTGGCGTCGTCGCATCGGGTCCAGTCGGCCCACTCGCCATCGCCGTCGTGGCGTTGGTCTCTAGTGGGTCCGTCAATGTGGTCGAGGTGGTCGTTTCGGTCATCGTCCTGGTCGCGGTCGCATTCGCCGCCGTCGTCGTCGTGTTCGTCTCCGTTGAGGATGTGGTTTCGGTCGAAGTGTTCGTGTCCGTCGGTTGTGCCGAAGCCCCGTGCCAACGTAGAAACCGAGAGTCTGCAACACGTGATCGAGCCATGAGCCGCGTCGTTCGCCACGGAGTGGAACCCATGGGGTGTAAAACGCAGCCGGTTCCAGCCAACCAGAAGGTGGGCAGTATTACGACTATACAAAGCGCGACGACGGAGCGTTGCTTCGCGCCAAGCGTGATCGTCATGGTGGGGCGATGGAATGCGCCGATTTTCGACTCTCGTGGAAGCGAGGGAGGCCGTCGTCGTCGTTCGTTCTTCAACGTGACGCTGATTGCCCGGCGTCGATCGTGTGCATCGATTTGGAAAAAGCAACCAAGAAGAAACACTCGAATCTATGGTTTCCTTCGGATTCCCTCGCTGCCACCTGGAAGCAAAAATCATTTAGTATCACTTGGAACACAAAAAGAGGGGACAGCTGAGGGGTGGAACACCGCGCGTGACAACCGCCGAATGACTTATGTCGTCAAACGACGCTTCCAAACACACAAACGCGGGGAAAACTAACACACTCACGGAATCGACCCCCCTTCCAGGCGATCTCGAGAGGTAAAACACGGCTGCGCCTACTTGACGCCGAGGCTCCGGTTGAGCTTCTGCAACACTACGTCCTTCGTGGGGTCAAAGTCGGTGCCTTTGCCTGGAATTTCCAACACGCAGGGCAAGGCGGCCGTGTGCTCCGCGATGACGTGGCGGATGTCGTTCGCGACCGGCTGGCAGATGACCACGATGCCGATATCTGGCCGGGCCACCATATCGCGGAAGCCCTGCTCGATTTCAGCTAGCGTGGTGTGCTTCCCGACGATGACGAAGTTGGGACCACGGCCTTTGCGAGGGTCGATGTCGCCTGAGCCGGCGAGCAAAAAGCCCGTCACAGTGTCCTCATCGCCGATGACGCCCACGAGGCGCTCCTCGCCCTGCTTGTACTTCCCACGGGCCATGTTGGTTTACGACGCGTGGGGGGGTATACTTGAGTATGATAACTAACAACAAACGAACGCAAATGAAGGTGCAACGCGCGGGAGCGAAGGTGGGATTGAGAAAAGGCATACGACCCGCTCATGAATCCTTGAGCAAAGCCGCCGTAGCGGGTGGCTGGCCCGCGGCACGAGGGGGACGGAACATTGTGATGGGGGGCGCCGATCTGACCCCCGTCGTTGTTGCGGACGCCGCCGACGATGACTGCGGCGGAGGTGCCGCCGTGGCCGTCGTCGTCGGCGTCGTCGTCGTTGACGTTGACGTCACGGGTGGGTTCCCTCCCCGGCCAAGTGAAGGAGAGCAGGACGGGAATGGATCTAGCTGCAAAAGGCTCGCAACGAACGAGGGTCCATCACCCTCGCCGACGTGACGCGAGTACGCCTCTCGCGGATACACGGGCGTGCCGTCCGGGTGTCGCGGCGCGACAATGAAGCTCCCGTCGCTTATGGCGGGCAAACCCTCTCCCAAGCCCGGCATCCTCGGAGGCGCACTCGTGGTAGTGCCAGCGGTGGTATGGCCACTGGTGGCTCTTGCGGTCGGCCCTCGACCCGGCTGGATGAGTAGAATACCTGTGGGCGGCCGGATGACGCCAAGCATCGGATACTGCAAACGTGGGTCGTCGTCGAAGTAAGTCGCTCGCTGGTCTTCAGGAATCATGTCAAACAACGGGTGGCCCGTTCCCGATACAAAGTATCGTTGGCCTTCGGGTTGCATTTTTTCGACTGCCGGAATGTTTCGTGAAGAAGAGAAGTGAGAGAGAGAAATGTCGCGCGTAAATCCCTTGCGAGAGAGAGGATAGTACGCAACCTCGTCTGCCCGTTTCGCTCGTGGATTGGTCGCCCTCGAATTTTTTTCCCGAACCCTGCGAAGTAGCCCAAGTCTATTGCAAGGTGTGCGAGTAAAAAGGGAGTCACTGAGGCGGGGAGCCGCGTCGTTGTCGCATGCCAGGTGATAGGTTGCCACCGCGCTCGTCGCCTCGCCAACGGGAAAGCGGCGAAGATCCCGCGGCGGAGTCGGAGCGGCCCATCAGCCGCCAGTCAAACGCAGCAGCCTTTCTCACAGGGGGAACGTGGCGGCATCCGGAAGGTGACAACGCCGCTGCCACCGCCTGCGCGTCAGCCAAGTCTTCGCGGTTTCGGACACCGCTGCCGTCGAGGAGTGGGGCCGCGAGACCGGCCTTGTCTTCCCCGGGCCGCCGCGGTCGCTTCGACTCGTCGACAAAACGCTCGAGGACGTCAGCGTCGTCACGACCCAGGTCATATTTGCCCCGCTGCCTCGACTTGAAAATGGCGATGGCGCACTGGAAGCTATACACAGCCCGGGCGATATCGTCGTCGTCGACGCGATACGTCAACGTCACCATCGAGCGCACGTCCGTCGATGCGCTGTTATGGCTTTGCAACCGGCTCCCCTTCCCGGTGGCGGATGCTGAAACGGGCTGCCAGACGGGTATGTCCAATGTCGTTTCAGCGAAGATGCGCCGTTTGCCGAGAAATGCGTTTGAGGCGGCACTCTCGGCCCCTTCGCCAGCAGCGGGAAGGGAACCATCGGGACTCCGTGGGCCGTTGTTCGTTAGCTGATTCCCGAGAACGACCGGATCATCCCGACTCAGCGACGAAAACGCTACGCGCGACAAGATGGTGTCCCGCACGCTGTCGGCCGCTCCGAGATCGGCGATGAGTGATTGGTGAGTCTGAGCCGACGACGTGGTGGCGGAGATACCCGTCGTCGTCGCCGGCGATCGCACGGATAGGGGTTCGGTAATCAGCGACCGCGACTCCGAACTGACGTAACGGTCCGACAGTGACACGAACACGGTTTGCGACCGGGCGCCAATACGGCGCGGTGACGCATCGCCGTCACTATCACTGTCGGCACCCCGAACTCCGGAGAGCGGCCCCAGCCGTCCACTACCGGATGTGTCGGCCATCCGGTTCGCGTCGCCGACGACAGATGTCATGGAATGAACGGTGGGTGCCACGCCAGGAGCCCAAATCTCCACACGCGCTACCACCTGCCTTGTGTAACAACCCAACGCCGCTTCTCCGTCCCACGGGTGCCGGGATCCACCGGCAACCCTTCCGAGAGACGCGAGCTTGGCATCCTCATCCGGGCGATTCAACAAATCCGCCACTCGATCAAACTGAAAGATGTCGAGTCTGAGGCAGTCTGGCACGTCGGCCAACCTCAGCACCTTACGCTGGTGCAGCTGCGACGCTGTCTGCTGGGCGTTCCCAGAGGAATTGTACGAGTGAGTGGTATCGGTAACAAGTGGAACGAGATCAGCGACGGTTCGCCCCCGATGCGTTACCGAACGTGACCGGGATGCGAGCTCCTCGGCAAAATCACTCAAGAAGATGTCGACGAAAAAAATCAATTCGGCGTCCGGAGCGTACAGGTTAACGCGTTGCAGCCGCGACTGCGGCGACGCCGCCCCTCCCGCGGCCACGGAGGAGCCGTCCTTGCCGCAGGCATGGTGGCGTCCCGTGTTGCGGTGCAGCAAGTCAATCAGTTTCCAGGCTGGTGACAGGTAGCGCTGGTGCAAGAGCCACGCTGTCGCTTCGCTCTCCCCATCACCATGCCGTTTCACCTGCCAGCGACTGCGTGTACGCTGCAACGACGGTGAGGAACCATGGGACGACGTGTCATCCGTGTCGCGACCGTCCCCTCCTGAGGTCGTCGGCAACTTTTTGCCCGACCCAGTCCCGCTCGCGGAGCGGCGCAGCAAACGCCGGCGGCTTCGCGTTGTTTCTTCGAGAGAGGCAAAGTGGTAGCCCAAAATGGCGACCGGAAGGGCGAGGCCAAAGATACCGACCACCATGGCCAGCGATAAAACAAACTTGCCATAGGAGCACAGTGGAATCAGGTCGCCGTAGCCTACAGTCGTAACCGTTTCGAGGATGTTCCACAGCGCGTGAATCGTAGAATAGTAGTGCGACTCCACGTGTGGGCACTTTTTTTTTCCAAGCACGAAGGCACTTGTCGCCTCGCACACGCAATCGCGCATCTTGAATACTTTGGACACTGGGTCGTACGCCCCTTTTTCCGCGTGATACAGCGCCGAGGCCAGGAAGAGCGAGAGGCAAGCCACGGCGGCCAGCGGGGTGATGAGCGTTTTCACGGAGCGACGCGACGCCAAGATGATGGTCTCGAAGATGCCGATACGACTTAACAAACTTGCGAGACGCAGTAATCGCAAACCTTTGAGCAAACCGATCACGTGCCGCTTCGTCGGCTCTAAAATCAACGTGAAGTAAAACGGTAGGGCCGATAGGACCTGAATGTAGATTGTAAAGGATGTGAAGAGGCGCCGTCTGGGCGGCGGGTGTACGATGATGCGAACCAGCAGTTCCACGAGAAAGTAGTTGGACAGGAACCCATCGAACTTCGACCACGTCTCGGCCTGCGACGGCGTAATATCGCCGTTGTATTGCGGAAGGGATTCCAACAAGACCGCGAGCAGCGTCGCGAGGGACATGACAACCTGAAAGGCCACGAACGCTTTGCCAAACCGATGGCGCAAGGGGGTCTCAAAAATGACGTGGATTCTCGTCGCGAGCGGTAGCTGTCGAAAAGCTTCGTCTGTCAAATTATCTTCCTCTTGGTGCCGCTTGTGGGCGATCACCGCAGGCGTGTGCCGGTGCGAATAGTGCTGGCAGGCGACGTACAGGCCAGGGTGCAACGATCCGCCACACTCGTCAAACAGCTCGAGGATGGTGTTGACCGCGGACGCCTCGGTCGACGACTGCGGTGTGAACGCCAGTGACAGGCTGCTCATGGTGTCTTGAGAAGTTGGGACCCCGCTGTGTCGGATAGACTCGACTGTCGCTCACGAAGAAAGGTACGAGAAAGGACACGCGAAGAAAAACGTGGTCAGCGGCAGGATGGCACAAATCACCTCCACACGGCAACTATGAACTCGAAAAATAAGACCAAAAAAATAATAAGCAAGAATGGATCGTGGCAACAATGAGCAAACGCATGCGATGGACAGAACCCGATAGGGTTCACGTATGGAGGCGGTGCATGTGCAACGGGCTGTGCTGTCCGGAGAGCGCACGATACACTGCCAGCATCGCGCCGACACGCTCTTTGATCGCGTCGATGAGCCCTTTCCGCGACGAGGCAGGCGCGTCGCTGGCGGCGACTGGTGACACCAATTGGGCATACAGTGCCTTGAAGGCATCACTCGACGGCCCGTGCGTTTGTTTGTTGAGTTGCAGCAAGAGCAGTATTGTGCGGGTCAGCTGCGCATGCTGGGTGCAAGTCTCACGCTCCCATTGTTCTTGCAGCTTTGCAGGCACAGAGGGAGGAGGAGGAGGATCCGCCCGGGGGTGGCTGCCTGACGTCACCGTCGCGAGGAGAGCTTCATTCCACGGTCGCACGAAATCGAACAGCAACGCGATGATGCTTTCGCAGCAGCGACGCCGCTCTTCAACCGCGGATTTGGGGTACCACGACGTCGCTTCCGACAACAGAACCTCCACCGCGCCCGCCGTCAACGTCGCCGCGTCCGCGATGAAGGATCCTCCGAGGGCCACACGACTCTGCAGACTCGAGCGAAATGCCAAAACAGCAAACCGAGCGGATCGGTGGCGATCTGGCACGGGCATCGCGGCGCCTATTCGAAGCAACGCCGGAATCGCCGGTGGGGCGTCGACGACGATGTCCAGCCACGAAAAGTACCCAACACTGCGGCGCAAGATCGTCGCGGCCGCCGTATCGTCAGCCGCAGGGGGCAGGCCACTTCCCTCCATCATTCCAGCCGGTGGTGGCGGCAGTCCGGCACCGCTGAACGTCGCGTGGATGTCGGCCATGAGAGCCGACAGTTGAGCGTCGAGCTCCAGGGGCACCTTGCGGTACGTCAACACGCTCTGCATCAAGGCACCGGCGGCACCGTCTAACACAGGGATCAGCTTTCCGTCTTGCGCGGCCCACGCGCGTGTCAACCGACGCCCACGCTGGTGGCACACGTCGTGCGCGAGACAGCGTTCGATCTGTTCGATTTGCTTCGTCCAGGTCGATTGTGAGAAGGCAGCTGCAGGTTGGGATTCACCGACAGGGGAGCGAGTATTCTCGCTTTCCATGGTGGTGGTGAGCATGCGAGGAAGTGCGTCGACGGTCGCAGCGAGTGCCGCGTCGATGGTGAGACCGCCTGATGAGGAGCAGGTGGATTCGGCGGCCTGTCGCAGTCCCTGCATGACCCCGTGCGCCGTGCGCAACGCCGACGACACCGCGATGAGCCGCAACTGGGAGATGGCGTCCAGCAGCGACACAGCATTCGCTTCGGCCGAATTGATGGAAAACGGTTCAAAGCCCTCCGCAGCCGTTGGCTTCAAGCGCATGCCAACGACTTTGAGGGCCTGCACGGCGGCCGCGTCGATGAGATGGGCAACCCCGGCCACGTCGTCCTCGCCTTTGATACAGATCGACGATGGGGGGCCGCACCCCCGTACAAATTGTGACGCAAAACGGTTAACCTCCAGCAACTGAGCGCACGTTGCGATCCACCTCGCAGGGGCAGAAGAAGACGATTGCAACTGAGGTCCCGTCGCACCCGATCCGGCTGTTCCCTTCAGCGCCAGGCCGGCCTCAACGGCACACAGGATGCGGCACCGTGACGCGTTGACCGCGGACAGCACCGTATTCCGCGCGTCGTCAGCGACCGCGAAGAGCCACGTGGCAGCTTCAAACGCCTCCCAGCACGAGTCCGCCAACGCCAGGTTCTCACTGGCGGAGCCGCGATCGACTGTCGGCTCGGCGGGACCCACGATGATGATGGCAGGTGGAGGCGGCTGGGCGGCGGCGCGAAGGGCAGCGGGTCTAAAACGCACGACGAGCTCGGCGTACTGCAAGGTGCCCAACGAGGATAGCATTCCCGCGATCTTCCGCCGCGTTTCTCGACAAGCAGCAGGATGGGCGAGGACGCCGGCGAGCGCGCGGTTGAACGCAGCCACGCCGTTCTCCGCGACCGCGGCCGCGCGGGATTGCACCCTGGCGGCACGTAGAGCTCCATCACCGCTGCTTTCTATGTCAACCGAAAACTCGGAAAGGCGACAAAAATTTGAAAGAAAGTCGACATGGTCAGGAAATGTCAGGTCGCCGGGGGTGGCACTCGCGGCGTGTATACCTGCCGCGGTCGAGGTTTCGTGGTCATCATGACCGGGAAGGCCGCCGCGATCGCCGTGGGGTCCCAACAAGAGTCGCAGCGGATGCAACAGGCGGCGCGCTTCCGCCAACGCCCGCTTCGCGGCAAGGTGCAACGCGTCGAGCCATGCATTGAAAGCCGGCGTGGCCGGTGGATCTTTCTTCGCCGAGGCCAACCTCTCCAGCGCGTCATGGTGAACATCGCCAACGACCGTTTCCGCAACTGACCGTGCCAACATGAGCGTGTCGGGCTGCGGCGAATGGTCGTCGTCGCGGCTGCGCTCTGGTGGCACGGTTGACGTCCAGCTCGGTGCGGCGCCTAGCAGCAGTCCCACCGGCAGAGACGCCCGTCGTAGGTAGAGCATGGGCTGGAGCAGACCCAAGACCTCCACCACGGCCCAGGAGTCGGAGGCGATGGATCCGATGCCTGCACTGCGAGATAGACACATGTCGGTGAGGTCGCGACGAGACGCCTTCGCAGCGTCCCGTGACGCCCGCACAAGCAAGCCGCATAGCGACGTGATAAACAGTTCGGACAAACGCTCAAACGACCGTTTCGGTGATTCGTCGCTACGCACTGGAAAGATGTGATCCGACTCCTCGGCGACACCTTCTAATGCACGGGTCGCTCCCGCGGCTCGCGCATTCGGAACGGTGGCGGCGCCATCGACGGCGCCGCCGCTGGGCTTGAGACCGGCGTAAACTTCGGCGAACGCGGTCACCGCGTTGGCCGCATGCTGCAACGCGATCGCGTCGCTGTCCGGCAGCGGTGAACAGCTGCGGTAGTACTCGCACAACTGAACGTAAGCGGCCGCCCGTAACAGGCACGTGGGATGGGGCCGGATGCCGGTGCGCGGCGCTGAGGGCAACATGGCGGCTACTCTTCGGCCGCCAACCCCTCCATATTGGTACCGACCCCCTTGTGCATTGGCGAACACGCTTGGCTGCGGCAGCAATGCCACCGTGCGTTCCAGCAGCCGTCGAGTCTCCGCATCGCCGCTCGGGAGGCATTCCGCCATGCGAAAGCACAACATGGCCATGGGAAGGTCGATGGCGGAGAACGGTGGAAGGTTCGCGTCATCGTGGCGGCCGCTGTGCCCTTCGCTCGCTGAGCGTTGCTCCGCCTCCTGGACCGCGCGGTGCTGCTGCGTCTCCTCCGCGCCAACAGCGTGATTGCAGCCCAGCGTCGTCGGTGGTGCGAGGAGGAGCGGCGGCAGCTGGACGCTGGATCGCGTGACGGATTGCAGCGCCGGTGAATCATTGATATCGCCTACGGAGCGCAAATGGTGAGCAAAAAGCGGCGTCACGCAGCGATGGGACGACACGAGGGAGGGCGGTGCCGAATCGATGGCGTGCAGCGACGGCGGGTCGAGCCCAGCACCCACGTCGACGCCGTGAGGCCTCGCGGACGGCGCCGGCGGGGCATCGCCAAAGGCGGATTCGTCACCGCCGCCGCGATACCGCGAGAATTGAGACAAGTCGTAGAGCTGCAGCACATGAGATGTGGGGTGCTTCACGACGACGTAGCTCCCCGCGGGGCGACTGCAATGGTGCATCATCCACTTTAACACGTTGGTGGCGTGGCGCTGCACCGCGATGGGCGTGAAGGGCAGCGGCGCGGCTGCGTGAGCGGCGGCCGTCGATGGGTCGTCGCCCGCGACGTGAGTGGCGTGCAAGTCCGGAAGCAGGTCCGTGGGCACCACGCGGAAGCCGAGTACTTCACCGTCCTTGTGGTAGCACAGTGCGACGGAATCGACGCCGCCCATGACGCTGTCTAGCCACAGGCCAAGGGCGTCCTCGCGGGATAAGCCAAGGTGCGCTGGCGAGCGGTCGTCGCCCGTGCCACCCTGGCAGTCCGAAACGCCGCCGGCAGCCGAAACGTCGACGAGATGAAGGCCACGCTGGTCACCTGTTGACGCGTCGCGAATCACGGGGTTGTCCAAGCCGAGAAGCACGGACAGGTCGCCGAACCGCCAAGGCACTAACCTGTGAAAGGCGTTGGCGGGCCGCGGCTGCGGCGGCTGTGCAGTGTGCTCGGCGTCATCGTCCACGCTAGCGCCGGCCGCCCCCCGTTGGGGCGTCCACACGCTGCAGTAGAGAAGCTTCGCCATCAACGCGTGTTCACGGTTGGCTTTCGTCGTCAGCGGCGGTCGCGCGGCGCTGGAGATCGCTCCACCGCCGCCGGTCGTGGTCGTGGAGCCGCCTCGGCCAGTGGTGATGCCGTCGTGGCTCAGGATGGAAGAAAGAGTGACCCCGGGGGCCTGCGTGCCGGAAATGCTGTTCCGCCCTGGCGCTCGGCGCTTTTGTGGCGGACGTTCGGAATGATGCCCGTCGGCGGCGGCGTTGACAGTCGTCGTGTCGCTGATGGGCGGTTCGGTCTCCAACGTCACTGCGGCTCCTCCCTCAAAGATGAGGCTCGGCCCGACGCGATGCACGAGCAGCTGCACCTGTTTGTTGGAGAACGGGGCCATGAGCAAGTCCTTCAGGTGCTGGCCGTGGCTGACGACATGGGGCACCATGGGGTCCGGCAGGGTATCGTCCCCTGGGGACTCCGTCGTCGTGGTAGCGGCGGCTCCGGCATGCGGCGGCACCGGGTCCGAGAGTGAACCTCCGATCACACGGCGGCGACTTTGGGCGGAGGACGGTGGCGCGGTGGCAGCATGAACCGGCTCGAGGGCTAGCATGCCCAAGAGCTGCGTTTCGGTGTGCGCCGAGAGAGTTGGCGAGACCGTCCCGGAAATATCGGCGGCGATCCGGAGTCCCGACGATGCCGGGTCCGTGGCGAGTAGCAGGACCCCGTCAGCCACCGTTGCCGGGCCATCCAGTGTCAGTTCCCGCGCTGGTGACGATCGACCACCACGACTCTCCCAGGACCGGAGCGCCGACAGCCGGTGGGTCAGAGGGGCGTTGGCGTCGCTGAGCCCATCCAGCAGTTGGCCAATGGTCAGCGTCGTGTTGTTCCAGGGCAGCCAGCCTTGCGCACCGTCGGAAGTCCGGCCGTCTGAAAAGGCTTCAAACACCGCTGCGGGTAGCGCCGCACGACTACTTGATGGGTTGGGCGGGAAGACCGCGTTCAAGTCCCACCGGCCTGTCAAGTCTAGCACGACATCTCTGTCACTGTACATGTGAGTGACGGTCGCTGCCGGGGCCGTACGCCGCCCACCTGCAGGTCCCTTGCTTCCTTTGCGAGTTGCCCGCTGCGAGGACGACGTGGAGGAGCCGCCCTTGGTACCCGGTTGCGTCGGCTCTTCTAGGCCATCAGTGGTGAGGGCAGCCGACGCCGGGCCGCCAGCTCGACTCTCGGCGCCTGCGACGCCTGCCCGATTCCAGCTCGAGGGGCGGCCCGTCGTCGTCGTTGTCCCGCCGCCATTCACCTTGGCCAGCAGCTCGGCCAAGTCGGCGAAATCGAGCGACGCGACTGGAACCATTTGATGCCACGGTGAAGTTGTGGAGTCCGCCGAGACAGCGGGGGGTCCACCGTCGTGCGACATGCAAAAGGGGCTGCCCGACGGGTGTTGCGGGTGAAAAGGAGAAAGAAAAAGAAATCTCTGCAGTGGAAAGGCAAAGCATCGTCCACACCGCCAATTAACGCCAAACAGCTGAACTGTACATGGAGTGTTAGATCCATCGGTTGATGGGGGGGGGGCAAAATCCAATCCGTTGCGAAGTGCACATCATACAATACAATACGGGGAAGAGAGAGAGAGAGTATAACGAAATGTGCATTCCACTCGTGGCTATGCGGTCCGGTTGACTTCGCGTGAGTCCGTTCACCGATCCACGCTGTCGCCCACGGACGCAAAGGCACCGATTCGGCGAAGACGCTGCGCATCGAGCAGTCGCTGATTCTCCCGCCGGGCTGCCATCACCATGGCCCGTTTCTCGTCCGACGCCCGCTGCAGCTCCGCCATCGACTCCTGCATGTCCGACAACAGCCTTGCGAACTGCTCTTTCACGCGATCGCGATCCACGACCGCGTCTGCGATTTCTTTCCGCAGAGCGTCGGACTCGACTTGCAGCTCCCAGTGCACGCGCGATAGCTGCGCGAGGTGGTCGTTCAGGTCTTGGATGCGCTGGGTCACGCCATGTAGCTTCTCGCGCAGTTCGAACGTGGCCGAGTCAATTTTGGGAGGCAGAGGCGGCGGGGTTCCGAAGGTGCCGTCGTACGTCGTGCCCTTGATGACCGACTTCACGGACGGCGGCGACGAGTTCGACGCGCGGCTTTTTCGGACGCTGATCGGCAGCTTGGACGACGACGACGACGTGGCGGGGGATGACACTCGGCGGGACGTCCGTGCTTCTTGTTGTGTCACGTATTGGGAAGGGGCATCTTCCTCTCTGGTAGTTGGTTCCCCGGCCGCGGTGGGTAGCAAAGCGTCCCCCGCGGCGCCAGTAGAATACTTAGATTCGATCGGTGGTCGCCACGCCGGCCGGTCCTGCGCGCGCGCCTCCCGCGTGGCGACCGTCGGCAGCCGCCGGCGTGTGGCATCCTTCGCGGACAGCAACGACGATGTCGCCGTGGCACGCGGCTCCTGGGTACGTGTGTGTCCCTCTGTCGACGATGACGAGCCGTTATTCGGTGGTGGCGGCGGCGAGCGCCTTTCTGTATGAACCCGTGCGTGGGACGCTGCCGCCGCGCCTTGGTGGGGGTTGAGGAGGGGATCCCTTGGGCCGCTTGGCAACAGATAGTGATGCCGCGGGTCCGAGGGAATCCCGGGCGTGGCTTGCTGCAGCTGCTGCGCCGCGGAATCGATGGTAAACTCCTGGCGCAGCGTCGCGGCCACGTCCGTCGGGCTTGTCGCCTTCTGGCCGTCTTGCAGCCGACGTCTCCTCGGGGATGGCGTCGCTCGTCGTGCTACTGGCGAAACACGCCGCACCGCTAGGGACGCCTTCGGGCTGATTGCGCTCCCGGGGGGCGGCTGATGGAACCCGCCGCGTTGTTGTTGGAGCGAACGATCTCTAAAAGTGGCGTCGCCTCCGCGATCACGGAACATGTCGTGGGGTGGCGCCCCATCCATTTCGTTCGAGATGTCAGCCGGCCGTTGTTGATGGCTGGCAGGATAGGTTGTGTTTGCCGTCGAAAAACTGGGCAGCGCACGGTACGCGGCATCCTCTTCCGCTTGCCATGGCGGCGGCGCGGAGCGGTGGGGAATGCCAGGATGTTGCAAAGTGGGGCCTCGGTAGGGAATGCTCTCGGCGGCGGGGGAGTTGGCGGCTGCTTGCCAATACTGTTGACGGGAGGGCAATTGATCCGCAGATTGCCGGCCGTCGCCATCGCCAGTAGCGCTCAGCCGAAAGGGCCGCTGAAACGGTGAGATGCCAAAGTCGTGCGAATCGAAGAGCCTTGCGCCGCCGCCGCCCGCCGAGGAGGGTCCGTGACTTGAGACGAATTGGTCGCCGCTGCGATTGCCATCCGCACCGACGTCGTCTGTCGGCGGAGGGCGACGAAACACGCTCGACAAAATATCCCGATAGTGCGCCACTGAGGGCGCGCCTCCGGCTGTGGTGTTTGCAAACGACATCTATGGGTGGGGTACGCTCAGGGCGCTGTGGCGTTGTCTGTTTTGGATCCTTCACAAAAAGCCGCCCCAACGAAGAAATACACATGAAAAAATAATCGCTTTCCATTTTGAACGTGTTGGTTCGGGCAAACGGGCATGTGAGACGACACCACGCAGGGAAAAAAGAGCGGGGGCCTTCGAGTTCATATTCACGCACTGATGCTCTCCATCACGGAACGCCAAAAATTCACAACCAACCGCCCGCCATTGACTAGGCCTTCTACTAGCTGCGCACGCATTTGTGCTGCAAGCATCCATGCTCACGTGCGGGATAACACGCACCGCCCGTGAAGTATTTGTTGCACGTACAGATCGGACGAAGGCATTTCCGTGGCGCAAATCCCTTGTACTCTTCGTACACGGATACGTTGCAAGAGAATCCAGGGTACCGCTGGCTGCCGTACTGCTTCGGCGCGGGTGACAGTTCTCCTGTGTTGGAAATGTTGAAAAGGTGCACGCAACGTGTTGGAAAGCACACCTCTGCGTATGGCGTATCCGGGGCGATGCACGGATCGGACGCGCCGCTGACCCTGTGCGGATTGGCGGCTAGGACCCATGGCGAGCCAGTCGGGCACGAGGTGGAGGTCGGGTGGCTCAAGAATAGCAGAAGCACGGCCATCACCAACGCCGGGCACGCGTTGGCAGCAGCGAACGTCAATCTATTCATCATCATGAGCAAAATTAAAGAATTCGCCTTCGGGGAGAAAACGTGGGGAAGAGATCAACGGCGCCTCTGTTTACTCGTCCGCGGTGAGTGGCGGGTGCCTTGAACAACGGTCACAACAACGGTCGGTGGGGCTCTAACTATCAAAGAGGGCAGCCCGACACGTTTTCCTCCAGTGCCGCAGCGCTTCTGCCTGCAACTCCTCGGCGATGTCCTCGATGAGCGAGGCCAAGTTGTCGTCAAGACCGCAACTAGTTTCGAGGTGTGCGATCAAGGCGTCGTAGAGTGCTGGTTGCACCGTGTTCACAGGAAGGTGGCCAAATTTGTCGTAGATGGTCTCGGCGTCCAATTCGAAGCGCGTCGACCCGCTGCATTGGGTATCCGTCGCGGTTCCACGGAAGCCATTCATCAGTGGACTCGGGCCAAGGAACTCTCCGCCGCACTTCAGCTCCGCTAGGCGACGCTGGTTCCACGTCGGTCCGAAGTAGGTGCGGCGTAACACCTCCAGATCCCCGACTTGATCAAGGTTCGCCGTTAAGTCTTGCGCGGAGTACGCCAGCGGCACCACGGTGTCGACAGCCAAGGTGCCCGCCTGGCACGCGCACATCATCAACAGGGCGTTACAGGAGCCGAATCGTGACGAACCCGCTGAGGACATCGCAATCCGGTGGACGAGGGCATGAAACCGCAGCGGCCATCGCGTCACTGCATCGCCCGCCCGCGGCGCGGACCACTTTGGCCGCCGCTGTTTCCCAAGATCGTTGGTATCACCAGCATCATCCGCGTTCGAGCCGAACTCATCCTTCCTCGAGGAGATGCCCATTCCGGATCGCCGCAAGTGTCCCGGGAACCACTTTGCAGCGGGAACGTTGCACGTGATGCAAAGGTGCTCCCCCGACGGGCATGTGCCTCGCAGCCGAAAATAACCCCCGTGAAGATCCTGCTCCAGCGTATAGCCCGCCGGCAGGCGGCGCGACGGAGGCAGCGTCGGAATTCTCACCGCCGACGTTGTCTCCTCATCGGCCGCCTCGGGCCCGGGGATTTGACGGGGCGTGAGCAATGCGCATCCACGCGAGGGAGAGCAAAGTGTCGTCGTTGCCGTCCCCGTCAATTGCGTCGTGGGCTGCCAATGGATTCGCCGTGCCGCAAACGGCGGAGTCAATCGTCTTCCGAGACACGAACGTCGCATGACAGTGTTAGGGTTAGCGTATGCGCTCCCCCGAAACGAAGGGGGAGGGGGACCTTTCGCTTGAACGTCCGCTATCGTTGTTACATACATCCTCGACCTTGAGTGGCCCCTGCTGTGTCCTTCCCGAGTGAATTTCCCAGCGGCGTTCACGTGTTTCTCTTCTGGAACAGGGGATATTTGGTTCACAACAAAAGCTGCCAACGGGCAGTCGCCCCCCCGCGACGGGAGTCGGATGGTGGTAAACAGGAGAAAAAAAACGGCAACGCCTTCGCTCGCTCAAAGCGAGGAATCACCGAGGACGGCTTGAACACGGTGGCGTACTGCAGGCGGAGGCGCGGCGGATGTTCGAGTTGTCGGCAACGATGCGTGCCGACGTGATGCTGCCGGGTCCGTCACCACGCGGGATACTGTGGCCGCATCGTCATCGACCTCGGTGCGCCCACCCGCCGCCGCCAACGCGGTCAGCTCCTCCATACACTGCCGCTGTTCGCGGTAGCGCAAGTACGCCTCGCCATCCCAGGGCAACGGGGGCCGCTGCGAGGCATCGGAGAGCAGCGGGGGATAGGCCGTCGTGGAGCGGCGCTCCCGTCCGCTGCGATCGAGGGACGCAAGGCTGGCGGCTAAGGGGTTCGCCGAAGGTCGCGTGGCGGTCCGCCGCACGGAAGGAGACTGCAAGTCAACCGCCGCAGTGGACTCCGCGGTTGGGTGCTGCTGGAACGCGGCGATGAAGGGATCCGGCGTCGCCTTCGTGTAACTCTCCGGCCGTCGGGTACGATCCAGCGCGGCCTCCGCCAGAAGCGGCTGCGCGTCAAACGCGTCGTACGCTTCCGGAGGCAGCTCCAGGAAGGGATTGGCGCGGCCGGCCCTACAGAACTTTGGTAGCACGACGATGTCGTTGTCCCCGAGGGGGGCCACGAGGTCGCGGCTGACGGCGACATCGTCGTGGGCGGACACCACACACATTTCTTCGCCCGTGAGTGACATGGGTGCAGCCGCATTCGCGACGGGATCAATCGGATCATCGCCACCCTCGTCGTTGGCATCGTCATCTGGGCCATCATCCAGGCCATAATCGGCTCGTTTGCCGAAGAGTCTGTGCCGGTCGAGGATCGCCATGTGCATCCCCGGTCGCTGCAGCAGCCTTGATAGGATGCGTGTCGATCCCTCCGCGATCATCAGCAGCGTGTCAAGCACCTGTTTGACGAGGGCGACATAGGCGGCGGCGATGGGGCACTGTGTGGCAATGGTCATCGCCGTTGCATTCGTGCGGTCGCCGAAAAGCAGACAGAGCACCGCGACGACGCCGATGCACTGCAGCGGCGCGACAATGAAGTTTGTGACCGTGTTGAACGGGACCACCGACGGCCGGAAGCCCATCAGCATGGCCAGGTAGATCACGTAGGTGATCAGCGTCAGCACGGCAAGCGACTGGCAAACGGCGGAGTTGGCGCTCGTGATACCGCCGATGATGCCCAGCACGATCGAAAAGACGATCTCAACGAGGAAGAACCACCGAGCACGGTCGTTGTAGTCCATGAAGAAGAAGCCGAAGTGCCGCACCCACAAGACGCCGCGCTTCTTCATCGACTTGTCGACGTACCACTTGTGCAGGCCGGAGATGAAGGCGTTGAAGTACAGCGCTGGTCCCGTGATTTTCGCTTTACTCGCGACGAAGCACCCGTGGAAGAAAGGGGACTTGGGCCACGTTAGCACCGCAATGGCGGCCGTGGCAGCGCCGACAAGCGCCAGCGCGCTCATCGCAGAGATGATGTGCGCGCCGTTGGGATCGTTGCCCAGTAAGATCGTGGCGCACATCACCGTTGGCTGCAGCAACGTCATGCCAGGCACGGACAGTAGACCCGGACAGCGCGTGTCCGCAATGCAGTTCAAACGCGATCGCGGCTTCGCGTCACTACCGGTTCGCTGCCGCCACCGCCTCGCCTGAAACCAGCCTTCTGCGATGAGAAGTTGCGCGCAGGCAAAAATAGAAAACAGAATGACGTTGCCCCATATCGCCCCAAGATACGGGGCGGAGGCGTCAACGGGCAGGGGGTCCCCTTCCGCGTCTAGCGCGTAGGAAGGCGTGAACGTGATGCTGAACCGCATCGGATTGTCCATCATGCCGAGGTCGGGGAGGGAACCATCGCAGGTCGATAGGGCGAGAATCATCGCCATGCGCGAAACCTGCGCCGCAACTGCTGGATTGCCCACCATGGCCGCCGCGACGGTCGAGACCACCGCGGTGCTTTCGGCGCCCCGCACGGCGGGAATCGCGTAGATGGCCTTTGTCACAACGGGCGTGACGTCGTACGCAAGGCGAGTCGTCAGCGTGACGGTGTAGTTTTCGTCCGTGGGGCGCGGGACGACACACGTGCCAGCCCGGTGCACCAGCAGCGTGCCGGTGCCGGTGAAGAGGGACCGCAGAATAGCGTCCGACACAGGGGGCAGTCGGTCACTGGGAGCAGGCGCACTGTTGGACGCGACGGCGTCTCCTGGGGAGGCCGTGGCATTGGCACCGCCGAACAGGGCTTGGAGCAAGCTGCTGGAGGACGATGAATTCACAGCGGAGGGCGGCAATTTTGAATCGGAGGTCGTGGACGACCGAAAAGAATTTTGTTGATCCATCACATATGCAACGAGAGAGGCCGGCGTGGTCTCGCCAGTGTCGAGCGGCCGAGCGGCGATCACGAGATGGGTCCGATTGCACGCCACGATGGCGTTGCCTTCGCCGCGGCCCGATCCGTCGTCTTCGCCGTCTGGAAACAGCACTAATGGCGGAACGAATGAGAAGGCGCATCGATGAGAGGCGGCGGCGGTGGCGGCGGACGGCGTCGGACCGGCAGAAACTGGCGCGGAGGATGCGTTACGGGGGGTCAGCTGCCCTGAAGCGAGCAACGTGTCGCAGTCCCACACAAATTTCTGACTCCGATCAGATGATGCCTTCGTCGTGACGATGGAGATGATCAAACGGCCGGGGAAACGCTCCGTCCCAGGCCAAACCTCTTGACCTGCCGGTGGCGGTTCCGCCAAGACTGAATAGCGCAGAAGGGAGGGGTCTAGGGCCATCCCGGGCAAGGGAACAGCGCGTGTGTGGGAGTCGGAAAGCGAAGGAGTGGCGTGATGCGTCGAAGTTGGCGCCCGTACGGGGGTCGCGGTGACCGCAAGCGGGGCGGAAAAGGTCGGGGACCTCGTCGGCCGCCTCGACGGTGTCGCAAGGGATCGGCTGTCGGACGCCGTTGGCTGCATTCGCGGGGTCGCCGTGAGGGGCACCGGTAGAGTGAGCGTGTCGGACAAGGTCACGCTGCCGGTGTGTGTTTCGCGGGGTGTTTCCGTGATGACGAGCGATGATGTCGCCGTGAGACGCCACGACGGGGTGGGAGCGGGATTCATCGACGCGGTAGGCGTGTCGCGCTGCGTCGTCGTTTCGGTCGCAGACGGCGTTGGCCGCAGGGACGCTGACGGTGACCGCGTCCCATTGGCGCTGCGCGTGCCTGAACCGGTGTGCCGAGTCACCGTAGCGGGCGCCGAACGTGAGGGCGATTGGGTTTGGCTACATGCTGCAAAAGTGGTGCTGCCTCGCCAGTAGGTGGCCAGGTCCCAGCTGGGGCTCATTCGCGAGCCATCAAGAAACTGATTGCACACCCACGCGAGCGACGAGCGGGGCGTCGTGGGTACGGGCAGCGGGGCAGCAGTGCCCACGCGGATTCCGCGGTTCGACCTCGACTGTGGGGCACGGTTGGCCGACACTCGTACGGCCAATGGGCTATTCATGATGGCGTCGAACGGCGCCAGGTGCAACAACGTCACCGGGGCCCCGAAGGCACCGCCGGAGCGCACGATGGCATCGAAGCCGTACAAAGTCACCGTATTGCGCGTCGCGTTCAGCACGTTGACACCAACCACCAGCGGCAGCTCCGCGGCAGTCGCCTGCGCCAGCGGGCCGTTCCATTTCACTGCATAGACCAAGTCCGCGAGCTTGGCCGCGGTGACCACTTCGGCAACCTCCGATGGGCGGATTTGAGCCGGTGATTGAAACATCCACGCAGCCGATAAATGGTTCGAATCGACGGTGACGGCCGCCCCACCGGTGACTCTGGAGGTCGCCCCACCGCCGCCATCGAGAAGGAGCAACGTGCTGTTCCCCAGCCACGCCGATGGCGGCATCGCGGGCGTGGAGGCGACCATCGAAACCGCTTGCACGATCAGCTGACTTTGGCACATTTCAGAGTCCACTAGTGCCACCGCGGCAGATACTGACGCCGTCCGGGCTGGCACCACCAGTCTAAGCGACGCTCGGATGAGGGACAACATGGTGCCAACAACCTCCACGCGGGACCCCGGCTGCAAGCGTAGGTGTCGGAGTGTCAACGCGTTGGACGCCACCGACCCCTGGGTGAGTACAATGACGGGGCCACCGAAGGATTGAGCTGTCCCAGGCTCTTCACTCTCGAGCGCCGCCGCCTGAAGGGCGAATTTGACCAGAACCGATGCATTGTAGTACGCGGCAGGGGCAGGCTCGCCCGCCGCGGTGGTCGCTGACCGGAAGGGGCTTGACGCGGTGGTGACGCTCAATACCCACGGCGACGCGAAAGGAGTCTGCTGTGCGACGATCGTACCCCCTGCTCGTTCCTCCAAACGCGCACGCGCGTCTCGACCGAAAAGCCGAAACAGAAACGGTGGATCGGCCAGCAGTGACGACGGATACGTCGCCTTGTCAACGCGCACGGCGTGAGCTTGTCCGTCCGCTCTGGCGTCCCATGTTGCGACGGTGGACGTGGCCGCCAGCGGAAGGACGTCCACGTCGACCGCACTGCGCGCTACGAGTAGAACATAGGCGGTGTCCCGCCCGAGCGTGCCGAGCCAAGGGCCCACGGGCGGGGGGTGGTTGGGGAAGGCGGACGTCACCCCGCCGACAATCTCCACGTTGGCAAGTTTGCAGTCTCGCACAAAAACCGCAAACGCGCCGCCCAGACCATTGGCCTCGATGCTCGCAAAAGGGAGAGAGGGCCATCCGCTGTCTCCTACGGTTGCAGCCGGCCGTGTGCCCCCCGTGATGAGCAGCCCGCGTCCGCCGCCGACCACATTGAACCCCGACACGGATGACGCAATCGTCGTCGACAGGAGCAGCAAACCAACGCCAGGCTGCAAACGTCTCGTGGAGGAGACCAAGTCGACGTTTACGGCAATGATAAAGAAGTTGGGATACAAAGCCGCAGCTGCTGGCAGCATGGACGCCAACTTTGTTTCGTAGGCAGTGGTGTCTAACGTGAGCGAGTCCAGTCGGATCGCGCTGCGAGGGACGACTTGTTCGTTCGTGAAGGGCAATGACTGCAGCAGGGCGTCTGCTTGCGCCGCGACCGCGCTGCCCGGTCCGTCACTTTCAAGCCACCCGGGATAGGGCTCGGCGACGGTCACAAGCGACCCCTCAAAAGTTAGGGGTGAATCGCCAGCGAATTGCACACTCTGAATGACGATACCATCGCACAACGCGCCGCTAGTCAACTGCTGAGGCTCGGCGGCTTCGCCGCGCCAGAGAGCGCAGTCCGAGTCGTAGGCAGCGCTCACGTACCGGGAAACGGAAGTCCACCGCTGCCGCGCCGTCAAGTTTGCATACGCTGAGGTTGGAAGAAACGATTCGGGCGTGAAGAGGGGTGGCACCGTGTCAGTCCCGGCTGCAACTGAGGGGGCGAGAGGTTCCAGCGCTAAGAGTGATCCGGCACAGGCGACGAAGACCACGTTGCGGCCAGGACGGAGCCGTTCGTCGGCGCCAAGGAAGATGGCGCTCATCACCTGGATGCCCGCCACCGAGGGGTTCACATAGAAACCGCTCGCCCCGGCGCCGCTAGCAAAGACCGCGTTCCCGGCGATCGTCAGAGACGACCGATCGGTGAACGACGTGGGCGACGTGACCGCTCGCGGATCCGCCTCGGCGGTCGCAGAAGGGGCCGCGACGCGATGCAACTGGATGCCAGTGACCAAGCTCTTCGCGCGGGACCCCGCCGACGCCGTCACGTTGACCACGTTGCCTACGACGCGTAACGAGGCGCGTTCATACACTTCGGCTGACAAAGAAATCTGGATGGCGGACGCACGTTGGAAAGAGTTGAAGGATGATTCCAGTAGCACGTTGATCGCGTTTCCTTGAGCACGAAATATCTGCACAAAGCGATCGGGGTCCAACGCATCGCCGCTCGCCACGGGGTCCGATAGCTGAATGAGAATGCCGTAGAAGTTGGCGTTGGAGTAGCCTTTGCCGCCGGTTGCGCCTTCGTTGAGTGGAGCGCCCGCCACATAGGGGGGGCCGCCCGCGGGCAGCATCTCCGTCTCGTAGGTCGGCACGCCGGCGGACCTGGGGTAGGTCGTGAGCGCGCGCACGAGGCACAAGTTGTTGACGGCGCGGTAGTTTGGCTCGACAAAGTAGCCCCCGAAAACGATGGACGCAACCACAAGCGCCTTGGAATCGCTAGCAGATGTGTCCTGGCCATCCGGGGCGTACACCAACGCGATCGTGTTATTCGCCACGACGATCGGCAGGTGGGAGTTGGTCACGCCCACTGCCACGACGCGCCTTGCAGTTCGTGAGCCCCAGCGGCCGGCGACAACGTTGTGGCGGAATAGCACTCGACTCGTGTCCTCGGCGTTTAGTGGCGCAAAGGGTTCGGCGCCAAAGGCAATGAGCGTGACATCCGCCTTGCTGCTGAGTGCCGCGGCCGGCGGAGGGTACAACTCGCCTGTCACGTACTGCAGCTTGGCTAAGCGGGCCGCCTGGGCCGCGAGCGCCGACGGAGAAAGACCTACCCCGGATGGATCTAGGCTGTCGGTATCTGCGAAGTCGCCGACGGCAGCGCCAAGCTGCAGGTCTCTCGGCGTTGTCCCCGGCGTGGCGCAGTACGAGGCCCAAACTGCCAAGGGGGACATCCCGAACGACAGAAACGCCGACGCCGTCAGAAACGTGTTTCCGTCGACGTCAACAAGGCTGTTCTCCTTGACATCGAGCGATTCGCTAAGATCGACCATCGAGTAGGTTGGCGCGGTCGCGGACAAGTCGTGGTGCGGGATCACGTACACGTGCACGTGGTTTCGAATGGTCACCGCGCTGCCCGTGCCCAGCGCGAGCTGCAAGGCGAGCCCGCGTGCTTTCCCCTGCGCGTTGGGCCGCTGGGCGACCACGGCGAGCACGTTCTGCATCGTGATGGACGAGCCGGACAATTGCGTGAATGTGGGAATGATCCAAAGGGCGGTCGAGCCGTAGCCCGTCAAGTTCGCGTGGACGGAGTCGACCATCATCGACGAGGCCGTGAGAGAGCCCCCGAAATTTTTCATGAAAAAGACAGCGAGCGCCACCGAAGGCGAAGCACCAACCGATGCGAGCTCAAATGAGGAGTTGAAAACGGCCATCGACATCTGCCAGCGCTGGCCGTTGCCGATGGTAGTGGCCAAGCTGACGCCATAGCCGATCTCGGAGGCCACGAGCTTCACATACGTGCCTCGAATGTCCACGGAGCTGTTGTACACCCAGGACGCCGCGAGCGACAGCCCGCGCGCATCGTACGGCGCGGACGCAGGCGTGTCGGGCGTCAGCATCTCGGTGACGTAGCGCACGCGTAGCACTTGAAAGGAAGTGTGCCGCACAATGTACGAAGACCAGGGAGCTTCCGCGGAATCCGACAACGGGGAGGCATCGGAGACGCGGATCAGGCTGTGGCTGGCGCTGACGGCACGGGTGGGTCGGACCGCCACATCGCAGTCGGTGATTTGCACCGCGCTGCGAGTCATGTAGGTGGGCGTCAAGCCTGCAAACACGGCGGACACACAACCGTTCAATGAGATTCGAGTGAATGAAGGCAGCGCGGGTGAGGGTGGGCCGGCGTCGCCGTTGACGGTGGCATACGGCGCCGTGGACGACCACAAGGCGGGGAGCGGTGGTGGGGTGGCACCCACATGCACCGCCGTTGGCGTCCACAGTGCGTCCGCGGCGGCCACGTCGAGATTGGAGAATTGCATCGTCGGGACGACGGTCGACATGCCCGTGAGTGGGTCCAGTTGATGTCCTAAGGCGGTCATCGACGAGTAAATTCCCAAGACCGAATAGTCGACGTGCACGTTCACAAGGTAATAGACTCGCGTCGCGTCTTCCGACCTCAACGTCAAGGAGGTGTCGCCGATGATTGCCAACGCTGACCGCCGCAACGTGAAAAGCTGCACCGCGAAGACATCCGCCATCGATGATATGACCCCGGTCGTCGCAAAGGCGGTTCCCACGGCGGTGGTCGTCAGGTCGACGGTCGTTTCAGGCCCGTAGACGAAGAACCGGGAGTCGGAGAGCGTGCTTGCCGCAGACGGCAATAAACAGAACACGTACGCCGCTTCGCGAGCGATCACGGCAATCGACAACCTAGGGCCCAGTTGAAAAACGCAATGCTGCGCGTCGGAGACGGCGGCGATCTGCACGACGGCAGACCGTGACGCCCCTTCGTGGGTGATGCTGCTCCCATCACCAAGATGAATGTGCATGTATGAGACGTGGGCGTCAGCCTTTGGTGCGACGTCCAGGACGGTGCAGGCCATCGCGGCTGACGGCCCTAAGGTTCCTATGTGAGCGCAAGTAAACTTCGACGCGACGGTCGCGACAACACGAATCAGCGTGAGGTCCGTCGCCGGTACGGCAAGGCTGTCAAAGCTGATAGCGGCGAAGGGCCGGCCTACCGCCGTTCCGGTGACGCTCGCACCTGTCACGGCTACCCACGCGCCGTCACCGATTTCGAGCGACAGGCAATAATTGAGTGAGCTGAATCGGCCCGTCTCTGGGGAAGGGGCGAAGTCGGCGAGCACAAGGCCGTCTCGCTGCGCCGCACTGCGCAGAAGTTCGAACACCAATGCGGAAGACGGTTTCGAGTTGCCAACTGCCGCAATGACGGAGGCCCCGTGGATGCTCACATTGCAAGCGCGGCACACCACCGGTCCAGCGCTGGGTCCTCGGAAGACCACCGCGGTGAGCTCGCTTCGTGGTGCCCCCCGAGGGAATGCTCGTGCCTCCCGCGTAAACCGTCGACGTCGCCGCCAGCGATAGATCCAGTCCGTCATGTTCGGAGGCGACGATTGTGGCTCCGCTGACTTCCACGGTGTTCGCCGAGTGGGACATGGCAACGATGGCACTGTGATGCTCCACGACGATGCGGCTATTCACATTGACGACGGGCACTACGCCAGGCGCTACCCATGTCAACGCGGCCACACTCGTGGCGGCGACATTTTGCAGTTGCACCGTGGAGCTCTTTAGCGTCACGGTGCTATGATGGAGCGCCGCGCTCAGCTGGACGGCGAAGATGGGCGTCGAAGGAAGCGTCGCTAGGCAGCTCTCGACGCACATGACTGTGTTCTCAATGAAAATGGACGACGTGTACAGAAATGGAAACGTCGTGGGTGCGGCGACGCGCATCGCGCCGCCACAATAATTGTTAGGGGCCGACACGCCGCCCTTGTAATGAACGACCGAGTTGTTCATCACCCAGGACAGTCCCGTTTGGGCGTTGACGGACGTCGGCGAGAAGTTGATGGACAGCGCGGGGTCGGGGCTGGTTGGCGCGTCTTGCAGAATGACTACGTCGTCCGTGACAAGTTCCAGACGCACGCCGTCCGGGATGTTCAGTTCCAGACGGCCACTCTTAAACACCACCGACCGCAGCGTCACGCGGAACGTCGTAAAGGTGGCGGAAGCCGCGGAAGCGGTAATGATCCACGTCCCCAAGCAGCAGCCCGTCACGGTGAGGCCCTTGGTGTCCGTGATCGTAGCGTCCGCCTTGCACAGAAACGAGGTATAGGTCAGCACACTGCCGCCGGCAGCAACCGTGTCGGTGCCAGCCGAACACGACGTCGGCATCGTCGGTGCGGTGCAGCTCGGAGGCGTGGGCACCGATGGGACAGCGGTGGCGATCAGGACGATCTGGGACACGATCACAGCCCAACGCAGCAGAGACGTTGACATTGGGAGGGTGAGCGGGACTCCTGCGCCAGGGAGGACTGTGCAACAGACCGACGACGGACGCGCGAGTCAGATTTTTCGAACGATTGAACAGGGGGGAAGAGTTATCACCATCCCTGGATCGTGGTAATGAGGTGTAGTGACTGACTGGCTGTTGAGGTCCGAATCACGCGACCGCCGATTTGGTTTCATTGGCCATCAACGCCACGCGGCGGCGGCTCCACTCAAGCCGCGGGAAGGGTTCCCGTTTGGGGCTCCTGGACCGGTTTATGGACGGCTTGTCGGCCGCCTCGGCCCTCGGTCTCGGGATAGCGCTGGGCCATCGACGGCAGTGTCCAATGTTCTTCACTGGTCTCGCGTGATCACGGTGTTGGTGCCACTCGTGCACCTCGCGTCGCTCTTGTTTACCGGTCGCCTAAATATTACGGGAGGATTTAATTACGAAATTATCGGAGATTTT
>ERZ1292630.881-Hain-H41-02um-R3-881-length-30316-cov-8_pt1 | contig 30316 bp, 13 predicted proteins | sample MGYA00564408_ERZ1292630 | MGnify/ENA primary metagenome ERZ1292630 (study PRJEB36523, sample SAMEA6512641) | groundwater metagenome | collected 2019-01-08 | study: AquaDiva: Metagenomics assemblies of 32 groundwater samples
GCGGCGACGCACAGCGTCGGGCGTTTTCGCCTCCATGTTGCTCGCTGCTCCGCCCGGCAGCCTCGATCGTGTGCGGTGCCCGAATACTCACGCCGCCGTGGCCCATGGCACCTTCCTTCGTACGTTCGGTCACGTCGCGGTATACCCGTACCCTCTACTACCCGGCATCCCAGCCTTTCTGAAGCACAACATAGTAAGCTGTGTGAGGCCAGTGCAATCCAGCGCAGTCAAGCTGGTGCAGCCAAACAGCCAAGAGCCCCCGACCGTAGCGAGCTGGGAGAGCCCCGTGCAATCCAGCGACGTCAAACTGGTGCAGTTCGTGAGCCAATAGTAACCGACTGTAGTAAGCTGTGAGAGCCCAGTGCAATCCAGCGCAGTCAAACGGGTACAGTCGCGTAGCCAACAGTCACCGACCGTGACAAGACGCGTGAGTCGGGTGCAATCCAGCGCCGTCAAACTGGGGCATTTAGAAAGCCAATATTCACTGGCCGTCGCGAGCTGATCACTTCGCAAACGTTCGATTTCTGCATCGTTTGAAAACGCGAGCAAACGAGCTGATTCCACCCGAGCGCGAAGCACACAGGTCTGCCAGCTTGGAACACGCCATGCGGTTCTTTGACTTTAACGACCACATCGAGGGTCGTTGACCGAAATACTTTTCAACGTCGGGTTTACAACCAGGACAAGGTGTTTCTTCGCCATGTAGAAACCGGTAGCACCGGTACCAGTCAATGTTTTTGCGCAAGGGACGAAAAATCTCACCAAGGGCTGAAAGAGTAATAGGGACTCCAGAGGGTCCCTGGATTCAGGCCGAGGGTGATTCCAGGCAGAGGGTGATTTTCGTCGCAAGGGGGACAGAAAAATACCTCACAAAAAACGAAGGACTCGTCAAACAGTCACATGCACGCACGCACACCGACAAAACACACACACACACATACCAGAGTCCTCACCCGCCCTCTGCTTTGCATGTTAAAATGCACGACCGTTCAACGGGCGTCGACTAGCGGCTTCCACTACGGCGGCGGCGAGGTGGGCTCGGTGTGCGGCGCCGTTCCGTGCTTGGTGCGCGGCGCCGGGGATCCGGTCGGTCATCCCGACGGTCACCGCCGAAGCGGTCATCCCGACGGTCTCCGCCGTTGCGATCGTCGCGGCGGTCTCCGCCATACCGGTCATCCCGACGGTCTCCGCCGTAGCGGTCATCTCGACGGTCTCCGCCGTAGCGGTCATCGCGGCGGTCTCCGCCATAACGATCATCGCGACGGTCTCCAACGTAGCGGTCATCGCGGCGGTCTCCGCCGTAGCGGTCATCGCGACGGTCCCCGCCATAACGATCATCGCGACGGTCCCCGCCGGACGGATAGGGTTCGCGGTCTCGTTTCTGTGGGTCACGCTGATTGCGTGCCTTTTCAACGAGGATATTGTTGCCCTTGAAATCGGACCCGTTGTACTTGGTGATGAACGCCTCGACTTGTTCCTCGGGGACGCGGATGAACCCGAAGCCAGCGGGGTTGCGTGCGATCCACATGTCGTTCACGTGCGCGCGCATGTCGGCGAAGTGGGCATCGAGGTCGGCCTTGGTTGCGTCCAGAGGTAGTTTCGCCACGTGTAGTCGCACTCCGGACATCGGGTCGAAATTGGAGATGATGATCGAATGAACAAAGGTGTGTGAGTGTGGCGGGGACGGTTGACCCTTCCTTCTGTGTTGCGGTGTGGGTGGTGGATCGCCATTGTTTTTCTTGTGTCTTTCGTCCCCTGATTGCCGAGCGAAGGCGTCTGTTTGCGGGGCGCCGGGGTTGGGGGTAAAGATATTGCATTTTTGATGAATTTCTCCTTTCGCTGAGACTTGAGTTGATATTTTCACGAGGGATGACCTACGGCATGGCTCTTGTCCACAGAACACGCGCTACTGCAAAAATGTAGTAGAAGGCACTCGGTGGCGAGTCACGTTGCACATGACGCTGCCTGTTATCGCAGAGACAGAGGGAGAGAGAGATGCCACACATCCTCGATCACCGTTCCGCATCTGGCCCTCGTTGAGCAACGTAAACCGAACGCTTCGGCTGCTGATTGTTTTTTCCCTCCGCCGAAATGAATCGCCACGAGCGACTGGAAAAAATCAAACTGTCGGAGCGGTCAACTCGGACTCTATCCCCCCCCCTTACGCGCCCCCTACCTAACGCGAATGGGAGCCATTTTTTCTTGCGTCGTTTTGAGAGACAGAGAGAGAGAGAGTGTGTGTGTATGCGCAACAAATAAATGTGATTGACACTTCCCGACCGAAAATGTTGAATACTATTCCAGAAGAAACGGTCCTTTCTCTGTATTCTTTCCGCAACTTTTTCGTTTTGCATTCTGTTTTTTCTCTGTTCGCTTACAAGCCGTTTTGGCTCCCCTTCAACTGCGCGCGGCGGCGCACGTGCGTTGTCCTTCTGGCAGACACGATTGGGGGGGGGAAAAAAGGGATGTGTGGCACCATTTCAACGTTCCCAGTTTCCGATCGTTACGGTTGGCAGCGTCAAAAAAAAATTCGGGGAGGAAGGAAGGAAACAAAGAACAGGGAATGCTACGAGGGGCCCCGCAGTATCGATCCGGCAGTATCATTCACCATTGCCGTGGGTACATCGGTGGCGATGCCGTGGCGAAGTTACATCCTCCTCCCGTCGAGGAGCCTGTTGCCGCGGAGGAGAAGTAGGGCATCGTCATGCCTTGGGCAATGTCATACGCGGTAACTGGGAAGACCGCCCCCGCCGGGGTGCCATGGCACACGTGGCCGCAGCCGCACCGGTGTGGCGTCGGAAAGGGCGCGGTGGGGTACGCTTGGAACGGAGCCATGTGGAAGGGCGGCGGCATGAACTCGAACGTCGGATGTGGCGGGTAATAGTACGCCACGCCCGGTTGGGCCTCGGGGAACGACGGCTCCAAACCGAAGGTGTCTTGATGGCGGGAGCGCTTTGGTGCCGGGCGACGGTCTCGTGGTACTGCCGCGGCGGCATTGGCCAATTCGTGAAGGTGCTGCTGAAACCACGCAGGACGGTTCAGCAGGGGGTCCACCTCGGCGTTCTCGGGTGCGGTGCACGTGAACAGCCAAAGTCGCTTGTCGCGGAAGCTGGCAGCTGCCGCGCGACGCGTCTCGGTGGGACGGCCGGTCACCTCGCGCTCCTTCGCGCAACGCTTGAGCCCAGCAATGTCAGTGTCATTGCTGGCCACGTAGAATTTTTCCGTGATGGCGCTGTAGGCCAGCGTGCCGTGAAGGGCCTCGAGTAGGTCGTCGTAGTCCGCTGGCCCCTGGACGCCGGAGAACTCGACTTGAAACAACCTGGTGCGGCAGTTCGGATTCTTTTCCATGGCCCGGCAGTATTCGACTTTGAGACTGCTCCACTTGGTGTAGCGCAACCGCGTGGCGAGGGCCATGACCACGTGGCCTTCCTGATGCTCATCGGGCACCTGGCCGATGATCACGTGAACCACGGGCGACGTCAGATCGGGACGGGGCAGGTTGGTCCGATCCTCACGACGTAGCGGCCCTTTTGGAATCGCATTGTGGAACTGCTCGGCATCCCACTGCTTAAAGGCTCGGTTCAGCGCCACGCACGAAACCAGAATGGACCAAGCTGGGTCTCTCTGGGCCTGATGGAAATCGACATGGATGCCCCCGGTCCGGAGGAGGGCGTCGACGCGTGGCGGCGCAGGAAGTGTTGACCGGGCGGCGACAGTCGATTCCTCGGGAATGACCTGCTGTTGGTCAACTGCGGCCAAAGGCTCACTCGACACGGCCGCGACGCCGCCGGCTTGTCGCTCGACGTCAGGCTTTCGAGCTGGTGAGCGGCTAATTTCCGCGACTGCCTTGATGGACTGGGTCGCCTCGAAATCGTCAGAACGCCCTGCCGTCACCACTTGCTGTTTGGAGGGCGAAACCGGAGTCGCTGCACTTGACATGAGAATGCGTCTGGTGATCAGTGTGCAGGATGTTGACTTCACTTTTTGATTCTGGTTCTGACAGGGTGGCCATTGACATGCGCGACAACCGGTGACAGACCGTGAAATGTGACCCAAGGATAGGGAGCTTTCCAAGAAGTCAACGTAAACTGGTCAGGCACACTTCAACGTAGCAAGTCGACAAGGTAATGACGAGACAAAATAGAGGAACTTGGAACTTTATTGGACAAAGCGATGAGGACGGTCATGTTGTTGCAAGCAACGTGTATCGGATGTCGCGCGTATCCTGGTTGAAGAAGGTGTCAACAATTGTGCTTACTGTGACGATTCGGACCCTGCAACGCAAAGCGTGCACTCGGCTAAAATTACGGGAAGGAAAACTGGTGGACCCCAAAAACCACTAATACTCTTGTCCAGAAATACATGTACGACTTGATCGAAAACGCAAACAACGTCAACGGCCGAGAAGTCGTCATCGCCCAGCCGTCCGATTCACCGCTGCCGGTCATGGACCGACTCGGAAGGTCGTGAGTCAACGGCACGAAGGAAGGGTGAGCGGAGTGAGATGGTTGACGCCAGGCGCTGTAGTAGTGGAGAGAGAGGAGCTGATCGCAACGGCACACAACGCGGAAGCTTTGGGGGTCATCGTCGGCAGCCCTCAGCCAAAAACGTCCCCTCCCCTCTCCCCGGCACGCCCTGTCTTGGAGGAGTAGAAGCCTCCGAAGAGTAGAAGAAATTCGGGGAAGAGAGTTGTTGAAGGACGCGAAGAACGAACGAGAAGGACGAGCGGCGCAGGTGACGGGACGAATGCACCTCAGAAGCGCCCGCAGGTAGGACGAATGCACCCCACTCCTTTCTCTTCCTCGCTTTACGTCCTTCACCTTCAGCGTCCCGCCCATTCCTCTCTCACCACACATCACGCCAAAAGTAATATCCATCACGCACTCACCACCGCGCAAGCACACACACCGTGGACCCTCCCATTTGCTATCGTTAACGCGTGATCATAGCGACGAGGCTAACGGCTGGAGCTGCGGCGTCGGCGGTCGCGGCTGTCGTCTCGGCGTCGGCGGTCACGGCTGCCATCACGGCGTCGGTCACGGCTGTCGTCACGGCGTCGGTCGCGGCTTCCGTCTCGGCGTCGGTCGTCGCGGCGGTCATCGCGGCGGTCGTCACGACGCGGCTCGTCGCGTCCGCGCTTTGCTGCCGCACCACCGCGCCCGTCACTGCGTGCACGTTCCACTGCGATCGTGCCGCCTTGAAACTCGGACCCATTGTACTTGGTGATGAACGCCTCGACATGCTCCTCGGGGACGCGGATGAAGCCGAAGCCGGCGGGGTTGCGTGCGATCCACATGTCGTTCACGTGCGCGCGCATGTCGGCGAAGTGGGCATCGAGGTCGGCCTTGGCGCACTGCTCTGGAAGCTTGCCAATGTGGAGACGAACACCGGCCATTTTCGAGTCAAATAGTAAAACTCTGACAAGGCGAAAGGAAGGAAGGGAACAAGAGACATGAATTAATTGACGTACACGCGACGGGCCGGGTCGCGCACTGCGTGACTATGTTCACAAAGGCAGCCCCATGGCGCTGGCGCGCGGCCTGGCCCGCACGAGAATCGCGTTCCTCGTCAAAAAACGGCGCACGAATCGCACCGATTCAGGCATGAACCGCACCGGGTCGGCTCGGAACAGGTGCGAATCCCGCAGGAAACGGCGTGATCCGGGCGAAAACGTTACGCATGCAAAAAACCTCACCCCAACACACACAAAAAAGATAAGATAGTGAGATTATGTAGCCACAAAAGCATGACTTGCTGCAAACGAATGAAAAATGTGGCAGCCTCGTATGTTCAAATCGCGGCCGACCGTGTCACCCACGACCCCTGTGGGTGTGGTATGAACACTTGGTGCTCACCACCGGCGCGAAAGCTGCGTCGTTGAGGACATCGTTGCTCTGCGCTGATACCCTCGTAGACCGTCGTGCCGGAGGGTACCCTGATTTCGGTCACGCACGCACCCGTGTTATTAAATCCCTCCATTATTCCGTTACCGATGGCGCGTGATAAGAAGCCCTGTGGTTGGTTCACGTTGTAAAACCGCGCAGGATCTGTGCCCCGTGCCACCGGCTCGCTGTCGTATCGGTAAAGGACCTCGGGAGCGGTTGTGACGCGTGACGTGTAAGTCCCGCTGCGGAATGTGGATTCCATGGTGCCTGCGGAAGGATTACTGCGGTCGACATGGTATTGTCCCAGGGGATTGTCCGTCAGCGGATTGAAATGATTCACTTGTGATTGCGGAAAGCGCGGCCCACTTCCGTTTGACTGACACCCACCGGAGTGCCTTTGCGCGTTGAAAAAGGCTTCGTTGTTCGCGCGGATATTGTCGATGCGCTGGGCGTCGCTGTTGGGAATCGCAAGGTTGCGTTGACATGTCAACGTTTCACCGGACATGCGGCACGCAGAAGTTGGTAGCGGATTGCTGAGGCTCCCGGGGGTTAAATTGGGACCAAGATGAACTCCACCGTAGGATAGCCGCGAGTCACCACAGTTCACTGCCGCTGGCACCCAACAACATGCCTTGTTGGAGAGGACGCTGGTGCAGCGTCCCCGCGTCGTTGACGACTGGGGTAAGGCGTTGAAACCCAGCTTCTGGAGGGGTTCCAACGCGTCTCTCATTTTCGCCATTTGAGCATCGGCGATGGCGTCGGCGATGTCTCGGCCACCAGCGAGCCATCTCTGCACGTCGCCGCTCGAGATGGACGTACCGTGCGCGTCGTTGAGTTGATTTGTCAACGCAGCAAGTTGATTACGATCGTTTTCTGAGATCTGGTCGCGAATGGTTGATTCCGCAGAAGCGATTTCGCTCCTTGAAACTTGCGATCGGGACACCCTGGCTCGGGAACATGCGTCATTAACGCTCTCGTTCACAATTTCGCTAATGCGACGCTCACTCGTAGGGTACATTTTGCACAGTTCCGCCTTAACGGTAACCAATCTGACGCGAATTTCGCCGATAACGGTTGAACGAGAGTTGGCCCGGTCAAACATTGTATCAAAAATGGACCGAAGCACACGAATCACGGCCATGACGCGAAGAAGTTCCCGCAACCTCGCGAACACCGGAACGTATTGAGCAATGCGCTCGTAATGAAGCGTGAATGCGCGTGCGTAATTCGCCTCAGGACTGTCGTCTGCCTGATCTGCAGTTGGAGCGTCTTCGAATTCGCCCCGAACGTTCGGTTTCATAAGCTGCGTCTTCAGCTTCATCGAGGGCTTGTCAACGTCAACAACTTGCTTCGAACCATTGACAGTGGCCGAAAAATTGATCGCGTTGGCGTCGATCCAGAATCGATGGCATTTGCCCGGCCGCCTCCCCGCTTCGTGCGATAGCTGCAACAAAAGAGTTGCAATGTCGCGTGGTAAAACAGTCATCATTGCGGAAGAAGGGCGTGTATCAAACGGCGCAATGCCGCTGACTTCGACGCCGCAAGTGAAAAATTTTAGCAAGTAGTCGGCATGAAGCATTGCGTGGAGAACCCCGGTTCCCCGCGCGCTTGCGGGTCCGAAGCCCGTTTCTTGGAAGGGATGAAGACGCCATGGCTCCGTGCCGAATCGTTGAGAATCGCTAGGTTGGTCGAGCGTAAAAAAGACTCCTTGTTGATCGAGACGATTTGCGATAATTTCCTTGATGTCCGCAAACGAGATAAGGCCTGTGTCCATCGGACCAGCGTAAGCAAGATGGAAGTCGACATGCCCCGTTTCCAGGTTCACGGCGAAGCCTCCTAGGCCAAGGAGATTTAGACCGGGTTCAAGTGACCCGAGGTAGGCAGGGTCAACGAATCCGTTCCGTAATCGCCGAACTCCCGCCACTTGAATGCAAGCTTCGACATCGGCTGCTGTCCATCCCTTTTCGTCCAATAATGCCTTCATCACGAGAGCGCGAGCAGTACTTTCGGACGGAGGTGCCGAGGGGGATACATCTTCTGTGGAAGGATTCCGAATCCAATGATTCAAAATTCCGGTTAGGAGAATGTACATCCTGTCATGAACAGGAAGGAACCGTTGGAGCGCGGAGGTGGGCTTCTCGCTTCCTCGAAGCAGATCCGATGACACTTCATCACATCGGATTCCAAAATAAACGGCATCAGATGCGTGGAGAGGAAGGCCTCGAAGCAACGGACTCCAAGGCAGGTCGGTAGCCATGCGGCACAGGATGAGTTGCAACAGTTCCCCGTCATGCACCGTGAAAATTGGGCGCCATTCGGCGGCGCTGTGACAACGTCGCACGATCGAAAGCAATCGTTGATTGATGTAAAAACGGAACTGTGGCCCCTCGCGCGAAGATACGTCGAGCAAACAGCTCAACAACATGATCATTCCCTCTTTTACCGAAAACGCCGCTTCATCGCCGATGCCGATGTTTGCCATGGACTCAACGAGGAACGCCATGGCACGGACTATGCACACGGCGGCGAAGGCACTGCCGGGCATGGCTCCCACAAGATTGAAATACGCCATGGCCGCTTTGAGGGCCGCCTGCGGATCAACTTCCCGTGCGGCTAGCCATGCCCGCAGGACAGAGCGCTCACAGCGAGCGACCGTCATGATCATCTTGCTGTGCCGGAAAAATTGCATGTATTTGGTGTGAGGATCCAGAGTGGCCATCGACGGCACTTCATCACAAAACAGCGTCGACGAGGGACCGAACGTTCGAAGGTCCTCCGTGAACTGCTTGCCGGTGTGTGTGACGAACCAATCACTGTCAACGAGGCGTTGAAACGCGAGATTTGCAGCTGGGTAGCGGTGCGCCTGCACGTAGTGCTCGGAAATAGCGACGAGCAGCGGCTGTAGATTCGACGTGCTGACGGCGGCCTTCAATGCCGCGCAGAAAGACCGCAACATGAGACTGTGGCCGCTTGCGGCGCTCGTCGCAGCATCCGACACAACGCTGTCCAGCAACGGTAGGAGCACCTCACGCGCATTCGCATGATGCAGGCCATCCATGATCGCCTCGATTAGATCGTCAGGTTCGACTTGCTGCAGCATTTTTGCGACCTTTGAAGTATTTTCCGAGCTTCGACTCGACGACCATGATGCGCGCAACTGCGTGTACTCAGTTGCCACGCGCGGCGGCAACGTGCCACCGGCCGTGATCGTTGCTTGACGCAATACCTCCAGAGCCATGCTCGTCCGGTGCAGCTGTGACGCAAAGCCGGCCTTCTCCAAGCATTGACGCAGTAACAGCCAGGCGTGCGTCGAGGATGATGAAGACGCTGTTTTTATCAAGTGCAAAATGGTGCAAGCGATTCGGGCGGCGCTTTGCGAATTGTCGTGGGCCAGGAAAAATGAACCTGCACGCAAGGCGGCATTTGCGATCTGGGCTGTGTGGGCTTTGACATCTTCCTGACTGAAAACGAGAAGCGCCATCGCGATCCCGACCGTTTCAAACGCAGCATTGTCCTGCGCTTGCCGTAGCCACCAGCAAACGAGATCCACCGGAGCAAAGCCCGACGCCTTCAGGATCGAATGACACAATGCAACAGTAGCATCCGCCGGCTGGGCGAGCAGTAACACGAATTGGGAAACGTCGGGCCACCTCGCGCTTCCTTGATATGACGCGATGCACGCATGCACTGCCACGAGAAGGCAGCGATCGGTGGACGTAACAAAGGCCGCCTCGACGCCTTTTAGGAATGCGCTGACAACTTGGGGCGATTTACCCGAGCTGAAAGCCTCGGTCAAAAGCACCGCGGTTGGTAGATGTGCGCGAAGAGCGACCAGAAGCAGCAGACGACCGCAGCGTGCCGTGGCGCACCGGACGACTGCCGTCGCTTCGGTTTTGGCATCGAATGGACGACTAGTCCACAGCACTTGGAGACACCGACTTACAGCGTCGGGGGACAGATTTCGGGTTTCGGCTACGTTACACCAGAGCGTCACCCAGTTTTCTACCCGCAACGTTGGAACTGCAAACAATTCGAAGGGTCCAAATGGAATGTTGAGCGCATGAACAGCGTCTTGTGATTGGAGCAAGCCTTTAATGACAGGATGCCACTCGACCGCGCCAGTATCGAACAAACCACGTCCGACGGTGTCGATTGCCTCCATTTTCGACAATGCGGGCTGGTGCAAAAGCGACAGCATGAGTTTGGCGACGCTTGCGCGACTGGCAGCTGGAACGGCGCGCAGCAGCTCGATGAGCTCCCCGGGTGTGGAGTGCAGGTCGGAGGCAGTCACAGCGACTGCGAGACAGCTGTTGCTTTCAACTGCTGATTTCGAAAACGCCAGGCGAGCTTCCTGTTGTGCATCGTGACCAGCATGCGAGACAAGGGTTTTCACGAAACCCACAACGGTCGAAAGATCCGCGGAGCTGTTGAAGGACCTCGCAACGCAGCTCAAGTACAGACGTGGCAGCTGCGTTTTGCACGTGTCACAGATTCGAACGGCCCTCGTATGGCCCAACCATGGAATTCGAGCGCGATTTGTGCAGCAGTCATCACAAACGCTTCGAGCGCATTGACGGCACCGCCGACCGGCCTGGAACCAATAGCTGATGGCCTTACGACAGTGACAGCAATTGAAATTTCGAGAACTGGGATCAGGGCGCTCGCGATAATTTTCGACCTTCACGGAAAGGAAGGTGACGCCCGGAAAGAGTGGTGCTTGGCCGCCAATAGCAACGTCATTGATGCCGAACTTTTCGCCAGAAATCGGCGACCCATAAAGCCAGTTTGGTGGTGGCTCGCGAACGGAGAACACGTTAGTAGGGCCGCACTCTAGAGCGCGAGATTGGCCGACCGCAGCATTGACCACACAAATCGGAATGTGATCTTGGTCGAAATCGACCACAGCGTCGAACAAGCTTACCAAGTCTGCTATGATTCCCGCATCCGCCGCACCTGGGAATAACGAGGCGGAGCGGCACAAAGCTGTGAGAGTTTCGGCGGCGACCGAAGGGCCGAGTATGTTGGGCGTCACGCCACACAACGTGTGGGCAACTTGAACGCACATTTCCTTGACGGATGGAAACGATGTGGCTTTGACGACACCATCTTCAAGTAGTTTGTGCGCTGCGATTTCGTGCTCGCATAAATCGTGCTGATTTGAGAATGCCTGTGAACACTTTGAGCAAGTCATTTTGCCCCCTGACGAGGAGGGCGCGGCGGCCGCCCCGGCTGTGAACTTATCAGCCAATTGACTTGAATTGCTGCGGAGAATGCCCTGGGACTGGGAACCGGTGAGAAAGTTCTCACCGGCCGCGACGCGACCGCGATACGCTGTTTTCGCTTCGCGGATGTGCTGCGATAGCATTTCTCCCAACGGTGTTTCATTTGACATCAGCCGCTCACCCGGTCCGGCGACGCGCTGGAACATTTCATCGTCGGCTCCGTTGGGGTCGAACGCATCATCACCGGGGGCTCCGGCCGCGTCCTCACCGGAGGAAGCCGCTGATTCACGTCGTTGTCCGCTGACGATCGAATTTCGTGCTGCCAAGAAGTTTTGAAACAACTCCGTCGCATTGTCGGCACGATTTCGGTCAGGATGCAGCGCTAGCGACCGTCTCCGGAAAAAACCGTCGCGTTGGTCGTCGGGAACAGCGAGCAGTTCACGCATGAAATCGTTTACCGATCCGGCGTGTGACATTTCTGATGAATGAATGAAGTAAATCGACTGGAATTGTGAAAAGTAAAATAAGCAAGCTTGTGCAGGGTAGGGTGACGTGGCGCAGAGTCCAGATAAAAATTACACCAAACGCGGTAGTTACAGCCATCTGACTCGGGAGTTTGGTACGCTGAGCGATCGAGGGGTCGTACGATCGTACCACCAGCCCTCCGCCATGTGGCAACCTGACGTGCCAAATAAAAAGAAACACGAGTGTGTGTTAGGAAGTCCTAGATAGGATACCTCTTCTGCACAGGAGGGTTTGGGTTCAATACACATTGAACACCACTGACTTCCCCAGCTCCAAGCCATGCGCAACCGGAAGGCCGGTACAGTGGCGATGGTGGTGCGGTTCCATCCGAACGAATCGCGGCGATAAGTGCCGCCTCCACGTAAACGCCACGAGAGCGGCTGACGGGAGTGAAGAGAACGCGGGTCGTGACACACTCGTGCAGCGCTGCCAAAAATAAAGTTAGAGCCAACACGGCTGGCTACCGATACCCTGGCTAGGGAGTTTGGTTCGCTGTGGGATCAAGGGGGCCTTGCATCCCGCACAATGTGTTCCTGCATCTGACAATCGTATCACCAGCCCCGCGCCATTTAGCAACCGGAAGAGCCGGTACCGCAGTCCGCATGCCGGGGGGGAAGGAAGTTGTGGTTCTGGCCCAGGTGGGCATAACCGGGTATTCCTATCGGCTTCGAAGTAAAAGCGGACTCCGAAGAGCGTTGTGTCGACGCGCGCCGCTCCTCTGGCGACGTACCCGCCATTTCGGGTCCAAAAAAAACTGTGACAGTTGGGGAAGGAGGAGGAGGACAAAATTGGTGCGACATCGATCAACGTCCACGCGACCGGCAAGACGCGCCCCCCCGGAGGAGCCATTCCAAGCCGGCCAGCCGACGCCACGCGTGTTGGGAAGAGAGAGAGAGAGAAAAATAGAGAGATTGCCGCGCACTCCTACAGAGCACACCCACAACCCTCCACATCGAAGTATCATGCGGACGGCGTAGAAACGTTGTGTCGTGTGGGGCCCCACATCATCATCATTGGCGACCTACCGGTAGTAGTTGGCAAAGGACGCGATGGCCCCAAAAGACGGGGGGGGTAAGGGCGGGGGCACCAATGACGACGTGGCGTTGTGTTGCGGAGCCGAGAAGGACGATGCGGCTGCGGCTCCATCGCCCCCCTGAAGCAAGCGCGCGACGGTTCCATGAAATTGAGCCACGGCTGGCGGCCAAGTAGCGCTCGCCGCTGCGGAACTGCCGGCGGACAATCGCCCTTCGGCCGCAGCGGTTGGTTCATCCAAAAGGTGCACGAGCGCTTCAGCGGTCGTGACCAACGCCAGACCAGGCAGGAAGCAGGATCCCGCGGCGGCAACGTCGTCTTCCCCTCCGTAGCCCGCAGAGAGCTGGCCCAACGTGCGGCTGCCCTTGGCGGAGTACGGCGTGGTCGTCGGCAGCATGGAGGCGTTGGACACGGCGGACGAAGAAAACGACGAATTGGAAAATGAAGACGACGAAGAAGGCGACATGCCGCGCCGGCCTCGGCGACCGATGTGGACGTGGCCGCCTCGTGTGAGCGTCTCCTGCAGTCCCCTGCCCTCTTGTTCCCAGTTGGCCATAAGCGACGCGGCGTACTCTGGGTTGATGGCGTGCTCCCGCCGTTCGCGCTGCTGCCGCCGAGACGCATCGCGAATCACCTTTTGCAGCGTCTCGTGCAGCCGATTGTACTTTTCGCAGTGGACGCAAATGCGCACCTTGCCATCCACGCCGCGGTACGAGGCGGGCAGCCGGTGGGGCGTGCAGTCGGCGCAGAAGATACCGCCGCAGTCGCGGCAGTGGTGGCGGCGGTTGATTAGGGTGAACGCCGTCGCGCAGTGCTCGCACGCCGCCGTGTCACCGTCCTGGCGCCAGTACGACGACGTCATGAACTCCTCCTGGAGGTCTGCGGATCGATCTTCAACAGTGCGATAGTGCGGGCGCTCTGCTTGCTTACTTTGCTACTGCTACTGCGAGGAGACAGTGAGAGAGATACGTCCTGCCAGAAAGAACAACCCACCTCCTTGCACACTCGATCACAGTAACGACGCAACGTGAATGGTGAATGTGCTAGCGGAACGGTCTGCTAAGGGCACACGCGGGACACGGGTTGATCTTGCCGCATTGAGTTAACGAGTTGAAGTTCACAAACATGCACACGCACACACACACTCACACTCTCTCGAACGCAAGCACGGCGGCTCACCACCCGCTTTCAAGACGATGGGAGCACATAGTTCGCGGGCTGCACCATGCAGCGGGTCGCGATCTCATCGACCGTCAACGGGAGGCGTTCGCACGCGTAAGGCAGGCCGTTGTTCCCCGTGTCGGCCAAACACGCATTAATAGCGTCCGTGAGGGCCAGAACGACCGACGACGCCAAGGAGACCGGCGGCTCGCCGCAAGCTTTGGCGGACAGCACGCCGACTACGTTCTTCGACTTTTCCAGCAACGTGACGTTGAGCACCTCTGGAATGTCATACGCCGTCGGGGGGTCGTACATCCACGTCCCGATGTTGACGGCTTCGCCCGTGGTGGGGTCCCACGTCACGGTTTCCTGCGTGAACCATCCGAGGCCGAAGACGAAGCCTCCCTCGACTTGCCCGATGTCGATGGCTGGGTTCATGGACACGCCACAGTCGAAGATGAGATCCGTTCGCTTCACCTCAAACTGACCTGTGAGACAATCGACTTCCACTTCCGACACGCCGATGCCCCAGGAGCTGTACCGCGCCGACGAGTCCGTGGAGCTCATCCAACCACGGGCAGTGAGATCGACGCCGTTGTTCGACGCTGTCGACACCAACGCGGCGAACGATTGACCCTCCGCTTGGAACGGCGATAGCCGCGCCATCAAGTCGTTGCACGCCCGCATCACGCTCAAACAGCAGCACTCCGACGTGATCGACCCGCCCGTTTGATTGCTGCCGCCAGAGACGACCTGAGTCGTCGTAGGAAGGATCTTGATCAACGGCAGCTCTTCTGCGGTGAGGCCGAAGCATTTGGCCACAACTTGGGCCACTTTGGTGGAAATGCCTTGGCCGATCTCCGTTCCTCCGTGAGTCACGCAGATGGACCCGTCAGCGGCGTAGACGGCGACGTGCGAGTTGAAGCCGGCGCCTCCCCACGACACCCCAAACCGAATCGGGTTGATACTAATGCCTCGCTTGACGAACTTGTTATTGCTGTTGAACTGCACCACCGCGGCCTTCCTCGGGGCGAAAATGGCCTGTCCTTTGGCCCACATGCGCTCCAACGAGTCGCTGCGGATGACGAGGCCGCTCGGCGTCGTGTTGTTGACGGCACTGTAGAGGTTCATCGCGCGGAAAGCGTCGGGACTTATTTGCAGCTGCGTCGCGAGCTGGTTCATGATGAGCTCGCTCGTGGCAATGGACTGGATCCAGCCTGGGCCGCGAACGGATGTTCCGGGAGCCACATTGGACCGATACAAGGTCGACTTGCACTCAAAGTTGGGCACGAAGTAACAATTATCGACGTTGGTCGCGAAGACAGACTGCTCGAATTGACAATCGGACGGGTTGTTACCGCAGGAAATCGCCGTTTTCAGTTTCAGAGCGACAATGATGCCGTTGTTGATGCCAGCGCTGTACTCTGTTAAGTACTCTGGGCGAGAACCCAGTCCTCGCTGCGGGTCTTCCAGCGTCATGGTGAACCTCACAGGGCGACGCAAATCGTTCGCCGCGATAGCAGCCGCGCCAGCGATGAAATTGGAGGCCGTGACTTTGGCCCCAAAGCCGCCACCGCAGCGACGGCACTGGGCGACAACGCTCGAGGCTGGAATACCGAGGACGGTGGCGACGGTCGTCTGGACCAAGGCGACGCACTGACTGCAAACGTCGATGACGAATGCGCGTTCCACCGGCTGAACGAGCACCGAATGGTTCTCCATGTGGAAATGAAACTGACCGCCGATGCGCACGCTGCCCTGAATCACGCGTTGGGCATTCTTCAGCGCGTCGTCGACATTGCCGCGCGCGACGACGACTGGGGCGACACTCGGAAACACGTTGTTTGCCTTTTTAGCTTCTTCAACCGTTAAGATAAGGGATTTCGGTAGGGCACCGTAGACGACGGTGGTTTGGATCATCGCCGCGCACACCCGAGCGATCGCGGTGGTCTCGGCGACGACGAGTCCAAGTGCCTGTCCTGCGAAGTCGGTGTGGCCTACCGCAAAAAGCACGCCCACGTTGAACGCATTGCTCCCCTTCTTCGGAATGGAGCTCGCATCGTAGTAGCGGATGAAGCCCGGTACGTTGGCCACGACCGTGGAGTCTACGCTCACGATGGGTGCGCCTGCCTGCGTCGCTTGGACCACCGCCGCGAAGACTGTGCCGAAAGGGGACGGGACGTCATCCGAGAACTGAGCTTCCCCCGCGGTTTGGTACTCGCCATCCACCTTTGGAATGGGCAGTGAGACAGGGTATTCGCTGGGGTCCGTGTCGAACGTTTGCGAAGCTTGGGTGAGTGGTCGAGTCATCCAGGTGGCCGCGGCCCGGGTAAAGTTTGACGGCAGCGGCGTCACGACGTTGCTAAGTCCCAGCACGAACTTGAAAAGAAAGTTCTCCGCCGTGGCGATGCGGTACGCCACTCGGTTGTTGCTCTGGTCCGCGAGGCTGAGTAGCTCCGCGCGAAACTGATTCACAATGCCTTGAACTTGCGCGAGATTGTTCACGGAGATACCGACGAGTGCTGCTTCGGTTTTCGTTGCCCTCGTGGGCACGCACGTGACGCCACCGACGGCGATGGTAGGAGTCCCCGAGACAATGCCCGTCAGCGGATTGACGGCCGCGCGCATCGCCGCGTTGACGATCGCATGAGAATTGACCTGGCGTTGCGCCATCTTGTAGGTTAGGAAGGTCTCTCCAGGCACGGCGGACCAGGGGATGGTCACGGCGGTCACGATCTGAAGGTCCAACGACGTGGCGAAAAAGGCAGTCATCGTGAGATTCTGCGACTTCTGTGTCACCACATTGAGCAGCGTCACCATCGCGCCGATGCCCAGCATCACGATGGCGGCGTCGGATGGGAAGGAGTTTCCGGGCACCTGATGCTTGTGCGTGAGGACGAGATTGCCGACGAGCGTCGCGCGGTTGCGAATGGCGCGGCTGGCCACGCGTTCGAGGTGACGCGCGGCTTGGGGGAAGTGCGCGCTTTGACCGGCCTGCGGCGGCACGCAGCTTTTGAGGTACTCAATGACATCGGTGATGGCGACCATCGCGCCGACGACCACGCCCGTGGAGGGGGCTTGGGTGATCGTCGCCAGCGATGCGATGGGCGCGATGCTCAGGAACACGTCAACGCTCGCCTTCTCACGATACACGCCGAGTGACGTGGCATTCGCGGTGATCATCACGTTGAGGCCGGCGTAGTGCTGTACCCAGAAACAGAGATCGGTGATTGTCGCGACGTCCTGCCAGATGACGCTGCCGTTTTTGCTGTTCTTGAGTGATCGGCAGGTGTGGAACTGCTTGCAAGGTGCCTTCGGCGCTTGCGGGTCGTCGTGAAGGTGCTTGGCGTCCAAGTGCCTGGCGCAGTCCTCGACTTCGATGGCCATCCCTCGGCGCTTGCAGCACTTGGTCTTCAAACAGGACACATCGGAGAGCCACTCACCAGACACCGCGGTAGCGTCGAGCGCGTCCTTCCCTGTGGAGGCGCTGGGCACGTTCTCGCAAAATGTGCCCGCGAAGGTCTTGAATGCCTCTAGGATCGGGCGGTATCCGGTGCAACGGCACAGGTTGCCGTCGAGCAGCTGTTCGATCTCGAGCGGCGTTGGACTTGGATGATCCTTCAAAAACGCAAACAGCGACATGACGAAGCCGGACGCGCAGTAGCCGCACTGCGTGCCGCTCTTTTCTGCGAGCATCTTCTGAATCGGGTGGATCGTGCCCTCGCTGGGCGACCCCAACCCCTCGTTCGTGAGGATCGCGGCGCCCTGAAGGGAAAAAAGGAGCGCGAGACACGCGTTGATGGCGCGGACGGATGGTTGGTTGGTCACCGGGTTGATGCTCACGAGCGCCACGATGCAGGCGCCGCACCCGCCGACGTCGCACGTGACCTTGGTGGCCTTGAACGGAGTCTTCGTTCGGATGAAATCGGCGAGCGACATCGTGGCCATCACGGTCGCGTCGGCCTGCGTGTCGACGGTGAAGGTGACCGCGTTGACGGAGATAGTGAAGGCGGACATGACGTCAGAAGGAAGGGAGCTAAAGACACTGTGCCGGCCCCGATGAGCAGGATGTGTGTGTGACAGGGGGGACCCGGAAAATCAACCGCGAATGAAATGACATGGTGACACAACACACTTGCTGTGTTGGACTCCTCGGCGCACGGATAAACATACGCATAGGAAAACTACCCCGCCCAGAGATCTAGTGTGATCTCCGCACGCCACCCGGTCCAGCCGCGCCCCCAGGAAGGTGATCTTGAAACTCAGCTTCACGACGCAGGACATCCAGAGGAAAATGGAACGTGCGGCCAGAGAGAAAGTTGGCGGGCGACGGCGGAGAAAGGTCATCGCCCTCATCGTCCCCCCCTTCCCCCCGCGCGTCTCCCGGCGTAAGTCCGTTCGTGTCGCTGGCGTTTCGTGAGGCGGCTGCTGCCACGATGCCCGAGTCCGAGGCGGCAGCAGCGCCCCCCCCGTCGTCGTCCGCCTGCCACACCCCGCTGCCACCGCCATTGACACTGGAATTGATCACGTGCGATGCAATATGTTGCAGCTGCGTCTCCGGGCCGTAGCGCGAGCGATGCTTGCTCAGGACGGCCCGGAGGTCGGCGATCGCGAGACGAGCACGTCGCGTGGCGTCTCGCAGTCTCTCGGTAGGCGACTTTTGCATCAAAAGGCGTCGCGTGTAGTCCTCGTCGAAGAACTGAAACGTGTCGTCCACGAAACCAAAACCGTCGACGACCATCGCCAGGGCGACGTTAAGAATAACCCAAATGAACAGCGCGATGAAGACGAGACTGTGCAACACGGAGGCGACGTACAACGCGGTGCTGTTGGTGTTCCCCGACACTTGAAACGCCTGTAACAAGCTGTCGCCGAAGATTGCGGCGTAGAGCGCCGTGCAGGACTCAAAGAAGGTGGCATATTGAGCGGCGTAGGCGCCGAAGGCGATGACGGCAAAGATAGCGAAGGCGCAGAACACTGGCAGCACGGCGACGAGGAAGGCCATCAGGTGCGGCATCGCCACGGCGGACGCGGCGACGAGGACGTACAGTTTCGGCCAGTACCGGAAGTAGGCGACAATGGAAACACACAGGAAAAAGCCGGCCACGCCACCCAGCATGTAGTAGGCATACCGTACCGTGACGGGTTCCGTCCAGTAGAGCACCTGCACGATGTTGACGATGCCGTAGAGGGCGCACAGTCCGTCGGTCACCATGCCCCAAATGAGCCAGCCGAGGCCCAGACCGTTGCGAAGGTCTGACTTCCACATGGTCCAGCGCATCTTGGCCAATAGTTTTCTGGAATCCTGCGTAGTGATTGCTCCGGGCCGCCACGAAAAGGACGCGTTCAGCGCTACGCTCCCCTCCAAGGTGGGCGTACCCGTCGCCCCCGTCCCCGTCTGCGCAGCGCCCCCGTTGCGGAGCGCGCCGCCCGGGTGACCGTGCAGCAAATCGTCGTCGCTGTCGTCCTCCTCGGTGGTGCTCTCGGCGCCGACCTCCTTCTTCATCTGCCTACGCTTCACGCGCATGAACACGACTATCTTTCGCAACGAGCGGCATCGCAGCAGCAAGTCCAGCAGTGCGAAGAACACGAGGGCCACGGCGACGTTCGTGTACGGGGTCATCGAGATCAGATGCCGATGCAATTCACCGTCGCAAGAGAAGGACAGTTTGACGATTCCGTTCGCCGTGAAATCGAAGTCGTAAAGGAGCGTCCAGTGCGTCGACGCCTCCTGCTGCACGAACGCGTCGAAGGTGATCGGGCTTCGAAACCGCATGGTGATGAGCGCCCTTCGCACGCCGTCAAAGTTAGCGTTGCGCATGGTGCTCCGGCACGGCAGAAAAGAGTCGCCTGTGAGGGTCATATGGTCGCGTCGCGCCTTACAGTCCTTCAGCGGTTTGGTCGAAAGGCTAGGACCCGGCGTGAAAAATGCCAGGGGGTTGTCCGGGCTAAGCTCGTATCTTAGGGTGACGGCGCCATCGGCGCCGCTGCCGTCGCCAAATCGCCCTCCCGCGGTGGCCAGCGTCACGACCATTTCCGGGGGCAGGATGTCCTCGACCTGGGGCACCTCCGCGCCGCTCCGGTTTGTGTAGAAGTAGTTGTACTGCGTCGGCGCGGCCGCCCCGACGGCGTAGTAGGTTGAAACCGCGGTTGCGATGGCCGATCGTACCATGGATGTGGTGTACAGCCAGGACGTCGGTTTGGCCTCGTAGGTGACGTTCGTCGCGGCGTAGCCAGAAGGCATGAACGTCGAAATGACGAGTCGGCGCTGTCCCATGTCATTAATGATTCGAGGCACCTGACATGCGACGATGAGGACGGTGAGCAGAATGAGGTTCACGAGGGTGAGGATCTGCTTCCCAGGGAGGCGGCCGCGAAGCAGCTTCTCCCATGGACTCATTGTGACGCTAACACCCGCGGAGATCGGCTTCTTGCGGCGTTCGATCGCGTTGACGGCGACGAGTTTGGCAAAGCTCGGCAGCCGTCCGTCGCCTGCGCTGGCTGCTGCTACTGATGGCTCGGCCGAGTGTTTGTGCCGATGTGCCCCGTGCTTGCCGGCCGTTGGAGTGGCGATGGCCGGCGCGGCGGCACCTACAGTCTCGGCGTTGTGGTTGGCGAAGCGAACGGCACGGAAGTGTCCGCCTTCGGCTTCTTGTTCGTCGTCGAAACGGTGATGACCGGCGTGGATGCCGTGATGGTGACCGTGCATGATTTCCGACGAAACAATTCAAAAAAAAATCTCGATAAAAGGTCCCTAGCCCGACGAAGTGTCAGAGGGGGGGCACCCCCAACCAAAATTGCTACATGCGCGAACGTGTTTGAGGTCAACCCCCTATCGTGTGATGGTTACCCCTCAGCATGCATGAAAGCTCAATGGATCGGCACATCAAGGTTGCCGCCCTGGCTTGGTGCTTCCCCCGGATGCGCCGTCGCCGAGGACGAGGAGGTTGCCTCCACGGCATCGACGACTGTTTCGGAGCGTTCGCGGCCAGTTCCTCCTCCCCTCTCGCCCATGACCGCCTCAGGGTGCGCCGGATCCAAGTGTCGGTCACCGTTGCCATTCTTCTGAATCTCGAACGCGTGGAATACGGCGTCCAACTCTGGAACACTGGTATTGGACAAGCCAAGGTCGGTTGCGCCGTACCGCGTTTGAGCGTAGTCTCGTTGATAGAATAGAAATTCGGACAGACTCAACCTGTCTCGCGGGTCCGCGATGCCGAGGGCGGCCGGATGGGTCTTCGCATCGCCACACCGCCCTTTGCTGAGCGACCACTTTTCGTGCAGCATGCGGTAGCGCGGGGCGGTGTTGGACCAAAATTCACACAGCCAGCTCATTCCATAAAAACAACGTGCCGAGTTGAACGCCGTCGCAAGCTCCGGGCGCTTGCTGAGCACCTGGCGGCATAGGTTGGCCGTCGTGCTGTATCCATGCGGAGGAGAAAGGGGGGCGTGAAAGGGGGAGGAGACGGCCCCTTCCCGTGCGGATGCGTCGTTCCCGGTCGGTGCTGGCGGTGGTGCATCCTGCGCCATAGCTGGTGGCCGAGACGATTGGACAATCATCCCGACCGCACGCATCACCAATGGGATGAGCCGCTCTCGGCGCAGGACGACGTTAAACTCAGGCATGTAGTTCCTCAGGCTACGAATGGGAAGTTGAATCCGCGTCTCGTTGAGCGGGACGGTATCATACCAGATCGGCGTGACCCAGGAGATCGCTGGCGGGAACCAGTCAATGTTGCCGCCGATGTTCTTGCGCGGATCAGGCCGCATCAAATCCGGCTCCGCCCACCAGGTCGTTTCGCTCGGCATTTGACGGATGTGCATGTGCGGAGCGTGATACACGAGCGGGATGGACAGAAAGACACTTCCGGGCTTCATCAGGAAGAATGTTGTGGCCAGCGTGCCCTCGTTGCAGATGTACACATGGCGCCGCAGCATCATCTCAACTTGCTCTCGCGCCGACTTGCCAACTTGGGATTCCAAGTGAAATTCGACCCGTGGCCTATCGCCACCCGTGGCGTCCCCGTTCGCTTCGCTCCAGTTCGCTCCGAAGTGACCGCGGAGCATTTCCACCGCCTCGTCGTAGTTGACGACTCCACGTTTGTCCTTCTTGTGGCATATGGACACCCGCACCACTTGTCGTTTGTGCGAGGTGGAGGGTAGCGGCGACCTCTCCAACCGACGAGAGAGGGGTGGAGCCTTTTGCAGGCTTTTTTCACCTGCCGAACGAAGGATGATGCGACTGGCATCAATACCACTACCTTTTCCATCGTCATCTTCCTCATTGGCAGTAGCGCCCACTGTGTCGATGATATGCTGCCGGAAGGCAAACCACATGTCCGCCGACCCACTGGCCGCGTACGTTGGAAGCACCCAGCTCCACGTTTTCGTGCCGGTGCCCACAAGCAGGCCACCATAGAGCGTATGAGGTGTCAACGAGCGATCGTAGACGGGGCGCCGAAATGAAAACCAGTCGAATGCCTTGTTGCTGTTGGGCAGCGGAAACTCGGGTGGATAGAAAATTCGCGACACTGCGACCAGTTGCAGGCCCAGCGCGCTGACGCCGACTTCCTGTGCTCCCCAAAAAAGCCCAAACAGGTCGCAAAGCAACGTGTGCGCAAAGTTCCACGGCGCGACGATGGGTGAGTAATACGCCAGCGTCACAGAAGCGGACGACGAAACCGGCGGCTTGCCGGTGGCCGAGGACGAATTGGCCGCTTGCTGCCCTTGAGCATCACCACCTACCTTCTGCTGCGAATTCGTTGCGACAGCGGACGCCGCCGCCGCACTTTGTGCGATGGTGACCCTATCGCAGGGCACCGGCCCGAACACCACGTTGGGGGCCCATTCCATGGTCGGGTTCATCTTGGCCCGCAGGCGCTTGCGCTTCCAGTGCATGATGGGCAGGTCGTAGCCTCGCGACGCGAGACTCACGGGCGGCGGGGCTGCGGTGCCCGGTCGCAAGTACACCGTGAAATACGTCGCGGATGACGTTACGTCCGCGACCACGACGTTTCGGTAATAGCACGTGCGATTGATGACCGTGAAACCGTACACGTCCGCTCCGCCGACGAAGCTCGAACTGGCTGCCTCTTGGCTTGGGGTGGCGTCATCGCGCGTTGGGGAGCGCCGTTTACCACCTGAACTGTCCCTTGTTGTATGAAGAGCAGATGACACGCGGCGGCCGCCAGGGCCGTCGACGCACACATACTCCGAGAAGCATGCCGAGCGGTCAGTCCCGTCGGAACAACACCCTGGGAGCTGCCGCTGAATCATCCCGCGCGACGCTGCAGGCGCCGATCGCTCCCCAGCAGCACTCCCGTCAATCGTCCCCTTGATCGGGTGAGCCACCCGTGTCGAGGTCGCCACCGGCATGGCGTGGGTTGGGCCCCTCCCCCCTGTTGATCCTGACACGAGTGATGGGGCGAGTGGCGGCGGCGCGTGGCGTCCAGGCACTTGCTCCCACATGGCGCTCATCATCACGAGGAGCACGGCGACGACGGTGCCGGCCAGCACCAGGCGCAACGCGCCAATGCCGCTGACCCAGTCGGGGTAGAGTCGAGGCCGGAGCCGGCGGCGGTTATCGACAACGGCCATTCCGCGCGATTTTGCGGTTTCCGTAACTCACCACAAATCGTGCCGTACTTGGAGATGTTTTGAAAATTTGACAAAACAACAAAAGAAAAATACTTTACACTTTCGAACAAATTCGGCCAATATTTTTTTCCAAATTGTGGACATCAAATGAATCCGCTGCACGTTTGCATTTGAGCGAGAATTTGCGAAATTTGTTCGAGGTAGCCTCAGTTTGAGTAGTAGCCTTGCGAACGACATCGTTAAGCGGCTGACAGCCACTTGTCGAGGTCGTGATCGATCTCCGCGCGCGTGGCCGCTGCGGAGCCCAAGCTCTGAAGTAACGTCGCCGGCGTACCACTCCCACCCCCCGAATCAGTCCCTCTGACAAGGAGGAGGCGACCACTGCCGATCCCTACGGCGACTTGCTCTGTCAGGTCTTCTTCAGGTAATGAGTCGTCGACGGCGAACATCGCCCCCCCGGTACCCAGTGATCCTTTTGTCGCCGACGCCACATCAACGCAATGTATGGGAACCGACAGCGTTGTTAATTCAGTCGCTGCTTCGTGGTCGGCGACCACTATTGCGGCTCGCGACGGAGCAAGCAGCGCAGTGATAAGATCCTCGTCAACACGCGGAGCAGCACTTTCGCGAAAGCCAGACCATGTCGAGAGCAGCGAATGATGGGGTCCAGTGCTGAAGGGCGTCACGCCCGTCGATTCTACAGGGTCGCGCGTGTGCGATGAACCGCTCGCTTTGCCTTCTTCGCGCTTTTGCAGCTCGCGTCGCAGCAGCAACCGGAGCGGCGCCTGAACTAGCCTTGTTACCCTCAGAATCACCTCGAACACCTGGCGGGGGAGCAATATGAACATCGTGCAAGAGCCCACCAACTCCGCCGCGGGTCGTGTCGTCGCACTCAGCCCCAGAGCGCAGGCGACGCAGGCGACCAGCGACACCAGCAATGCCTCCCTCCAGATCATGAGGCTGGTAAAGGGGCGAGCCTTGCACAGGACGAAGAAGGAAAGAACACTGAGGAACAAGACGATACCGTTGGTGGTGTAACAAACGGGATCCGCCCCAAGGCCGAAAATGGGAGGTCGAAGCGCTGCGAGGAGAGACGTTATCAGCGTGGCGGCAAGATCGACGACCCCGAATGCGGTCCAGCCGGGACGAAGATCGGCGTACAAGGCCGCAAACATGTGGTGCATGGGGTGGCTCATTTCAGTCGAGCAAGTCGATGATGCCGCCGGCCGAAGGCAGAGAGGAGGAGAGTCACTCTGGGCGGTCGGCTGTTGGTACGCGGCCTCGTCGTCATGCAGAAGTGATCGCCCGGTAGGCTGCATCGCGAATGACTTGTCTCCTTCGTGACCATCGACACGGTAGGGCGCGCCAATCCACTCTTTGTCGCCCTTGATCCAACGCTCGGCGCGGTTTAAGAGTGTAACGAACATGTCCGACAGTGTGTATGTCCGTTGGGTTGCCTTGTTGCCGTCACGCTGGTCGGACAAACGGCTTGTGATTTCGTCGACGTAACGTGATGGAAGGAACTGCGTCACGGCGGCATCGGCGATGTCCGGCGCCGCCACACCACCTGCAGCACGCAACTTCCGGCCCGCAACCCGCAAGACGGCGCCGATCGCCACGGCTTCGGCGGTGACCCAAGCGAGCAGCGCGCCGCTGTCGAAGGCGACCATGGCCATGGTGGCGTCAACGTCGTCGCGAGCCGTCAGCAGCAAGGCCTGCGTGGCGGCGTCGATCGCCGCCGGGATCACAGCCTGCAGCGCGACGATGGCGGTAAATGGCAATCGGGTGACGAAGGCCGCGGCTTGGAGGACGCGGAGGACCCTCCCAGGTTCACGACGTCCAGGAAGGGGGCTCGCAGCATCCGATGGCAACGCCCGATGAGACGGCGGTGGGCCACCAAACAGCAGGAACCTGCCGGTGGCTCGGGATTTTTGCGAACCGACGCAAATGAATAGCAGAGTGTACCCCAAGCTGAGCAATGCGGCAAGAACAACCCACATCACGAGCATTCCCACACTGTCACCGCGTCTCTTCGCAGCCTCGTCTCGGGCGGAGATTGGGGCAACAGGGACTGTCGTCAGCCCGTTGACGGCGGGATCGGCGGTGGCTGGTCCAAGGCCGATGGTCCAACCAAACGGGTGTCGTAGGCGGTCCAGCGGCGAGGGGCCGTCAAGAAGCCGGATGCCCTCGTCGTCCGGCCAGCAGTTTGCCGCCAACAGGGTCGCGGTCGCCCTCGCCGCGAGCGCGACCGTACCCACGGAGGTCATGGAGCCGACCGTGGCGACGACCACCACGGCGACGGTTTGCACGGCGACCACCGCGACGGGAGACACCACGTTCGCGCCGTGCTGGCGGGCCGGATGTTGATTGGTCACAGTCAACGTCAGGCTGTGTCGCTCAGCGATCGGTGCTTCGCCGCTGGGCTGAGCCGCCTGGTTCCTCGACGCCGTTCGCCGGACGCTTTCAGATGGCGACTGATAGTGACTCGACGACCGCGATGAGGCCGCAGAGGTGAGACTAACAGAAGGCGATGCGGAACGAATCCCAACTGATGTTGACGGAGAAAAGGTGGCCGAAAGCGACGCCGATGCTGTCGTTGATGGAGATCCTGCCGCAGCCCTCCCCCCAAGGCTCCGGAGCGACCGAGCGGAAGCCAGAGCCTGCAGCAACGACAAAATTGTGGTGGCCGGCGGTCCTCGGAGCGTCTCGTTTGACGGCCACATGTCGTCTGGTGGATCATGGACTTTTATTGGCGAGACGACTCCTTCGAGGAGAATGTACGTCGCTCGCCACTGTGTCCAGTCCACGACCCTCGAGCACGACCCTCGACTGAAGCGCGCACCTCCCTCAATTTCGAGACAGTTGCACAGACCTACGGTTTGATTCTGCCACGCCCTTGGTTGAACAATCTCATAAATCGGAAGCGAATTGATCGCTACCACAAACAGAGAAGAGTTGAACGCACCCACAATTGGAATGACCGTTGCCGCGGAGAACGGCAGACTTTGGGGCAAGCACGTCAGCGAAGGCGTGGTATTGGTGACGGACATGAAATAGGTTGCACTGCCTATACTTGCACGCGTCTCCACGGATATTGTGCTGTCCACGAGCCATATCGCCGCGTCCCAGGAGGCGAGGGCGGGCATGTCTGGCGCACACAAGGCCGCCGTCGCGATGAAGACATAGCCATTGTCTTGAATCGGCAGTGCTCGCAGCGTCACGTCTGTTAGGTCGCACAGCAATTGCGAAGCCCCTTGAAGCTGACTGGAACTAATCACCGCCAGAAAGGTCGCCGTGAACACGTGACTGCAGGTGACGTGCATCATCGTCGAATGCAATTGAATACTGCTTTTGGAAAGAAGACCACCGCGAGCGAGGGATCCCACGTAAGCGTTGTCGAATTGCCCGTAAAGTTGCACGTTCACAGTGCTGTTGCGGACGACGATGCTACTCGCGTCCAGCAGCGATGCCGTCTGCACACAGGACGCAAAGAGAAAAAACACCCCACCGCTTGCCGATGTCACCGTATCGTTGACCAGCATTGCCACCACACTTTCGAACAGCAACAGCGTCGCATTCCTCAGGCTGCTTGATCTCGTGACCGAGAGCACGTGAAGCTCATCGACAAGACTGGAATTCAAGGTGAGTCCGCTACGACGGAATCGCATCATGGAGGCACCTTCGAGCGACGAGCTACTCTCGACAGCGAGGATGTATTTGGCTCTGCGAGCGTTAGGTTCCTCCACCTCATATATGAGGACCGCCGATTGATCCATCGCCAGTGTCGATAATTGGCTCACGACACTATCGGATGTCACACATAGCATCTCCAACGTGGCCGTCGTGACCACGATTGGCACGATTGGCCAACTTTGAGCCATGAGAAGTAGGCTGCGTTCGATGACAACAGCGCTGCTGATTGACAGACGGCTGAACGATGTGACGCTGCCGACAATGAGCTTCCCGTTTCCTTTACCGGAAACCACGCGCAATTTGATCTGCCACAATCCAGAATCTTGAAGGTGTAGCACACTCTCTCCCGAGACAAGGCTGCTGTCTGTGACCGACAAGACTATCAGCCGACAGGGTGATGAATCGGCGGCCGATTCCGCGGACACTTCAACGTCGGGGATACTCTCGGGCCATGAGAGCGTGGGGGCAACGTCGGGCAACAACGGCGCACCGCGCGGCCCTACTTGATTGATCATCAGAAAAGAGTTGTCGCGCAATTGCGAGCGATTGCTCACCGTTCCCAATACAATGACGTTGTCCGACGCGGACAACCTCGTGTTCAGCGACCGAATGGTCACGTTGTGGCAATGGCGCAGCCATGCGCCGCTACGCGAGGTCACCATCGCACCGGTCACGATACTTAGCACCGCCACGCGGCTGCTCGTGCCATCGCCGACGACCGTCAGCGTCCCTAGATGACTCAACAGGATGACCGACGCATTGGCTACAAGGGCTTCAGACATGACGCCGACCGACGTTGTGGAAGCGGAGGCGACTGATGTGACGAACACGGAAACCGATTGTGCGCTGGAGACGATGATACAAGAATGTTGCGTCATCTCGCTGCGACCGGACAAGCCTGAGACAGATGCAAAAAAAGACGTCACGCGGGCCGTTCCGGTCGCGTTGATAGAGAGAACCCCATTTTCGAGCAAGGCGATGGTGCTGTGATCAGTCATACGACTGGAGCTTTCCATTGCCCCGAAGATGACGACACCTTCACCCCCAGCGTTGATGTCGACCGAAAATTGAGGACACTGCGCCACGACCACCGCTGAATGATTCAACAGGGACGCCGCGAGAGACAGAGACGCAACGCGAAGGTACGCGACGCTCGAGACGCGTGCCACCACGGTGACGTTGCATGCCGCCAGGATCACTGCACTGCCCTCTATGACATTTGCCGACGAACCCACCGTAAACAGTGCGAGCAGACTGTTTCTGACCACCCCGCGAGTGACAATGTCGAAGGTCGAGTCCACCGCGCTCAGCGTGCTACCGCCGACGAGCGCGCTGTTCCATACGGAGAGCGCAAAGGTGAAGGTCGCGTTGTCGCCGTGCACCATGATCACCCGGCACCGCTGAAGCGACATGACACTGCGGTCAGCGATGATGGCGGCATTCGTCATCGTGCCGACGGACGCGGCAAAGGCCCCCACCGCCGTGGCGGTGACAGTGCAATCCACCAACATGAAAAGGGAACGGCTCGTCACCAGCGACGCAGTCAAACACCCGACCGCGACCGCGTTTTTCTGCTGGCTGCTAAAAACTGACGCTTCGATGGTTGTGTTCAAGGCGACCAGGTCGCTGCTCGAGACCGTCGCGGTTTGACCCACCGAAAAAGCGACGGTCCAAATTCCGTCTGCAAGAATGTTCGAAGCGAGTGACACAACCGACGACATCCACACCAACATGGCCGTTCGGGGCGGCGCCCGCGACCCTTCGGATTCATTCCCGTAGGTCGGGCAACTTCCCAATGGCAGCGTGAACCCTGCGATTCCCAGAGCCGGCAGCACGTTGATGAGCGAGCGGACGTCAACCCGCATCAGGGTCAGCGCCCACGTGTTGGCAACGTTCGACAAAGGCCTCGAGGTGGAGAGAAACGAACCGTTCGCCGCGCGGGGCGGCGGGGCGGTGCCTTCCGATATTGCGCGCACGGTGGAACTGTACACGAAGAGAAGCGATGGAAGGGTGAGGTTCCTAGCAAAACTAGAGGCCATGGGATTCAACACGAGCGAGCATGCGATGTTCCCGCTCGAGCCTTGCACCTCCGGTGACGCGAAGGTCGTGTTAACGTCCACGACGGTCTCGAGCACCGAACCACGATCCACGACCAAGGCCAACGCGTCCGGGATCAACCACTTTCCGCTCGGTTCGAGGACGAAAGCGGCCGCTGCTGTGGCCGTAATGGAGCTACGCAGGATGGCCACTTGCGTGTTGCGGAGAGTGACGCGGAAGAATGAAAGGGCCGCGACGTACGGACCTCCATCCAGAGACGAGACACTCGTTCCTCCTCTTCCCAAAACGGCAACGTTAGCTGGCACCAAGGAACTTCCTGGCATGCCCTTCCAACCCTCGACGAACACGAAGGGTGCGGTCGCTCGCACAGTGGCATTGTCGACGATGATCTGAGACGACGACACGACGGCATCGTGGAAGTTCAGACCCAGTCCGTCGAAGAGACTGTCGATGACGAAGATCCTGGCGGCGGCATCCATGTCCGATGACAAGGACAAGACCATGCCCCGCTTGAAGGTCGACCGAACGACGAGGACAAGGGCATTGGGGCTCATGGCACCTCGCAGCAAAAACGGGGACGACGACCTGTCGTCTTCCGAACGCTCCTCGCCGTCGGCATCGAAATCGCAGTCGGACACTATCATCACATGGCCAACGGTCGCCGCCAAACGTGTCAACGTGGACCGGACAGCCGGCGAGGGAGGGGGCTCCATGGCCGCCTCCCAGGGCCACGCGTCCGGCCGGAAGAGGCGCGCCGCGGCACAAGCCTTGGCGTCCGCCACGAGCGTCATCCATTGGGCGAAGGACACGTTGCGGCCCGACACGACGTCAGCGGGAACCCAGCGACTCACCGTGCCGTGCGGCTGCCCGTCACACAGGCTGCAGCCATGGAGCCGCCCTTGTCGCCAAACGCGACGCACCGCTTCGGAAACGCCAAACGCGTCGACCATTTCGGCCGGCGACGGTTGCGACTCGATCGAGCCGAACGCCGCTGGCACACGCAACCGGCCGATCTCCGTGCCCCAAGGCAATGCGGATACGCAACACGCCGCGACGAGGACGACCGCTGCGACCAAGCGTGTGCACGCCATGCTTTAGCAGCCACCACCGAGAGGGACGTAGCAGGGGGGGGGGGGGGGGGGG
>ERZ1292630.882-Hain-H41-02um-R3-882-length-30300-cov-6_pt1 | contig 30300 bp, 25 predicted proteins | sample MGYA00564408_ERZ1292630 | MGnify/ENA primary metagenome ERZ1292630 (study PRJEB36523, sample SAMEA6512641) | groundwater metagenome | collected 2019-01-08 | study: AquaDiva: Metagenomics assemblies of 32 groundwater samples
TTTGCCGTGGTAAAAGTCAGGGCCGATGAGTGAATTACCGCATTTGATGTTGTTGTGCAGGTCAGGCAGGACTCGCTCTTGAAACAATGAAAGCTGGCGGCCTATCGTCTGTTCATTTTCTCCTTCCAGTACCTTGAGCAGGAGTGATAGCTTTGTCACCTCCACGGCCTGATGGTCAATATCCACACCATAAATATTATTCAGAAGAATACGCTTGCGCTCGTCTGTGGTAAGCCTCCACTCACCACCTGCACCTTGATAAAGGCGTGGAGTCCGTCCCTTTGCCCACTTATTCGGATCATCATTCGTATATTGATCAAGGTTCCAATCGAGCAGGAACTGATAGGCTCCAAGCAGAAAGGAGCCGGAGCCGCAGGCAGGGTCAAGAATACTGAGCTTGCTTACGCCGCCTTGCGGACCGGGTTTTTTCCCATCTACCAACTTGCCGACTGTTTGTTTGACTATGTAATCTACGATGTAGGTTGGTGTATAATAGATTCCACCTGCTTTTTTTACTTCCGGTTTGTCCTCAACTATGGCGCGGTGAGCAGAGGTAAGGCGAATAACCTTTCCAAGAAACTGTTCATAGACCTGCCCGAGTATATCAGCAGGGAGAACTGAGAATTCATAAGGGCTGTCAGGATAATAGAGATTATTGATGATGTCTTTCACTGTTTTGTCATCAATGATCAGGCCGGGAGTGAGGCAATCGTGTGTATCCTTACGTCCTTTTTCTTCTTTAAAATGAAATAAGCCTGAATTGTACTTGTCGTCTGCCTTGAGAAAGAGTTGAAACAGTTGTTTGTAGACATCGTTTCCATTATTCAGCGCCATCAGTCTGCCATAAGGCTCTATCCCGCGGTCTTCACATATACGAAGGAAAATGATCCGGTCAATAGTGCATTGGACGGCAAAGTTGAGTTCCCTTTGACTCAGATCAGGATTTCTCAAGGCAATATTCCTGGCAAGGAGATTACGCCAGCGTTCAATCTCCTGCAAAAATGCTGAATCAACCTCAATGGTACCACGTTTGGCCTTTTTTGATTCAACGTATTTATCAAATGAGCCTTTAAGGATTGCCTCACGAGAGAAGATGTTCGTTATCTCATCCCATCTCTCAGCATATTCTGTGTAAGCCATGTAGAGGATGCGGGAGTGGGAAGGCTTGTCAGTCTTGACCGGTTTGGTGCGGCAGTCATAGACTGAAAGCTCCTCAAAGTCTGTAAGGATACTGAGGGGAAGTTTGGCGCTCCATGCATATCGGCGAAGTTGATAGGCGGGATGGGTATCTTCCTTTATGTTTACGGAAGGTTTTTTGGCTTCCAGAAAAAACTTGCGGACGCCTCCGATACGAAAACCATAATCAGGGGCCTTTGTAGCCTGACCTACCTTGATAGTCTCCTCGTGGACTACGTCTTTGTAAGCTTCGGCATAGCCCTGTTTGTTGGCGATATCCCAGCCCAACTCTTCAAAGAGTGGGTCGATAAACTCGCGCCTGATCTGGGTTTCGTTATATCTGCCTTCTTTATAGGCATCCAGATTACGATCAAACCTCTCAACCAGTTCGAGAATTTTAGTGGGTACAGTCATCTTTTTCCTGTTTATTTAAACCTAAATTGAGCGATTTTATGTTACATGCCGTTGTAGCCGCTGGCTTTAGCCTGCGTTTTTCATTACTTGATGGGTTTACGTAAGTTACGCAACCTCAAGGTTGCGGCTACAAAATCGCTCAATTTAGGTTAAATTAACAATGTTTCGATATTTTACTTTTTTGTTGGAGATTCTGCAATTGCCCATTCAAGTTTTGACAATACAAACAGCCCTGTGCTGGTCCATATCAGATCCCTGAACCTTCTCAATATGCCAAACGTCAGTGCGGCGCTTGCGCTTAGTTTAAGACTCATGAATATTGCAATGATGCCTCCTTCCTGACCGCCAATACTGCCGGGTATAAAGGAGGTTACGCCTTTTGCAACAGTTGAAAGTGATTCAATTATATAAGCTGAGACTGTATCAACAGGTATGTTTAAGAGATAAAGAATCAAAAATACTTCAATCACACCGGCCACCCAGCCCAGAATATAACAAATAAAAGAGTAAAAGGCCTTCTTTTTGTTATGACTGTAGAATTGGTATATATTTTTATCAAGCTCTCTTAACCGGTCTTCCCTTTCCTCTATATAGCGAATCCTTATCCTGAATATTCGTAATAGTTTCAACAGGAAGGCAAATAGTCCCTGTTTCTGGATAAAGATAATGATCATTATTGTGGGTATACCCAATAGTATAATTGCTATTGAACTTATCAGATGAGAACCTGTTACATTTAATTTATACAGAAGGAAGATAACTCCAATCATCACAAAGATTATCTGCGATATAGCCATCATTGCCTTTGAAATTACTACCGATGCCATTCCATCTACCATTGATATGTTGTGTCTTTTAAGGAAATAAGCCTTTACAGGTTCTCCGGCGAAATATGCAGACGGCACAATCGTATTTACTGATTCACCGGCAAGTCTTATTACGAGGAGGTTTTTGAAACTTGTTTTCTCCTCTTTAAATGAATATTTCCATCCCAGTGTGTCGAGGACAAAAACAAGAAAGTATGGTAAAAATAGAAGTAAAATTTTCCACTTCAGGATGCTGAGGTGATGATAAATAGTTGAAGGCCCGACCTTGTAAATCAGTGTGAAAAGTATGGCACAACCAACAATTAACAGTAATATCTTGATTTTTTGTTTATTTATCACTAATCATCCTAATCTGAATTGTTCAAAAGAACCCTCTATACCTTCTAGTAGGGTGGGCAACCTGCCCGACTGCGTCGTTCGGGCGGGTGCCCACCCTACATAAGTTTATTTGTAACATAATAACCTGTTTCTATCAATGTTTATGAAATATTCTGGGATGATTACGCCGTTTTCAGAAGGAGAGTGAGTGGGAGTAGCTTAAAGCGTTCATTATAACTGCAGTTTAAACGGATATGGTTTTAAGCGGCCTGTAAAAAATTTCTCTGTACAACAAATGTGCAAAATTTACAGAACTGAACTCAGTTTCTCCGGTAGAAAAGCTTCATGTATGATAATCAGCGTTGATCTTTACGTATTCCTTTGATAGATCAAACGTCCACAACGTAGCACTTTTGTTACCCTTTCCAAGGTATAACTGAATTGTGATCTCATTCTTCTTCATTTCACTGAGTAATTTCTTTGGGAAAGGCGTAACCGGCAAACCATTTTTATATATCATTATTTTGTTAACAGATAATTTTAATTTAGATTCGTCAAGAGGAATTCCAGCGTAACCCGCTGCCGAAACGATCCTTCCCCAATTAGGGTCTTCGCCATTAATGGCGGTTTTTACTAATAGCGACTCTGCAATTGTCCGTGAGACCTTCTTTGCATCTGATGTTGATTTTGCTTCATATATCTCTATCTGAATAAATTTTGTAGCGCCTTCACCATCCTTTACGATTGCCTTTGCCATGTTCAGGGTGACATAATCAAGCGCCTTCTGGAACAATGCAAGGTCAATTTTATTTGAAGATGTTATATTGCGGTTGTGTGCCATACCGTTTGCAAGAATAGCGACCATATCGCTTGTACTCATGTGGCCGTCCACGGTGATTTGGTTAAAAGAGCCATCTGTAGATTTCTTGATGCAGGATCTTAGAGTATTTAAAGAGATTGAGGCGTCGGTGGTGATAAAGCAGAACATTGTAGCCATTTTTGGTGAGATCATGCCGGAGCCTTTGGCTATTGCTCCGATGGTGACCTCTTTTCCGCCTATTTTTGTCTTAACGGCAATGTTTTTTGGTACGGTGTCGGTTGTCATTATGGCTTTTGAAATGTTTATTGAATGAGTGTTCTGATTTCCTAAACGTGCAAAGGATTTGCTTATGCCGGATTTTATCTTTGCCATTGGAAGGTAATGCCCGATTATGCCGGTAGAAGCGACTATGACTTGGTCCGGTTTGATGTTCAGGTGTCTGGATGTTAGCTGTGCCATTGTTTCAGCATCCTTATAACCCTTTTTACCGGTACATGCATTGGAGTTTCCACTGTTTACGACTATGGCATGTACGGCGCCGTTTTGCACAACCTTTTTGCTGTATTTTATTGGGGCGGCGGCTATCCGGTTTGTAGTAAAAAGCGCAGCAGCCTTGCACGGCTGTTCTGAGAAGATGATAGCGATGTCGTGGCTTTTAATATTTCTTTTTAAACCACAATGTACAGAACCGGCTTTGAAGCCCTTTGGAGCAATGACTCCTCCGTTAGTTACCTTAATCATAACATGAGATTAAACATTGGATTTAAGGAAGGAAAACAGCGGCGGATACAACCGTAGACCACAAGCCTCTTTTATCACCCCTTGCCGATTGGGTAGTATTTCTGGATTTAACTATTTTGCCGCTCATTCGATATATCTCTTTACGTTCGTCGTAATTCTTCTCCGAATCAAACTCAATACCCAATGTACTGGCAAGCATGGTTGCCGCAAGGTCTTCCGCATAATCACCGGATATTTCATCTGTTTCACCATTTGCATGATGTTCACTTAAATATCCGTAATGGTTGGGTTCGGCAGGCACTGCTAAACCGACTGAGGTGGATATCATTCTATTCGGCTCATTGGTTGAATTAGTACTCATTACACAGAATACTATCTGGCAGGGTTGAATTTCTTTAACACCTTGCGTCTTTGAGACAATCTTGCAATTTGGCGGAAAGATACTTGACACACTGACAAGATTACATTTTTCTATACCGGCTTTTCGCAGGGCAAGCTCGAAAGACTGTAACTTCTCTTTATGCTTGCCTACTCCTTTTGTGAAGAACACCTTTTTTGGTACTGATTGCATTTCTATAATATCTTTAAATGTTAATAAATTAACACACAAGAAACGTTACAAGTCATTTGGCATAATAAAGAAGCAAATTTTTAAGCAAATTGCAACATAATTTTGTATTAAGGTTCGGAAAAAAATAACTTTAAATTCTCGCATCTCATTTTCAGGCTATCTTTGTCCGATCTTCATTCGCCGAATCCTCAACGCAGCTAAGGCTGCGCTTCCGGTTCGGCTCAATCAGATCGACCAAATCTGACCTAAACCTGAGCGCGATAAAATGTAAAGTTATTTTTTTCCCGAACCCTTATTCTGTCAAAAGAATTTTCCTTATAAGGTTAAGCGTTGGTTCTCAATAAGCAGAGGAACCATCCCCCTTAATCCCCTCCCTTTCGGGATGATTCCAGTGCTGGATTCCTTGCCAGCTAGACCCGTCCCCGCCAGAATGGGGGATTAAGATAGTCGGGATTCATCCGGGCGGGTAATGTCATTCTGGCGGGTGAAAGCAAGGTTTGGCATGTGCCTGTTTGCGTGCGATGCACAGGCAGGCATAAATGTATGACTTTCACAAGTTATTGAGCAATTACGTTTATGACTTTAATTTTTTGCCCAGCTTTCTTTCCACAGACTGAACCTTAGCTGCGATTCGGCCTGTCCTGCCTTTATGATCATCTATTGAGATTGTGGTTAATACTCGGTCTGAATCTTTTAGGATCTTTTTGTGGCATTTCTTTATGAGCCCCAATACATCGTCCCAGTCACCCTCTAATATAGTACCCATGGCATGCAGTTTGTAATTTATTCCGCTTTCACTGACGATCTTTAATACTTCTGCTACCTGTGTACTCAAACTGTTTCCCTTGCATATCGGCACAATACTAAAGTTTACGACCATTTGTTATCTCCTTTTTTTACATTAAAATTTTGAATTGTACAGAAACATATTTGACTTTTATCTATAAGGTATTAAAATGTCTTTTGGTTTAAGCGGAAGTGGCGGAGCTGGCAGACGCGCCAGGTTGAGGGCCTGGTCCTCGCAAGGGGGTGGGGGTTCGAATCCCCCCTTCCGCATTTATACAATCTTTTAATATCAAACACTTGCGATTTTTTAAAGTTTAAAACACCGTCACCAGAGGAATACCAGACTCTCACGGAGAGGTAAAGTGAATACTGCTTATATCACAATTTATTGTATATAACCATCATTTTTCCTCTTGATTTTGATGGTTACTTGAGTATTATAATCCCTAGTAATTCTACAATCTACAAGATTCCATATCACACAGACATATATAACATCAGATGATGGACAAGTTTTCATAAATTAAGTTTGTTTCTTACAGGGATGTAAATATATGAACTGTCTTACCAAATATAATTAGTGGTGTAACTTATAAGTAAGCAATATAATGACAAATATTTACTCTTTTAGTTAATAAATAGGTTGGATATCAAGTATTTTTGCAGAAACACGTATAAAACCAATTAGCAGTAGACTGGCCAGACTTATAGTTTCACTAATTTGTAGAATAAATATAAAAAGTAATGTTAGCGAAGAAAATCTTGATTAAAACTTTCACTATTTCTTGGCAACTATGAATTCACCAAGCCCATATCAAAATAGATACTGGAAAGAACTCTTTCAGTTGAGGGTTCATGTTAATTATCTTGAAATTTACATGGAAAAATCTGAATTTTTAGATAAATCAATCAGTATCTTTCTTGCCGTCACATCAAGTAGCAGCATTTGTGGTTGGGCTATTTGGAATAAATATAGTTTTATTTGGGCAGTTATAATTGCTGCCTCACAATTATTAAATGCAATCAAGTGGTTTTTGCCTTATCGTACAAGGCTTAAGACATTAAGCAATATATTGCGTGAGCTAGAAGAATTATTAAATTCATTTGAAGTGAAATGGTTTGATGTTGCTGAAGGTAACTTAACTGAAGAAGAAATAAACAAATTACAATTTGAAATTAGAAATCGAAAGACACAAGCAGTACGAAAACATCTTGGTATTAATACTTTGCCAACTAAAGATAAATATTTTGCCAAAGCAAAAGAATTGGCTAACACTTATATTCAGAACTTTTACGGAGAATAAGAATGTCAAAAGAAGAGAAACCGTTTGAACCCAAAAGAACACCGAAACCGGCAGAGCCAAAGCCTCGTACTCATGAAAAAGGTTTACCTCCAGTTGATTATAGTCCGCCACCACCTCCAGTAAAGCCGCCGAAGAAAAAATGATGCGCTAACAAACTAATTCAGCCGACTGCAAAAAGCGCAGCAGCTGATCTTGTCGTTACAAGTAATTAAGTAGGTGTTAATAACACACTAATCATATCCCATAGAGCAAAACCGAGGAGGGTGACAAATGTTTGTACTGGCAAGATACATAGGAGAAAGCTTATATGACTGATGTGACTGCTCATATTGCCTCTAGGATGTTGTCCGTCCCCAGCCCCCAAGAGAACGAGGAGCATCTTTGCCCCTGTTACGAACAGATAATCGGGGCTGCGTATGGACTAATTACAGCGGAAAGAATGGCAATTCGTGAAAGGAAACTGACTTCATCCTACCATCAAGAAGTAAGACTTAAACTGGCTCAAATCCTTGCAAATGAAGAACCCTTTTCAATGCACGCTCCAAAGGAGTGGATAACATGGGCAAACGGATTTTATTTCAATGTAGCCATTCAACGACTTATTTGGGTTGGGGATCGTCTCCTCACAGTCTTTGGGAGACTGCCAGCAATTTGTTGTGAAGTCGTTCCCCAAATACCACGAAAGCGGGGACTCGGGTTAGAAGCGCTACTAGAGGATGCAAGAAATCGCCTTGGGCACGAACATTTCTCAACCTCACCAAACGTCGCTAAGATAGTTGCGATGCTGAGTACACCGTTTGATGCGTTGCAAACTGAGGTAACGGAAAGCAACTATCTTCGGGCAATCCGTTGGGATGTAAATAAGAGAAAGCATGCTATTGGAGGCTTTCACCGTTCCTCCGTCGCAGACGTTGACACAGCACAGGAGCCTTGGATTGGTCTTGGTCAGGACAAACAGTTTGAATTCGCTTTGAAAGGCTTCAAGATCATTTGTGATGTTTATTCGGATCTTCACGAACTTTATTTCGTTCGCCAAATAATTAAATAAGTTTAATAAAACACGAATCTCACAGAGCAAAACCAAGAGGGTGACAAATGCTCATATTAACAAGGAAGTTAGGCGAAAGCGTAGTAATAGGAGACGACATAAAAATCATGTTTTTGAGACAGATTCTTATCTATAAAAAGAGGTTGATATGAAGAAAGCAGAAACCAGCCTAGTACCACAAGAGACAATAGAAGGCAAGATACTGCTTATCAGGAGTAAAAAGGTAATGCTTGATAGGGATTTGGCTATTCTTTATGGCATTACTACAGGCAATTTGAATAGGTCGGTGAGCAGAAACCTGGAACGTTTTCCTGAAGATTTCATGTTTCGCTTAGCCAAGGAAGAATTCAACAACTTGAAGTTCCAATATGGAATATCAAGTTGGGGTGGAACTCGTAAAATGCCACGGGTGTTTACAGAACATGGCATTTTAATGCTTTCATCAGTCCTTAATAGCCCAAGAGCCATTCAGGTCAATATCCAGATTATGAGAACATTTTCAAAGCTCAGGGAAATGATTCTAAGCCATAAGGAATTACAGAGAAAGATTGAAGCTATGGAAAAGAAGTATGATTATCAGTTTAAAATTGTCTTTGATGCTATAAAGAAGCTATTAGAACAACCTGAAAAACCAAAAGGTAAAATAGGTTTTCGCAGCAGGTAGTACAATCTCATTTTTAGGAAACCAATTCATAATTCTTCGGATACTTCCTTTAAAACAGGAATATTGATTGATAAAATCCCTTTATTAAGGGGGGATTCTAGTGGTATTTGTGGTTTGTCATACCCACTCTTTTCAACTATCGCCTTTACCAGTCCTGGAATTGTATACTCATCGGCCTTTATAGAGACCTCAATGCCCATTTCTTCCGCAGTCTTGGTTGTTATTGGCCCAATGCTTGCAAACTGAACATTCTTTTTAAATGCAGATAGATTATCTTCGCCAACGATCTTGGCAAAATTCCTCACTGTTGAAGAACTTGTGAAGGTTACAATGTCAACTGTTCCATCCTTTAATTTGTCCAGAACAGTATTGTCTCCGTTAGTTGCAGCAACTGTTTTATAGGCAACTATATCTGCAACATCCGCTCCCATTTTCTGCAGTTCTTCAGGGAGGTAGCTTCGTGCAATATCTGCTCTGGGCATCAGGATTCGCTTTCCCTTGAGGGCTTCTATTTCTTTAAGCGCTTCTACCACACTTTCAGCAACATATTTGGGCGGCTGGCAGTCTACTTTAAGATGAAACCCCTTTATCCTATCTGTCGTTGCAGGGCCTATGGAACATATCTTTACTCCCTTAAGGTCCCTAACGTCTCTGCCCAGCTCAAATAATCTGTGAAAGAAACAATCGACGCCGTTCACACTGGTGAAGATAATCCAGTCAGTGGACTCTAATCTTCCCAACTCCTTGTCCAGGGGGGCGAAGTCGTCAGGGCTGGTTATTTTTATTGTAGGGAATTCCAGGACATTTGCGCCGAGATCGGTTAGTTTCTCTGAAAACTCACTTGCCTGGTCTCTGGAGCGGGTGACGACTACAGTTTTACCGAAAAGAGGCCTTGTTTCGAACCAGTTAAGCTGGTCTCTGAGATTTACAACTTCTCCTACTATCGTGATTGCAGGGGGTTTGATGTTTTTTGCCTTTTCTACAATATTTGAGAGTGTGCCTGTTACTGTCTCTTGTGCAGGAGTGGTTCCCCATCTGATTACAGCGACAGGCGTATCCTTGGAACGTCCGTGTTTGACAAGCTGGCTGACTATATTTGGAAGGTTCTTGATTCCCATATAGAATGTCAATGTGCCTAACCCGGTGCTTAATTTTTCCCAGTCTATATCGCTTTGATCTTTTGTAGGGTCCTCATGACCGGTGATGAGTCCGAAAGTGGACGTATAAGAACGATGTGTCACCGGTATACCTGCGTAAGCAGGTGAAGCGATGGCCGCAGTTATTCCAGGGACAACCTCAAAAGGTATATTATTTTTTTTTAAAACGAGAGCCTCTTCTCCACCTCTGCCAAATACATATGGGTCCCCGCCTTTCAGCCTGGTTACAACCTTATTTTCCATGGCCTTGTCTACAAGCAGTTGATTGATGTCTTCCTGTTCCATCGTGTGCTGATTCCCTTTTTTCCCAACATAGATTATTTCTGCATCGCTTCTGGCATTTTTTAACAGAGAATGGTTAACGAGATAGTCGTAAACAATGACATCGGCTTTTTTTATGCACTCAAGCCCTTTTACTGTAATTAATCCCGGGTCACCGGGGCCTGAACCTACAAGGTAAACAATATTTTCTTTCATATTTTTTTACCATTTCTTCATTTCAAGTTATATTTCGTGTAAAACAACTGTAATACTTAGTTATAAATTGATTCTTTGCATTGCTTCTTTTACATATTCTACTACAGATTCATCCTGGTCGCCAAGCGCCTGTTTTAGCGCGGCTACTGCCTTGGTTCCTCCAATTCTACCAAGCGCCCAGGCCGCCATCTTTCTTACTTCAGGGTCATTGTCTCCAAGCGCCCATGATAGAGGTACTATTGCTTTCTCGTTTCCAATCCATCCAAGCACCATTGCAGACCTTTCGCGGGCAAATTTACTGATATCTCTCAGCGTTAAGATCAGGTATGGTACCGCATCGTCTCCAATCTCTATAAGAGCCCAACTGGCTCTTCTACGTGTACTTATCCCGTTGGCGCCTAATGAAAATATGAGGGCTTCAGTTCCACCTTTCCCAATTTTTGCTAACGCCCATGCTGCTCTATCGCGTGCCCATGAAGCTTCGTATCCGGCATCAACATTTAAGAGAGCTTTAAGTTCATTTACGGCTCTCTTGTCACCTGTTTTTCCCAGGGCGCCGGCACAGCCTCCTTTGACCATCCAGCTGCTGTCATTTTTAAGTGCCTTTGTCAGGGCAAAAACAGAATCGGTATTTTCGATACTACCTAATGCCCTTGCGGCATCATATCTGACAAAAGGGTCATTATCATTTAACAATATTTCCTTTAATACCGGAACAGCCTGCTTGTCTCCAATCATTTTGAGCGCCAGTATAATTTCTCTCTTCAATTCCGGATCTGCAGATTCCAATTGTATAATAAGCGGGCCTACTGCGCTTTTGTTTTTGGCAAGGCCCAGGGCCCACGCAATGTTTCTTTGAACCAGACTGGCGGAAAGTAAGCGGTCGTCCTCCTTTTTTTCTTCCCTTTTAATGGCCGACATTATCTTTTTGAAAGGGTCGAAACGTTTAAGAGATTTCTTGTAAGTTAAAAGTTCGATTAATGGAGGTATAGAGAGTTCTTGTGGCAGGGTGCTTAACACAAACGCCGCCATTCTTGACCTGTCAGGAGACCCCTGTGTAATTGCATCAATGAGGGCTTCAATTTGTCCTGTATTGCCGTCTATATTCGGTTCTGACCCTTTTTTTGTTTCGGCTTTCCCTGGTTCACTTATAGTCCTATAATGCAGGATATCTATTGCAACGCTTGGGTAGTCAGTCAGGATAACGTCAACACCATTAACCAATCCTTCTTTCATTTTATCTCTATTATCCGTGCCCAACAGACTCGTTCCGACATGATTATGCTTTTTGTGGACAATGTCTATTACATCATTAGTTAATTCATTTGGTGGTATAAATACCAACTCTGCTCCCTGGATGCCAATGTCTTTATTACGAATTTTGTCTAATATTCCGCTAAAATAAATCTGATTTATCATGTCAAACTCGTTAATAAGAGACAGTGTTTTCTGTTCAATACCGTACTCTTTAATATTTAGAATGATTTTGATATTTCTTTCTTTAGCAAATCGCAGGACATCTGATAGAAGCGGCACTCTTTCTCCAGCGAATCTTTCTCCCTTCCATGAACCTGCATCGTACTGTCTTATTTCATCATATAATAATTTATTGACGTAACCCTTGCCGTCAGTTGTACGGTCAATTGTGTCATCATGCATTAAGATTAATCTATCATCTTTTGTTTTCCTTACATCTACTTCTAAGCCGCCTACACCTGTATTTAGCGCCTTTTCAAAGGCAGCAAATGTATTTTCGGGGGCATCTTCTAATGAACCGTGCTGTGCTATAACCACAATGTTTTTGGATAATTCTGCGGGAATGGTTATCCTTAAATGTATTATAAAAACTAGTATAGTTATGAAAATTATGCGAGGTAATTTATTTTTCATCTTCATTTTATTATAACACTCAGAAGATTTTCCAGTGCGGCTTACCTTCCCAGTGTACTCTTTTCGAATTTATATCAAAAGAAATCTTTTCAGAAAAAGTTCGGGCGCCTGACCGCCTTAATTCAGCCAGGGGGTTTCCTGTAAGTACCGCCAGGTCTTCCGTGAGGTCCCATACAAGCAAAGTTCCCAGTCCTTCCGTATTATCCAAATCCGGACTTACAATATAAACATTTCCGAATGCAGTGATTTTTCTTATCTTGTCTTTGCCATTGAAAAAGACGTCCAGTCTGTCACAATCAAGCTTTTCTTCCCCTTTAGTGACTTTAACCATTTCATAGAAGTTTGCCATCTGATTACTGCCGTTATAGATCATCTCTTTATTCCAATCAATTTCAATGAACTCGAAAACTTTGTCTTCTTTTTCTGAGTGGGATTTAGCTAACAGATTTCCTTTTCCTTCAGCAAATACTTTATTTTCGGTCTCCGAGAAAATGATTTTTGGCGCTGATATCTGCTTGTCGCCATCACTTACTGAGGCCAGCGGGCTTCCGAATAACTCGATATAATTATTTGTAGAAGTCCATACAAGTTTCTCTCCGCGTGCTTCTCTGAATGAATCATCTTTTCTTTCGATCAGGTGTATGTCCTTTGTGGCTTCCATTTGCTCCAATGTGTCATTCTTATCATCGAATGTTACTAACAGTTTTCCACAGTATAGTTTAGTCTTTCCTTTATTTACCACAACATCATCTTCAAAAATAGCCTGATTTGTGTTCTGATGAAAAGACATTTTTCCCTTCCAGTTTATTGTGATGTTTTCATAGGTTGTGCCTTTATCGGAAGATGCAAAGATTATTTTTGTTTTTTTGTTAACATCCTTTTTATCGCGCCTTAAGTTGACTATGGTGGTTAGTTGTCCGCTTACCGGAACATCCATTCTGCCGTGAGCTTTGGAGAACTCAATCCGGGATGCAGTTATTGATACCCTGTCATCGAAGAATTCAGCTACTGGATCATCTTCCAGTATTGCGATTTCTTTTTCTGAATCCCATGTCAGTTTTTCACCTTTTGCATTTCTTGCGCCATCTGATGCCAGCACATTTCCACTTGCTATTACCTTTTTTAAGCTTTCTAATTCCGAGTCAAAAGGCACTGATAATTTATCGGCAAAAATAGTGGATTTGCCTTTTGAGATACGTACGTTATCATGAAATGTGGCAAGTTTATTTTTGTTTTCAAAGACCAGTTCTCCGCTGGCTCGTATAAATATGTTTTCTGCAATATTTCTATTTGCAACGGTTCCTTTATCGGAAAATAAGAATAAATCGTCCTTATTACTTTTTATCTCCATTTCCGGGTCATTCTTTATCGATGCTTTTGAGTCAGATAAACTAATTTCAAAACCAGTTCCGGTAATATTCATCTGTTCCCCTTTGACTGTAACCGAACCGTCTGAATTAACTATTTTTTTATCAGGTAAGTACCTTAAATCAACTGTATATATTTTAAGCTTTTCTCCTAATCTGGTTATTACATTACCATAAAGAAATCCCTTATTAGTAGTCTTGTCTATCTCTCCGAAATCTGAAGTTATAACAACGTCTTTTGGTTGGTTGTTATTATTTTCACTGCCATTCTTACTTGTGCTTATAAACTCGATTTCCGGTTTTGTAATTCTATAGATTGTACTATCAAGAAAGACGGTATAGGCGCCTCGAATTACGGAAACTTCCCTGCCATTTTCATCATAACTTGGTAAATAAAGTCCGTAAATTTCCTGAGTAACGTCTTTTGTGCCAGGTACTTGAGTTAGTCTCTGCTTTCTTTTAGAGTCTTCATCTATAATTTCCTTTAACATGGGTTTTTCTTCTCTCTTAATATAAGATGTATATCTAAACAAACCTGAGATTGATAATGCTAAAATTAACAAACAAATTATTATAATTCCCAAATAAACGAGTCGTCTTCTTTTTATAGTGAAAGCCATTATATATGAATTTAATATTTTAGTAATATCTTGAGATTATGGCGTCCCATTTGCCCTGTGATTTCAGGATTTTCTCTGTTACTTCACGTATAGCGCCATATCCACCGTGTGCATTGGTTATATATGAAACGCTTTCCTTTACCTCTGATGGAGCGTTCGGTACGGCAACTGAGAAACCAACTTTTCTCAGGATAGGCAGATCAATAAGGTCGTCGCCAATATAACAAATTTCATTATCTTTTATTTTGTGTTTCTTGAGAATCTTTTCATAAGCTTCTAACTTGTTATGTATGCCAAGGTATACGTCTTCTATGCAAAGTTCTTTGGCTCGAAGCTCAACGACCTTGCTTTCTCTTCCACTGATAATAGCAGTCTTTATACCTGCACGATGTAAATATGTAATGGCAGCGCCATCTTGTACATAAAAAGCTTTTGATTCGATCCCGTTTGCATCTAATATGATTTTGCCATCTGTAAGAACTCCATCCACATCAATAATAACCATTTTCACATTATTCAACATTTATATCTCCGTTATGAGAAAAGACAGATACCTTAATATGTGATCTGTAAGGTTTTCAGCTTAAAATGGTATATAGTTTAGAGGCTAAAAATTATGATTTTCTATGAAGGAAATCCGTAATCTACTAACATTTAGGTTTGGGCAGTCTTAGTTTGAATTACATTATTAAATTAGTTTCCTGTGTCAAGTAAATCCTGTACGTCAATTATTCCAATGGGGGTGTTGTTATTGTCTACAACAGGAAGCTGGTCAATTTTGTTTACTCGCAATATTTTGTATGCCTCTGATGCAAGGCAGCCGGTTGTGATGGATTTCGGGTTTTTTGTCATAACATCTTTGATAGCATTATTGAGAAAGGAAGTACCTTTGTGAAGGTTTCTTCTAAGGTCGCCATCAGTAAAAAACCCAACCAGTTTGTTGTTTAAGTCAATTATGTTCACGGCTCCCGGGTTACCCTTTGTGTCGGTCATGATTTTGAGTGCGTCTGCCACAGTAGTATCTTCATTAGTTACCGGATTTTCTTCACCTTTCCGCATTATTGCATCGACAGGGAGAAGCTTCCTCCCAATCTCGCCGCCCGGGTGGTAAAAGGCGTATTCTTCTTTACTCAGGTTTCTTTTCTTGAATACCGTTAAAGCCAACGCATCACCCAATGCAAGCATGGTTGTAGAACTTGCAGTAGGAGCAAGGCCTAACGGGCAGGCTTCATCAATATTGCCTATATATAAGACTATGTCGCTGTACGTTGCCAGGTTGGATTTATTGTTGCCTGTTATTGCAATAATCTTTGCGCCGATTTTCTTTAAAAATGGTATAAGTTGAATTATTTCAGTTTCGCCGCTGTTTGAAAGAGCTAAAACCACATCTTCTGCAACTACCCTTCCAAGATCGCCATGTTTTGCTTCAGAAGAATGCAGCCAATGCGAAGGAGTGCCCGTACTGGCTAATGTGGCCGAAATTTTCTGGCCTATAATGCCTGCTTTACCAATTCCTGTTACGACAATCCTTCCTCTGCAATTAATGACTAAATCAACCGCTTTCTGAAAGGTGTCGTCAATAAGGTGTATAAGGTTTTTGACTGCATTTGCCTCTATCTTTATTACGTCTTTACCATATTCTACATCTGTTAAAGTTGTTTTCATAATTGGGTTGTGAGAAACGAAGACTAATTATAAATACTGTTGTATTATATGCATAAGTAATTTTTATTCAAGCTAAACTTTGCTTGACATACTATGTGAAGCGTGATAATATGTCAATTTTACTACACGAAACGAATTAGAATGCATGGGTTTTGATCCTAAAAGTATACTTCTTTTTGCAATCGCAATATTATATGCCCTGACTATTCACGAATTCTTTCATGCCTGGACTGCCAACAAATTAGGTGATCCAACGGCCAGAATGCAGGGGCGTCTTACCCTTAATCCGATAGCGCATCTTGACCCTGTCGGGACAATTTGTTTTATTATAGCTCATTTTGGTTGGGGAAAGCCGGTGCCAGTAAACCCCGGTTATTTTAAACATCCCAGGCGTGATGATGTGATTGTTTCTGCTGCAGGGCCTATTTCGAATTTTGTTTCGGCCTTCTTTTTTGGTTTAATTTTTCAAATATCATACAAATTTGGTGTAGATACAAGTTATCTTGTAAACGATTTACGCAACTTATTGTTGACGGCAATACAGATAAACTTAATATTAGCTATCTTTAATTTTATACCGCTTTATCCGTTAGATGGTTCACATATTTTGAAGGGATTTTTACCTCGCAGTATGCTTCCAGGGTATGAAAACATATGCAGGTATAGCCCATTCATTTTACTTGGGGTAATATTGCTTGGGAATTTTGCTCATATACCAATATTATCTTATATTGTTTGGCCGCCGACAATTTTCTTTTTTAAAATATTTTCTGGTTTTTAATGGTTATTAAATAGGTAAAATGCAAACAGAATATAAAATTGATCTTGATATTTACAACGGACCGTTGGATTTGCTTCTTTATTTAATTCGCAGAGAAGAGGTTGGTATATATGATATACCAATAGCGAAGATTACCGATCAATATATGATGTATCTGGATGAATTACAAAGCGTAGATATTGGATTGGCTGGAGATTTTCTTGTTATGGCTTCAACCTTAATGTATATAAAATCTCAAACACTTTTGCCACGCACTGAAATAGTTGATGGTGAAGATGAAGAAGACCCGAGACTGGAACTGGTAAAACAGCTCCTGGAATACAAAAGATACAAAGAAGCGACTTCAACAATGACAAGGTTGTCTGAGGAGAGGAGTCAGAGATTTTCAAGGCCTGAGGAGAGGCTGATAGATGATGAAGAAGAGGGAAATGAGAAATTGCATTTGGATGAGATAGATGTGTGGAAACTTGCACAATTTTTCTCAACCTTTATGAAGCAGACCATGGGAGATGTGATTACGAAAATTGTATATGACGATACTCCGGTACGCGTATATATGGACAAGGTTATAAACAGCTTAATTAATGCTTACGCAATTTCATTTAAGGAGTTACTTTATAACAGCAATGGCAAGGTAGAGATTATAGGCATTTTTCTTGCTTTGCTCGAATTAGTGCGCCTGAAAAAGATTAAACTTGAGCAATTCCGGGATTTTGATGAGATTCGGATAACTGCAAATGATAATTAGTCTTTTTCTTAGCCAGTCTTTGATAGAACATCTGTTTATTTATACTGAACGTTTTTGAGGTGATTTTAATGATTGACAAAGAACTGTTAGAGATACTCGCTTGCCCGCTTTGTAAGACGGAAGTTAAACTTGAAGGCGACAGGATAGTTTGCACTAATTGTGGGAGGCGGTACCCGGTAAAAGACGATATTCCCGTAATGTTAATTGACGAGGCAGAGTTACCAGCAGAAGACAAGGAATGAACTGATTTCATGTAGATTGTTTTTTAAGGAAATAGCATCGGATAGATTGGTACGTGGTTATTTATCATTTTGGGGAATATTATACATTTTATTTAATTTGTTTCTGTATTCAATCAGGTATAAGTATTTTCCTGCCTCATTTATCCTGAAATAACATTCACTCCTGTATACAATCGCCTTTTTGTGAGACCGGAATTGAGTGATTTAGACGTAATTAATTATATTTGACCACCATATTTTATAAAATATTTCTTTATTCAAGGAAATTTGGGGAACAAGTGAATGGATAAGAAAGCGTTAATGGCTTTTGTCCTTTGTGGAATAATAATGCTTTATTTCTTTAATACGATGCAGCAGCCTCAGCATCCTGGTGAGGAAGGTGCGGAAAAAGTTGCAGAAGAAACTATTGAGGAAGAAATAACTACAGGGGTAGAAGAACAAAAGATTGAGAAGGCTGAGAAGATTGAAAAGAGTGAGAAAATTGTTCAAGAGGATATAGGTTTGCAGGATTACATTTTGATACAAAATGATGTGATGAAGACAGTATGGACTAATGAAGGCGCTGCGTTGAAATCTGTAATATTGCCGGAATTCAGGAACCCGGAAAGAACTCAGGTTTTAGAGTTACTTAAACCGGCAAAAACAGATTCGCTGCCATTAAGTATGAAATTGACGGAGGAAGGAAAATATCAACTGAAAACCCGTAGATATAAGGTGGTTAAGAGTGCGTCTGACAGGGTTGTTTTTACTACCCTTTTAGAGAATGGAGTTCAAATAACGAAGGACATATCTTTGAAGAGCGGGAAATATTATTTTGATGTCGCCATAACTCTGCAAAACACTACGGATTCTGAGATTTTGACATCATATTCAATAACGGCATCTAATGGTATATATCCGGAAGCAGACAAAATTTCCGGTCTTGCATCAATATCCGGAGTAGATGTAGGAAAAGGTAAGACGAAGATTGTACATACAGATGTTAAGGACATGCCGTATAAAAACGAATCTGAAGGTATTTCTTTGGCCGGTTCCACTAATAAATATTTTGCGGTTGTCTTAAAATCTTCGATAAGCAATAGAATAGCAACTACAACAACTGAGTCAGTTAAAAATACAGATCCACTTTATAAGGATGATTTTATTGTAGATCTCCAGGCAAAAAGAGTTGCTATACCGGCACAGGGCGAAAGAAGGCATGATTACATTTTCTTTCTCGGGCCAAAGAAGAAAGAGGCTTTAACTCAGTGCGAAGGCCTTTTAGCGATTTTAGATTACGATTATGGTATGACAAGGTCTATATGTAAGATACTTGTAAAAATACTGAATACGTTTTATGGGCTTATTCCCAATTATGGAGTTTCAATACTTCTGCTTACCTTTCTGGTAAAGCTGGTGCTTTTTCCCTTAACCAGGAAAAGCCAGTTGTCGATGGTCAGGATGCAGCAACTGCAACCCCTTATCAGCCAGTTAAAAGAAAAGCATAAAGGCGATAAACAAAAGATGGGGCAGGAGCAAATGAAGCTGTTTAAGCAACATGGGGTAAATCCCATGAGCGGCTGCTTCCCGATCATGCTTCAAATGCCGGTATTCTTTGCCTTATTCAGGACACTTCAATCTTCCTTTGAGATGAGGCAGGCGCCTTTTGTATCATGGATTGGTGATCTGTCAGCGCCTGATAAATTATTACAACTGCCATTCACCATGCCATTTCTTGGGGAATGGTTTAACATCTTACCGTTAATAATGGGTGTTGCGTCATTTGTGCAAATGAAATTGACACCAAAAACTGTTTCTGGAGATGACCCTCAGGCAAAGATGCAGCAGAAAATGATGCAGATGATGCCACTCATATTTCCTTTCATACTTTACAACTTTCCATCAGGCCTCACCCTTTACTGGACAACCAGTACGCTGATCAGTATCGGTGAACAAATATTTATTAGAAGAAGTGTTAAGAAGCTTGATATCTATTACAAAGGGAAGAGGGTAATTGAGGGTAAGGTAAAGGTAAAATAAGATTCACTTCTGTGTAGATAAACGGAAATCATGTCCTTCAGTCTCAACGACAGTATATTAGCAATCTCCACGCCTTCCGGCAGATCTCTCAGGGCGATTATCAGGCTTAGCGGCAAAGATGTGTTTGACTGTTTAAGTAGCGCCTTTGTGCCAGATGATGGTTGGAAGGTTACGAGTGAAAAAGGTTTTAGTTCCTGTCAAGGCCGCATTTATCTTGAAAGTGAAAAAATCAGGATTCCCGCCTGTATTTACATTATGAAGTCCCCAAATTCATATACCAGGGAAGATATTGTAGAAATCCATACCTTTGGCTCGCCTCCATTACTTGAAATGCTTATGGAAAAACTGCTTTCCTCGAGAAGAGAGAAAGTTTGCAGAGAAAATAATGAAGAACCGGCAAGGAGCATTCGGATTGCAGAGCCCGGTGAATTTACCAAAAGGGCATTCCTTAATGGGAGAATAAGTCTTGCCGAAGCGGAATCGGTATTACACATAATACGTTCACAAACAGATTCGGAGTTGTTAATGGCCGTTTCAAATCTGAAGGGGAGGTTTACTGATCTCATGAATAACATACAGGAAGAATTGGTGAAACTTTGCGCCAGGATAGAGGTCGCTATAGATTTTCTCGATCAGGACATTGAACTAATCTCGCTTGATGAAATAAAAAAACAACTTGGGTATATAAAAGAGAAATTATGTATGCTTGCCGGAAGTGGACAAAAACCGAGGATATCTCATTATGGCGTAAAAACGGTTTTAATTGGCTGGCCTAATGCCGGCAAGTCAAGTTTGTTTAATAAGTTATTAAACCGTTCAAGGGCGATAGTAACACAGGTACGTGGCACGACCAGAGACACGTTAGAAGCTGACGTGGATTTAGAAGGAATAAATTTCCGAATTATAGATACCGCAGGAATTACTTATGGAAAAGGCGAATTGGAGTCTGTCATTGAGCAAAGAACATACGGTTCTATAGATGCTGCCCAAATCGTTTTATTTGTTATAGACGGGTGCATGAATCTCTCTAGTGAGCAGATAAAGTTCTTTGATTCTATAACTACAAGGAGCAAGATAATAGTGATTAATAAGATTGACCTGCAACAAAAGACTTGTTATGAAGATCTTTCCTCAAAGATGAAGGCCTTTCCGGTAGTCAAAACATCTGTGCTTACAGGTGAGGGATTGGATAAATTAAAAAAGATAATGGTCTCCACTATTTTTGAAAATAACATTGATATTTCTGCGTCAGATGTAGTTTTTACAATGAGGCAGAGAGATGTGATCAGCAGGGCGCTTGATATTTTAGAGCAAACATCGGATTCATTAATTGAAGGAATAGGCCACGAGCTTGTGGCGATAGATTTGAGAAAGGCATTGGATACTATTGGTGAGATTACCGGGGAGGTATTAACGGATGATATTTTGGACAGAATATTTTCAGAATTCTGTATCGGAAAATAAAATTGTTGATTCCTGGAAATCTACTTGACATTCTATATGTTGTATGTTAGTTTACGCAACATCCAATATATTGAGTCGCAAAGTTATTTTTGCGTGAGTCATTTTTTTATACTATGCCACTATGAAATGCTTATTCTGTAAGGTTGACAACGATAAGGTTATTAATTCAAGAGCGTCAACGGATGGATTGAGTGTAAAACGAAGACGGGAATGTTTAAATTGTGGCAGGCGATTTACAACATACGAGAGGGTTGGAGAAAGCCCTGTAAGGGTGATAAAGAAAGACGGCAGCAGGATTAATTTTGATCGTAATAAGATATTGTCAGGATTACTTAAAGCGTGTGAAAAAAGGCCTGTATCAACCGACACACTTGAAAACATTGTATCCGAGATAGAAAGTGTGATATACGACAAGTTTGAGAGGGAGGTAGCAACATCGTCTATCGGCGAGCTTGTAATGCAGCATCTCAGGATTTTGGATAAGGTTGCTTATGTCAGGTTCGCATCGGTCTATAGAGAATTTAAAGATATAAACGAATTTATTGACGAGTTGAAACCTTTAATGCCTTCAACTAATAAAACAAAACAAAAAAAGACAGGAAAGAATGGAGGGTAATAATACGATGACAATTGAAACAATTCAAAAGCGTGACGGTAGAATGGTCGCATTTGATGAAAGTAAGATAGCCGATGCTATTTTTAAGGCTGCAAAAGCTGTTGGTGGTGCAGACCGGTCTATTTCTACAGAGCTTGCAAGTGTTGTTACTCATTTTTTACAGAAAAGATTTGATGATATAATTCCTGGCATAGAGGATATTCAGGATTTAGTTGAAGAGATTTTAATTAAAAATGGACATGCAAAGACAGCGAAAGCTTACATACTGTACAGAGAAGATAGGGCAAAGGTACGTAAATCGCTCAGTGTCAGAAAACAAGTCACCAAGAGAGGTGATACAACCGATGCGGCGTTAATGGTTGATCTTGTATCCAAAGATGAATCATTTCCCTGGGACAAGAGAAAAATTGCAATGGCCCTGGAGAAAGAGGCGGAATTGTCAGAAGTTGTAGCTCGGGAAGTTGCTAGTGTCGTTGAGGGCCGCATTTTCGCTTCCGGCCTGAATCGAATAACCACGTCATTGATTCGTGAGTTAGTTGATAACGAGCTTTTTGAAAGAGGCTACAATGCAAAGCTTGAAAAACAGACCAGTATAGGCATGCCAAAGTTTGATATCGAACAACTTATATATTCAAAGGTTAAAGAAAACAGCAACATAGCCACAAATAATCCGGAAGCCATTAACCTTGCCGTTGCTGAAAACACTATGAAACAATACGCCCTCCAGGAAGTCTTTTCGAAAGACGTTGCAGAGGCGCATACTTCCGGGATGGTTCATATTCACGACCTTGGTTATCCAACCAGGGTATATTGTTCGTCCCATTCGCTGGAGTATCTGAAAAAATATGGATTAGATCTGGAAAATCTGGATACATCTTCTGGGCCTGCTAAACATGCCAGAACACTTACAGGTCATTTAAATACATTTCTTGCCTCGATGCAGGCTTATTATGCCGGAGCTTTAGGGATAGGTTACATAAACATTATGTATGCTCCATATGTAGAACATATGAGCTATGATGAAATGAAGCAGGAGGCACAACACTTAATCTTCAGTGGTTCACAAAGCGCTTTCTCTCGCGGGGGCCAGACATTATTTCTGGATTTCAATATACACACAGGTATACCAAATTATCTGAAAAAGATACAGGCTATTGGCCCGGGTGGAAAACCTACAGGCAGGCCGTATGGAGAATATGAATTGGCTTCACAGAGATTCACAAAGGCCATGCTTGATGTCTGGCGTGAGGGTGATTGCCACGGGCATGTATTTGCATTTCCTAAATGTGATTTGCATATAAGCCATGATACATACAAAGATCCTAAACAATATGAACTTTTGGAGTATGCGGCTCAGATTGCCAGTGAAAACGGGGTGCCGTATTTTGTCTTTGATAGAGATGAAATTACCCTGTCAGCATGTTGTCGACTGCGTACGACGATATCAGATAATTACATGATAGATCATCCGGAGAGTATGAGATTTTGTGGTTTCCAGAATATAACTGTAAGCCTTCCTCAGGCTGCTTACAGGGCCGGCAGGGGGAACCTTGATAACCTTTATAAGGAGATTGATAAGGGTATAGATATTGCCGTCAAGGCCCATTTACAGAAAAAGAAATTCATTACCAGGCTGATGTCAGGCCCTGAAATGCCGTTGTGGGAAATCGGCAAGACGGCAAAGGATGGCAGGCCATATGTAGATCTGGAAGCGGCGACTTACATCGTAGGTATTATAGGCCTGAATGAATGTCTGCAATATATGATTGGTAAGGAATTACATGAAGATGAAGAAGCCCTCAAGCTCGGCTTGCGCATTATCTCTCATATGTATTTCAAGGTAAAGGAAGAGGGGAAGAAACACAAACTGAAGTTCTCGCTTGAAGAATCACCTGCGGAAAGTGCAAGTCGAAGGCTTGCCAAGATTGATGTCAGAAATTTTAAGGAAGCTGTAGACCTGGTTAAGGGTCACATAAAAAGAGACGAATTTTACTATACAAACAGTGTTCATTTGCGTCCTGATGCGCCTGTGGATATGGTTAAGAGAATAGAGGTTCAGAGTATGTTCCATAGTATGATTGAATCCGGCGCTATAATACATGCATTTGTAGGCGAAGAGAGGCCTCCGGCCTCCAGTATTATGAAGCTGGTTAAACGGACTTTTGAGAATACACAGGCGGCACAGCTAACCATATCGCCTGAGTTCACTATTTGTAACCAGTGTAACCGTGTTATTCAAAGATTGGTGGATGTGTGCACTTACTGTGATTCATATAATATTTATGGAATAAGAAGGCGTGCATCACAAACCCGAATCAACAACTGGGACAGAACTAAGATGCATGAGTTAGTTGACAGGCACAAAGAGAATTCTAAGGTTTCAAATAAAGGTTGTAAATAGCAACTGAAAGGAGCTAAATTCTGTCGATAACGATAAAGGGTTTTATAGAGAGTAGTTTAATAGAGTGGGAAGGGAATATTGTTGCTATTCTCTTTCTTCCTCATTGTAATTTGAGATGCCCATATTGTCATGCTACTCATTTGGTAAAGAAACCTAACGAACTTGAGAGTATTCCGTTAGAGGTTGTAGAGCGAAGGATTGAAAAAAATAAGAGTTGGCTGGATGGTGTTGTTATTACTGGCGGAGAGCCGACGCTCCATGACGAAGTGGATTTGTTGATAAAAATCTTCAAAGATATGGGTTTAAAGGTCAGGATAGATTCGAATGGCACAAACCCTGATAAATTGGAGGATTTGATACAAAGTGAGTTGATTGACTGTGTGGCTATGGATATAAAGGCGCCTTTAAGAGAAGGGAAGTACGATGCGGCAAGCGGGGCATTGTGCAATCTGTCAGATATCGAAAGAAGTATAAAATTAATAATGGATAGTGGAATAGAATACGAATTTCGCACCACTGTCTGCCCCGCTTTTTTAGATAAGCCGGACATTGTCGAGATTGCGCAAAGCATAGCTGGAGCAATGAGATATACTTTGCAGACGTTCAGGCCGACTAATTGTCTGGACAGTAAGATGTTTGATGTTGTGCCTTATAAAGAAGAAGAAATGAAAGATATTGCTGAGAGTGCTCGGCGGTTTGTCGAAAACTGTTACGTTAGAGGTGAAGAAATGAAGGCCTTGAGCTGTAATTGGTAACTCTTCGAATATTTTGGTCCCATTTGTGTCTAAAGGAGGTGATATAATATGGCGGTAAAAAAAGCTACAAAGAAGAGCACAGCTAAAAAAACGACAGCTATGAAAGCATGTGGTACAAAGAAAAAAGCTACGGTAAAGAAGGCTGCAGCAAAAAAGACAGTAGCAAAGAAAAAATAAGGTTTGCTCAGGCTTGTTGATTAAGGCCTGAGTGTAGTTGATTTTGCGAATGTTACTAGCTAAAGGCTTTAAGAGTATGTAAATGTGTAGTATTTTGATCTATATTTTACGGGACCGAATATTTTGAGAGAGTTTAATGGGGCGCCTCCGCAATGGGGGCGCTCTTTTTTTATAGGGGTATAGTTAGTTATGCTGCTAAAAAAATTAGACTTATTTGGCTTTAAGTCATTTTCAGATAGGACGAGTTTTGAGTTTGAAAGAGGCATTAACGGCATCGTTGGTCCTAATGGATGTGGCAAGAGTAATGTTGTAGACGCTTTTAAGTGGATACTAGGGGAGCAAAGCGCGAAATCATTAAGGGGCAGTGAAATGCTGGATGTCGTATTTAACGGTACCAATACACGACCCGCTATGGGATATGCGGAAGCCTCGCTGACTTTTCTGAATGACAGAGATTTATTGCCGGTAGAATATGATGAGGTGTGCATTACAAGACGTCTTTATACCGCAGGAGAATCCGAGTATTTAATAAATAAGCAGCCTTGTCGCCTAAAGGATATTAAGGAACTGTTTTTAGGTACCGGAGTAGGGGGTGGGTGTTACTCACTTATTGAACAGGGAAAGGTAGATACGCTGCTGCAGGCAAATGCACAGGAAAGGCGTTTTGTTTTTGAAGAAGCTGCAGGTATCAGCAAATACAAAACTAAGAAAATAGAAACTATGTTAAAGCTGGAAAAGGTTGAACAAAATCTTCTCCGCTTAAACGATATAATCGAAGAGGTGCAGAAACAACTTCGTTCTATAAAACTTCAGGCGGCGAAGGCTTACAAATATAAAGAGCGTATAACCAGATTGAAGGAATTAAGGATAAAGCTCTCTTTGAAGAAATATAAAATGTTTAAGGACGAAAGAGCAATTGCTCAGGAACAGATACAGCAGGCGGAGCATCAGTGCCAGGAGACACTTTCTAACATTAAAAATATGGAGGCTGAAAGAGGCAGTGTGCAAATTAATATTAACGAACTCGCTTCCAGTCTCGAACAGTCTCAGATAAATATGACAAATCTGAATGCAAAGATCGCGAGTACACACGATAGGATAGAATTTAACCACAAGACTATAGAGGAGTTGAATATTCAAAGTGACAAATACGAGAAATATATTAATGTACTAAAAAATAAAATAGAAGAAGCAGAGAGTGGTATTTGTGATTTGAGTCAGGATTTAGAAAAAATACAGAAAGATTTATCAGAAGGAAATAGTAATTTGTCAATTAAGGAAACTGAGTTAAAGCAATATTTATATGAGTGTGACGCCCTCCAGCAGCAGATAGAAGAAAATAAAAAACAGGTAATAGATATGCTGCATAGAGGTTCCAGTCTTCAAAACGAGATAGGCAGTTTAAGTGCGGAGAGAGATACAATTGGCAACAGGAGGAACAAATTGCTAAAACGTCAGGAAGAGATATCATCAGAACTGGAACGTATAGAATGTGAAAGGCAGGGCCTTACGGAGCAAAGAGATAAAGTATTAGGCAAGATCGAAAACCTTGAGGCATGTTTGTCCGGGACTAACGAAAAAATAAAGGTTTTAAATGCCGGGATTCAATCTGTTGACAATGATATAAACAACCAACGACAATTGAAGAGTCGTAAGGAATCTCGTCTGGAAACCCTGGAAGACCTGGAGAAGCGTTTCGAAGGTGTGAGTTCTGGTGTGCAGGCTGTCTTGGAAGAATCCAGAAAGGATAATGGATTAATAAGCGGGCTTCATGGAATGATTGCTGATTTGATAAAGGTGGATGCCGCTTACGTATTTGCTATTGAGGCAGTTTTGGGTGATAGAGCACAAATAATCGTTGTTGATTCTATAAAGGAAATAATTCGCGCATTTGACTTTTTAAAAGAGCATGATAAGGGTTGTGTCAGATTCCTCCCGCTCGAAGATATAAAGGTGGAGATATCTGAGACATCAATTGATTTAAATATTCCAGGCATTGTAGGAAGAGCAGTTGATTTGATAAAAAGCAAAGATGGTTTCAGTTCTTTTGCAGAATATATTTTTAAAGATACGATTGTTGTTGAGGATTTTGATACGGCACTGCGGCTTTCCAGCAATAGCAATGGAGTAAGATGTTTTGTAACATTAGATGGAGAAGTAATTGAGCCTGGCGGTACAATTCTTGTTGGTAAGGGCAACGTGCAGCTTGGTCTTATTTCCAGGAAGACCGAGTTGGAAAATATCAAATTTGAGCTTACAAGAATTGAAGAGGAAATTGAGGCATGTGCAGACAGAAAGAGAATCAAGGAGAACGAGGTTGAAGATCTTGTTAGTAGAGCCGATGAGTTTAAAAGAGGGATAGACGCAGAGAATGTTGTTAAGGTGTCAAAGGAAAACAACCTTCAGAAAGAAGAGTTTAAGGTTGTTGAGCTTAGTGATGAAATTGACGTTAATGAGAGTGAAATAAATGAAATAAATGAACACATTGAAAATATTAACCTGAGAGAAGTAAAGCTTAATAGCGAGATAGCTAAATTAAATGATCAGCGTAAAGTCCTGGAATACCAGGTTGTGGTTTCAGATAACGAAAAGATACAAAAGGAAGCCAGTAGAGCAAATATACAGAATGAAATCACCGAACTTAAGGTTGTAATGGCACAAAAGGAAGAAAGAAAGGACAATATTAATACTACTGTTGGGAAATTAAAGAGGGAACTTCAGGGCAACAAGGAAGACCTTACATCAACTTATAGCGATATTAAAAGTTGCCGGGAAAAGACTGTTGAAAGTGAGAAGGGAATAACAGATCTGAACAAGCTGCTTGAAGAGCTGCAGACAGAAAAGATTTCGCTGGAGAAAGACATCGTAAGCCTGAAAGAAAAGCAAAGTATTTGTAACGTGCAGTTAACTGAAACAAGCAGGCAAATAGATGAGCATAGTGAAGAATATAAAACCCATGAACAGGTAATAAATAATCTGCGGTTGAAGGAGAATGAATTTAAGATAAAAATAGCAGATTTAGAAGAAAGAATTCGTGATGACTATAAGGTTGAACTGTCTGAATTCGCTTTAGAGCATGGAGAGGAAGATAACGAGTATATTGACTGGGAAAGTGTTCCCCGGGAAATTGATGAGTTAAAAGGAAAGATAGATAGGATGGGTAACGTTAATCTAGAAGCCATTCATGAGCAGACAGAGCTAGAAGCAAGAGAGGTGCATCTTATGGGCCAGATGGAAGACCTGCAAAAGGCTGAAAAGGCCTTAAAGGACATCATAAATAAGATAAACATTACAAGTCGGGAACTGTTTGAAAAGACATTTAATGAAGTAAGAATCCATTTCCATGAGTTATTTCGCAAACTGTTTGGTGGCGGCAGGGCGGATATTATCCTGGAAGAGGGTGTTGATATTTTAGATGCCGGCATTGACATAGTTGCTCAGCCTCCCGGGAAAGAACTCAAATCAATTATGCTTTTCTCTGGTGGTGAAAAGGTGATGACTACTATTGCGCTACTATTTGCCATATTTCAATCCAAGCCGAGTCCTTTTTGTATACTTGATGAGGTTGATGCCGCCCTGGACGAAAACAATATTAACCGCTTTATTCAAATACTTAAGGAATTTGCAAAATATTCTCAATTTGTTATTATAACGCACAGTAAGCAAACTATGAGTATTGCAGATGTCCTTTACGGAGTTACTATGGAGGAGGCGGGAGTATCAAAGAAGATTTCTGTCAAATTTGAAGAGGCGGCGAGACAGGTTGCATAAGCAACGCCATTTAAAGCATTTTTCCAGCTTACCTGCCATTCTACTGGCAGATAATCCATCATCTTATCATTTCCTGTATAGCGTGGTTTTGTGATCTTTCCACCACTACTTCCCATGTACAACAAGCGGCGGTAGGGGCAAACGGCAGTTCACCCCTACCTTGGCCTTTTGCTGTGGGCTGTAACTCATGGCTTCCTGCCCGAATTAGGTACCCGTCCCCGCCAGAAAGACGTGTCGGGCTGGCGAACGGCATTGCCAGGCGGGCAGCCTTGATGATGCAAGGGTTGAGATGTCTGCTTGCGACAGGAAGGTGCTTCTTATTGACGATTTTGTCTGCCCGAAGGGCATTAAATCCCTTTGGAGAGAAGGAAAGTGCGCCCTGAAGGAATCGAACCTTCGACCCACTGATTAAGAGTCAGTTGCTCTGCCGGCTGAGCTAAGGGCGCTTATAGATTAGGAATTTAGATTAAATTTAAGGTGTGAAAGTACCGAAAGAAATTTTTTTATATGAAAAGGATAATATTTCATATTTTCCAAATCAAACACATGGCACGCCCGGCAGGAATCGAACCTGCAACCATTGGATTCGAAGTCCACTACTCTATCCAATTGAGCTACGGGCGCATTATTTTTAACTCAATATACTTACTTGAGCATTTTTTGTCAACTCATATATTAACTTCAAACTACCTGCCCACCTCGGTGGGCAGGGGTTGTTTTAAGAAATACCTTATCTAATATTCTCATGATTTTGTTTGAATTGCTTATGCGCTTGTTGGTCAAAATAATTGTCGCAATGCCTTTGGTTGGGTCTGTCCGACACGTTTTGTGGAGCGAAGGGTTCTAATTTATAACTTGAACAATTTTACTTCAACAATTATTATATAAAAATATATGAAGTGGTACGCAATCCATACACGTTCAAGGCACGAAAAACAGGTGGATTTGTTTTTAAGAGAAAGAGGGATAGAGACATTTCTTCCCCTTATCCATACACTCAGCAGAAGGAGGGATAGGAAGAAGTATGTTGATATACCACTATTCCCTGGATACCTGTTTGTTTGTACAGAGAAAGAGCGCCTATATGATGTTAAATATACGAGAGGAGTGACAAGGATAATTGGTACTGATATGGATGCGCCAACACCAATACCGGATAAGCAGATTCTGGATATAAAATCGATTATGGAAAGCGACGTTAAACTGGACCCATTTCCATATCTTAAGAAGGGTAGAACAGTAAGAGTAAAGTCAGGGCCGCTTAAGGGGTTAGAAGGAATCCTTGTTGAAAGAAAGGGTCATTACAAGCTTGTGATACGTATTGATCTTCTACAAAAAGGTGCTGCTGCTGAGGTGTATATTTCTGATATAGAACCAATTTAGCGTCTTCTGACTGAATAATTGAGTTTCTTTAGATAATCAGTAGACCCTCTGTGTCTATAATAGTTGGACATTTTCCTTGTAATAATTTAGTGTAGGGC
>ERZ1292630.884-Hain-H41-02um-R3-884-length-30254-cov-9_pt1 | contig 30254 bp, 28 predicted proteins | sample MGYA00564408_ERZ1292630 | MGnify/ENA primary metagenome ERZ1292630 (study PRJEB36523, sample SAMEA6512641) | groundwater metagenome | collected 2019-01-08 | study: AquaDiva: Metagenomics assemblies of 32 groundwater samples
CTGCCGTCTGTTCCAAATATAAAAGGACCGATTCCGTGTTCGCCTTTTGCATGACGAAGATAAACAGCTGCTGCGCCATCGCCAAATATTGTAGTGACACTTTTGTCCATAGGATGACACCATTTTGAATATGTCTCAGAAGTAATCAATAAAACTTTTTTTAAAGAACCAGAGTGTATCATTGTGCCCGCAATGTAAAGTCCATAGATGAAGCCGGTACATCCCTGATTGAAGTCAAAAGCAATACATTTTTTTGACAAACCAAGACGTTCGTGTACGATATACGATGAGCCCGGGAGGGCATAATCAGGGGTTTGCGTGCATAAAATCAAGGCGTCTATCTCGCTTGGCTGTATTGAACCTCGTTCTATTATTTTTTTTGCTGCGTTAACAGCAAGGTCAGAGACATGCTCATCATTATTTACCACATGTCTGGAGCGTATCCCTGTCTTTTCATATATTTTGTTTTCATTCCATTCTGGATAGCGGGAGGACAGCAATTGGTTATCAATAACGGTTTGCGGCAGATAGTACTCAATATCGGATATTTTAAAATTGAGATTAAAGGTTTCCATCTAATTCAGACAAACATCTCTTAGTTTTAAAATGTTAACAATATCCTGAACGCTTTCCAATGCAACTAATTCTTCCATTTCCAGTTTTACTCCAAACTTATCTTCCAGCATTGTAAGTATTTGTATCTGCCCCATGGAGTCCCATTCCTTAACATCTGCCCTTCTCGTATCGAGTTCAAATTCTCTGTCTGCTCCAAGTGTATCGGTGAGTAGCCGTAAAAATTCAGTTGCACTCATTTACTCTCTCCTTGCATTTTATTTCCTAAACTTCTCATCTTCATGAAACCTTCATGTTAAGCGGTATCATTTTTTTAACAAGCCGATAATTTTCCAAGGTAATCACTCTTAATTTAACGCCAAGGAATCCATAGCAGCCAATTGAAACACATTTTAAAGCCAGTCTTATTACATAATCAACAGAAAAATGTCGCATTAAAACCATTAAAAGCGACGAAACAAAAAATATAGAAAAAACGGCTCCAATTTTTTTATATTCCCACTTGATCTCGTAATAATATTGAGAAATAACAAATGAAATAACTCCATAAATCAGTCCGGCCAACAAAGCACCCCATGCAGCACCTATTGCACCCCATCGCATTATAAATGGAATGCTAATAAGTACAGTTAAAACAACATTAACAACTGTAAGGAGAGAACTGATATGTGTTTTTTTTACAAAAATAAGCTGTGGTTGTTTGCCTAAAAAAGATGCCCCGTAAAACATGGATAAAACAATTACAATATCAATAGTTCCATGGTAAGGTGGCGGCGTTAACACCCATATAACCTCTTCTGAGAGAAGTGATATAATCAATGCAACGGCGATGGATATATAGGCAAAAGGAGTCATATAGTGTCCTACTGCTTCTCCGCCTTTCGAGCCAAGCTCAAACATTCTTTTATAAACCTGTGGCGAATAAACATTCTGAATCGCCGTCATAACTGCAAAAACAACACTTGCCACTTTCTGCCCTATGCTGTAAATCCCCACACCGCCTATTGAGTTCATCAGCCCGATCATATACTTGTCAAACTGATTACCAATTACCCCTACAAAAATTTTTGGCGTAAGTGGAAAGGAAAGTTTGAGCGAATCCTTCAGGATTTCCCAGTTAAACCTTACCGGATAAATCTTCAAAAAATTAAACCCCATAATTAAAAAGATTGTGAGACTTGCAAATAACTGTCCCCAGACAATGCCAATTATTCCTGTACGCAGATAGACTACCAAAAAAAGGGACATGACAACGCCAAGAATGCTCTCGTCTATTGTGTACCATGCAAATGACTTTGCATTCTCTGTATTTTTAAAATAAGTCAGATAATAATTCTTAAGACCCATAATCCCTGTAGAGCAGAGCGTCCAGAACAAAATATCAGAATGAACCGACGAGCCGATAATCCATTTTGAAAGATGCGATTTAAACAGATATGTTAAGACAACAACAATTAAAAAACCGCTGATAACAAAGGCTAATGTAGAATATAACAGATCAGAAGCCTTTTTTAGTTCTATATATTGAAAAAAATTTCTCTCATAACCTACCGTCAAGCCGAAATTAGCAAGACCGCTCACAAAAATAGCATACACCTGTGCAAGCCCAAGAACACCATAATCCTCTTTTGTCAGAATCCTGGTAAAAACAGACAGTGTCATCATGGGAATTAGGTTTCCCACAATTACCGGCAATAGATAAATAAAACCGTTTCTAAGCTGTTGTTCTTTATCTGTCATTGCTCATGCGTAATGAGGTAATAGTCTATGTCGGTAAAGGGAATGATATCCTATAGTTATTCTATGTCAGCCCACAATAATGGCTCAAAGGGAGATTTATCTCTCTTCAATTTTTTTCCAGCTACCCTGAAATAATTTTCACAGGTTATTCCTTCATCATAAGGACTAATAACTGCCTCAAGGAATCTACCCTCGACGACAGCGCCATGACTTAAACCTTCATTAAGGATAAAAACTCTTTTCATTAATTTTTTGCTCTCTTGTTCGGCCTCAACCACTAATTTTTCAGGTTTCCCCAATGCTTTTTCAATATATCTGATTCCATCCACTATTGCCCTCATATCATCCTTATCCGCGGAAAGCGCATGATCCCTGACTCCTGTCATATTTTTGTCGATGGTAAAATGCTTTTCTATAACTCTAGCACCTAAAGATGCGGCAGCAAAACACGCGAGAGGACCGAGCGAATGATCAGAATATCCAACATTAACACCGTATAGGTCTCTCAAATAAGGAATGGAAAGTAAATTTAGATGTAACGGATCCCTGACAGGATATACAGAAATACAATGCAGAAAGACAGCAGAAGATTCTAAAAATTCCTTTCCTCTGATTTGCACGATAAAGTCTATTGCGTCTTTAATCTCCTCATTGTTATGCATCCCGGTTGAAATTATAAGGGGCTTCTGCTTTGCAAGCAAATGCTCCATTAGTTTATAGTTACAAATGTCAAGAGACGAAACTTTAAAAGCAACTACATAATCTGCAATTTCATCTGCGCTTTGCGTATCAAGGGCCGTGGAGAGAAAAAACAATCCATTATTTTGGGCATATGCAGATAGCCGCGCGGTCTGCTCAACATTTAACTCAAATTTTTTCCTCTGGTTATAGCGTTCTTTGCTATCTCTTAAGACAAGTTTATCCGTATGATATGACTGAAATTTTACACAATCGACTTCCGCATGTGCAGCAGCATCAATAAGTCTGAATGCATTTTCGATATTGCCCTCATGATTTACACCAGCCTCTGCAATGATAAAAATTTTCTTGTCCAAATCGCAATTGCCTATTTTCACAATTCCCGCCTCTTGTTAAAGGTAAGATTATAATTTATAGATTTTTTGAAGGAGGTGTCCGCTACTTTTTTCCTCTCACGAAATATCTCGGGATATTTGCCTACAAAAGATGTAAGTTCTTTTTGAGTAAACGGTCTTTCTTTGTTATAGATATGTTCTAACAAATACTTTACTCTCTCAAAATCCTCAGCGGTGTCAAGAGTTAAAGAAACATCACTTCTTAAGTCTTCCGGAACATCCAACTCTGATTTCTGGAAATTTTCATTCTCTACATAATAGGTCAGGTATTCCGTATATTTTCTGTCCTCAGCAAAATTATAAATGGTCTTCAAGGCAGCGGATAGGAACACCTCGCATTCGGAGCCGGAAATAAGTCCCTTGTTATGGCAGTAATCGGCGTTATTTTGTAGAAGATAATCTATAGCCAAATCTCCGTACTCGTAGGAAAAAAATATATCATCGCCGGTTACCCTTACGGCAACATCAAGTTTTTCTTGTTCGCATGCGCCGCACATTCTTGAAAGCACATCTTCCTCATCGCCGCAAAAATACTTAATGCCTTCTGCTTTTGCTAAATCCATAAGCAGCCCGTTTTTGGACTCCGGCCCTGTACAAAGTATTATCTCATCTGCATTCTTGCATAACTTAGCCCTCTCTATAAGATAAGACATTACAGGGCGCCCCATAACAGGTAAAACAGCTTTTTTAGGAAGCCTCTTTGAATTTAACCTTGCAACAATAAGAATGCCTACCCTCATGTATACTTTGGAGAATACAATCGGCTCATCTACAGCAAAAGTATCAACAGCTTTTTTACCGATTACATCTTCATAGCAAGCTGAATACGCATCACATTCTGCTCTTTTATAGGTTACATCCTTGTTTGTAATTACCTGCCCCTTTGATATCGGCGATGAGGCAACCAAATGCTTTTTCATCTTTTTGCGGTATAACGATTCCTCGCTACCAAAAATAATGTCAGAACTGCCTAAAACTTTCTGAATATCTCTAATCTGCTTGACAAGAGATACCATCTCTTGTGGCTCTAATGAGGAATAATAATCTATGCCTTTTAATGAACGATCCATCGTAATATGCTTCTCTATAACGCATGATCCCGCAGCAACAGCCAAAAGCGGCAGGATATGTGCCAATTTGTCCTCAGCATCAATATGATCCATAAAACCTACAGGCTGCATAAACTTTTGTGATAGGGTTCTTAGCCTATTCAGATTAGTCTCTTCTTTTGAAGTCGGAAAGTTTTGAAATCCATGCATGAGAACTATTTGTCTGTTTTCATTAGAAGAATGCAGTATTTGTAATGCTTTAAAAATTTCAAATTCGGTCGCTCCGCCGCATGACAGAAAAATTCCTTTATCCCATCCCGAAATTTTATTAAGCAATGAAATATTTGTAATATCGGAACTATGTATCTTTATTCCGTCTGCAGATAAACTTTTGCCGACTTCGTAACTGTCTAAACCAAAAACATCGCAAAAAAGCTTTAATCCGTTTCTCTTTACAAGCTGATTGAGTTCCTTCCAATTGTCGAATGACATCTGGAGATCTTTGAAATGTTGATATCTCTTATGTGATTTAACAAGCAGCTCATCTGCTGTAAATAACTGGAATTTTACAGCGTCTGCTCCAGCATCTGCTGAGGCATTTATTAAATCTTTAGCTTTCTGAAGATTGCCCTCATGGGCATTGCCGACTTCAGCAATCATCAGTATCTTGTTATCCATTATATTCAATCCTTTGAAATCCATATATAGCTTTCCTTTACATAGCAGGACTTGCAGGGCTCAAATTCATCCATTTGCTTGGCAGCGATGCGATTCCTTAACTTCCTCATTTTTTTGCCCTTCCAGATACTCTGTAGCGATTCATTTCTCGCATCCCCAACAACCCAGTTTTGATGCCAGTCAGAACAACAACCTAAAACAAGCCCTTCACGGCTGACAATCAAACGCTGCCATGGTTGGGGACACCGCCTCCTGCCGACAGCAATCTGATCCCCTACGATAAGTTCTTTCCCCTGCCCCCTATCGGTGACATCGCTAATTCTTAAATCATCAACTTTACCTTTCCACCTTTCTATAAAGGCCCGCACTTCATTTTGATTCTCTTTCATTCTGACCATCTGGAGTCTTATAAACGGCTTCTTGGTGCCGAGATCTGAACGAATACGGATGAAACTCTCAATATTTTCAATCAATTTGTCAAAATTGCCGCCGATTCTTATTTTATTATAAGTTTGTTCTGAATCAGCATCTACAGAGAAGATTATTCGGTCAAGCCCCGCATGAATAATATCCTTTATTCTTTGTTCTGAAAAAGGGATTCCGTTTGTATTTATCTGAACTTCTAATATTCCGCGCTCTTTCGCAAACCGTATCAACTCAGGCATATTTTTATATAATGCAGGCTCTCCTCTCCAGTTCAATTTAATCGAATACGCACCGCCGGCAGCAGCTTCATTAATAACTTTTTTTGCAAAATCTTTGTCAATAAAACCGCTGGTGTCGACCTCCCCTTGTCCGTGAACACACATCACACATTTCAGATTGCATTTATCGGTGGTCTCAATGTCTACATGAAGGGGGAATTTACTCAAGAAACCTATCTTTGGGAAATAGTTCCACTTAACCCGGTACAGCAAAAACTGCAGATTAAAGTTTCTCTTGAAAATCTCTTTAATACGAAATAATGTCCGCTGAAAACCGAATTTTTCTTTATATGTTCCTGCCATATTTATCTTTTCTAAATGGCATTCTCCGCAAGCCGCCAATAGAGCCCTTTCATTCCTATAAGTTCGCTGTGCATCCCTTCTTCTACTATCTTCCCTTTGTCTAATACTATAATTTTATCGGCATCCATAATTGTTGTCAGGCGGTGGGCAATAATTATAATGGTTTTTTGTCCCTTGAGGTTATCAATAGATTTTTGAATAAGTTTTTCAGATTCAGAATCCAAAGCATTCGTAGCTTCATCGAATATCAGAAGTTCCGGATTGCGAATAAGGCATCTTGCAATAGATATTCTTTGGCGCTCCCCGCCTGATATTTTCAGGCCTTTTTCTCCCAGAAGGGTATCGTATCCCTGCGGTAATCTTTCTATAAACTGAGCTGCGTTCGCCTTTTTAGCGGCAGCAATAATTTCATCCTCAGAGGCGTCCTGATTGCCGGCTAAAATATTCTCCCTCACTGTTGCATTGAAAATAAACATGTCCTGACTGACATATCCGATTGAATTGCGCCATGAACTTAAATTTATCTCCGATAAATCAACCCTATTAATAATAATCCTTCCTCCCTGTTTTCTAACAAGTCCGACTATCAAATCTACAATTGTAGATTTGCCAGCTCCGGAAGTGCCGACTATGGCTGTAATTTTACCTTCTGGGACAACCAGTGACAGGTTTTGAAAAAGAGGTTTTGATGCAGAATAAGAGAATGATACATTGTCAAATATAATATCATCTTCTAATTTATCAATAACCTTTCCAGAATCAAGAATTTCGTCTTTAATGTCTGAATTACCCAGACTATACAAAAGTTTTACCGAAGGAAGAAAAGTAAATATGGTCATTCTGTCAGCATAAAGCTGAGCTGCAATATTGAAAAACCTTTGGGAAATCATGACATAAAGTGCGACAACAGGAACAATATTGATAAGAGAACTCTGCTTGATATATTGCAGATACAGCAGAAAGGCGATAAAGATAGTTACAATTAAACTTTCGTTTATTGGTCTGGGCAAACTACTGATAATCTTAAATCTCAGCAGCACTTTTAGCATCTCATCCAATTTATTTAAAAACTCTTTGTGAACCTTTTTCCCCATGGAAAAAAGCTTTATTTGACGGATAGCATTAATGCTCTCAGCTGCAATTGCATTTATTTTTTGAGACAAAACTAATTGGTTTTCTCCAACTCCGATTGAATATTTATATGTAGTTTTTCTGAGAGAGAAAACTATCAGCATGGTAATAACCGATAATATTAAGGCAAACTGCCACTGAGCTAAAATCATAAGCGCATAAAGAAAGAGTGCTAAAATGGCATTGGAAAAAAATATAATTATCTGTTGAATTGCCTTTGATGCTCTCACGGGTTCAGCAATTAAATTATTCAACAGAACCCCCTGCTTTTGGGATAAAAAATAAGAATATTCTACATTCATGTATTTTCCCATAACTTTATCCATCCAAAATTTTCTTAAATTAAAAACAAATTTTAAGGAAAGCCATTTACCTAAAATATAAAGAATATTTTTAAGTAAAATCAGCATTAAAAATATTGCCCCAATAATTAGTGTTTTGTAGTATTCCGGAAAATGCTTTAATAATGGATGGAAATATTTGAGCGAACCTGCAGGCTGGCCATTGCTCACTGTGATAGCTTCAAAAAACGGCATAATCATGCCTAAGCTCAAAGATTCGCTTAATGCAGAAAAAATCATGACAAAAAAAAGCAACAGCGCTAAATATTTTTGAGATCTGAAAATTGAAAATAATGTACGCATCTGTTGAATAATTTTCATATGGATTTATTCTCAAGACTATGCAGCAGCTTGACATAATCATTTAAAACATCCCTGCCGTACAGCCCTCCATAGACGGTATTTGCGAGAAACTGTCCGACATTCTCTTTAGAATAAGGGATGCAATTTGGTTCGCTCCTTATTTTCCTCAAGGCAGTTACTATCTCATCATAACTATTAACGGCCAAGCAGGCTCCCATTTCTTCAAAGAGCATTTTATCCTTGTTAAAAAACTTTGGATAAATGAAAACTTTATCCTGTATTAATGCTTCCAGTAAAATGCTTGAAACGGTTCCCATAACTACATCAGACCACCTGATAAGATTAATCGAATTTATATCATAGGCAATATCAATATGGCCAGGCAAATCCTCATAATAAAGTTTATTGTTTCTCGTATGCGGCTTTACAATAAGATATATAAAATCCAGATCCCCAATTTTTCTTAATGTATCTTTTATAATGCCTTTATAATGTCCATGCCTATCAAGTCCGCGTTCCATATAAACAACTTTTAATTTCCCATTTAACTTATGGTTTGGCAATTGATTCGATGGTACGATTTTATGAAGAATTTTTTCCCATTCATCGCAAAACCGAGCGCTTCCAGCTATTTTCAACTTTTCAGGATTAAACCCAAAACGTATGCGATGGTTCGCCTCTACTTTATGGGGCACAATAAGATAATCTAAATTTGTTTTCAGCTCCTCTCTATAGTAAACATCAAAATTAATCATGGAACTGTCAGAAAATAACGGTAACCCATTAGGCACTCCAACAGTTTGAATACCTATTTTTTTTGAAGCCTTAAGTAACGATTCGGTTAGATACTGCTTAGAATCAATATGATCAAATACTAATAATGTTGCATTCATCTCCCTTAAAAATCTTTCTGCCCATCGTTCAGCAAAATATTTCTTTTTTACAAACCTGCCATAACTCCATTCGTAAAAAAATTTCAGGAAAACCATAAAACTGCACCACATGACAAATTCCTTTAATTTGAACCTGCATAATAATGCAAGTCCTTCCTTTGAAGTTTTTCTAATATAACGATTACATATCAGGAAGGCAATTACCCGATGCATAACTGTCGGAAGATAACTGTTATATATATAATCTATCATCACATGAGAAAACTTTTCTTTTAGGAAGTTCAACCTGTAATCGTCCGCTATCTCAAAAAAAGGATTTTGGCATAAAACAAAAATTTTTCTGCTGCTGTGCTGTGCCAGTTTGTATATAATTGGCACCATGTGGTCTACATCATTAAATGTGCGGATAAAAAATAAAATCATGCGCTAAAATGCAGTTGCTGAGAATCAGCATTACTTAAATTTTGATTCTGCTCAGTTCTTCTTTGTATCTTCTCCACCAAAAACCTGATAACCTGTCATTGTTTTATTAATCTTATCCCGATATTTAACGGCAGTCTCATGATCTACTTTAGTAAAGTTATCTATCCAGTATCGCTCCAGATATGATAGATTTATATCATCCATAGAGGAAAGTTCTTTGCCAAATTCGGTTTCTGTCAAAATTTTATCATAAGCCTTTGACCCAGGAATCGGCTGTAAAATTGTGCATCCCAACCTATCAAGCCCGCCTAATTCTGCCATCTGTTCGCATAACTTATGCGTGTTAGCCATGCTCTGCTCTGTCTCGCCGGGTAATCCCAGTATAAAACTTGGGAAATATTTGATTTTGTTTTCTCTTAACACTTCCACTGCAGACAAAATGGTTCTTACTGTTTGACCTTTAAATGAGCCCCTCAATATTGCATCATCTCCGCTCTCCACACCCAAAAAAACTTCCTCAACATTCAACTCTTTCAAATAAGGCATCAACTCTTCCTTTATAAAGTTAACTCTGCTGTAAATAAAAAAGTTTAAGTCTTTACAATCGATGGGCCTGCTTTTGACAAAATTTTTAAACCACCCTATATTATTAAGATTGTCATCTGAAATATCCCAGATAGAATTAACATTATATCTATCTCGCAGCATTTGAATTTCAGTCCAAATCTGATGAATATTTCTAAATTTCACTCCTTTCTCAAGCCGTGCACAAAAAACACAGCCGCCGGTCTTATCCCTCCATGAACATCCCTTGCTGGAATAAAGCGATCCCTGGCGAATAGAAGACCTGTCAGGATATATTTTCATAAAATTGCTCATATACAAATCCATTTTGACAAAATCCCTCGAAGGAATAGGCAGATTTTCCAAATTATTTTCATAAAGATGTTTATTGGAAACTGTCTTCCCATTATCTCTATAAACCAAATTGGGAATGTCTGACAGATTATTCATATTTTTATTTAATGCGCGTTCTATTAAACGTAATAAGGGAACTTCACTCTCAAACCGGACAATGAAATCAAAACATTCCTGATTGCGCATTATATTATCAGCTAATATAGAAGCGTGAGGCCCTCCCAGCAATGTTATCTTTCCGTGATTTTTAGCCTTCGCTGCATACACTACACAAGTCCTGTAATTAAATGTTGTTGAATAAAAACCAATAATATCAAAACTGCCAAAGGAATCTATCTCAGCATCCTCGACATCTTCATCATATACGGTAATGTCAATAGCATTGCCAAATCTTTCTTTTAGCACAGTAGCAATCGAAAGTATTCCTAAAGGCACATACATTCCTTTTCTGGAATGCGTTGTCCCCTGTGCATTCTTGGGGTTACAAAATAATATCTTCATTCTTTACTACTCCTCCTGTTCATAATCCATTCGACAAATTCAAAATCAAATTGATTGTTTATATCATTAGCTTCCAACTCATCAACAACAACAGCCCTTGCATCCTTGCCCAAATAATGCCCATCCATATTCTCAGCTTCTATAAGCTGCCGGCTTCTCATATAAAGAGCGCCTGTCATATAATATGCCTTCTCACGGTCCTGTCTTCTATGTATCACAACACCATCGGGAATAGCACAAAAGCTTTCTATGGTATTGTCAGACTTCAATCTTTTTGTTATATAAGGATGTCCCTGCGTAACCTCAGATAGCGTCGTTACGCTATCACATCCACTCTCCAACCATAATTTGATCACCTTATCAATAGTCTCTGTACTTGTAAACGGGTTTGTCGCCTGCAAGGAAATAATCCCGTCAAACCTCGTTCCTTGATCGTCAAAATGCTTCAACGCATGCTTAATAACAGATATTGAACTGGCAGTGTCTGTTGCAAGTTCTGCCGGTCTCATAAAGGGAACCTCAATGCCAATTGATCTTGCTACATCAGCAATCTCACTGTCTTCAGTTGATAAAATCAACCTATTTATATATTTCGATTTCTGAGCTGATTCAAAAATATATTGTATTAAAGGTTTGCCGCAAAGCAATCTGATATTTTTTCTGGGAACCCCTTTGGATCCTCCCCTCGCCGGTATCACGCCTAAAATAATCTTCTCCATCTGCCTACCTTCTGCTAATCCTGTTTCCCTTATCAGAGAACCATTGTTTTATTAATGCTGAGAATATTTTGTAGTCAGACTCTGTTCGCACCTCAAAAGAAGACAGTTGTTTTGTGACTTCGCATATACCTACTTTCCCTGAAAGTATTTCGTTTTCCCGTATCTTGAAAGGATGCGTGACACACCCCAGCCCTACCATCCCGATCTGCACAGGCTCCTTGAATATGCGCGGCCTGAAATCATTAAGCTGCGTCAGCTTCTTGTCATTGCTTTTCCATGAGACGCGGAATTCAGGATACGCCGCTACCACAGTGTCCATCCCTGAGACAAGTATCTCCTCAAGCAGCGTGTCAAAAAGCCCCCCGGGCCGGAAGGGATATGTAATGTTTGCCAGAACAACCATATCGGCGTAGACATTGTTTTCCTCCAGTCTTTCAAGGGCGTATTTAAAGATATCTGAAAGGTTTACATAGCTGGTGGATAATTCCTTCGGCCTGATGAAGGGTATTATCGCACATTCCTTCTCCGCCTCACGGGCTACGCCGTCGTCATCGGTAATTACGTATATGTCGTCAATATAGGAGGATCTTTTTAGTTCCAGCATCGTGTAATGGATAAGGCTCCTCGTGCATTCCAGATTCAACTGTCTCTTAACCGGCACAAGCGCTATTACCTTCAAATCCTTCGGGCTGATTACGCTTTTCTTTTTCTTCATGATATCCATATCTTCAAGGATCTTGACTACGTTGAAGCACCTGGTTTCGTCGCCTGTCTGGTGCACGCCGTGATAATGGTAAACGCTTGCCTCAGGTTCGTAAACTATTTTAAGTTTTTTGTCTATGACAGCCTTGCCCCAAACCCTGTCCTCTATATTGGTGACTGCCTCGTCAAAGGGAATCTTCTCCCATACTGACCTTCTGACCATGCTGTTTGCGTTATGGAAAAACGAGTCTTTTGTCTGGACTATCTTCTCCAGCCTGAATATATTGACCATATCCCGCTTGTCCTGAGCCGGCGTGAAGGACATAGGCTCCTGTCTTCCGTATACCCCTGCCACACTGGGGTCGTCAAAATTCCTTATCAGAGTTGAAAGCCATTTATTATTTACAGGCATGCAATGCCCTGAAAGGCATACTATAAACTCTCCCCTGCTTGCCCTGATCCCCCGATTAAGTAATTTACCGGGACGATATTCATCGTTTGATTTAACCAGTTTAAGATTATAATCCTTAATTTTTTCCACAGTTTTGTCGGTACTATTGTCATCAACAATTATTATTTCGAAATTTTTATAATCCTGGCTAAATACCGCATTCAAACAGGAACCAATCCATTTCTCTTCATTCTTGGTTCTGATTATTATAGATATTAATCCTTTTTTCATTGCTGACCCTCAATATTTAATTATCGATGTTTATCGGCACGCGCTTATTTCTATGCAAATCAGTCTATCTCGTACGCAAACCCTTACTTTCAATTTCTTCACATAGCCGTGTTACTGCTAAGGCTTCGCTTAGCGTACATCCCCGTGTATCTTGTTCTGTTTTTTTTACGCAGGCATCAATAAAATGTTTCATCTGGGATAAAAAACCAGGCTTATGTGTTATATCAACATAGGAAGTATTTCTAACTCGTGGGATGTATTTCCTTATCGGACTATCGGCAGAAGGACCTACAATATTCATGCCCTCATATACGGTTAACATTTCAATGGGACACATTTTATATATAGAATCATGAAAATTGAAAGTAATGCTGGTATTGCTCGGGGTATCAAAGTTTGCCTGTAAATGTATTGGAATTCCATATCGGATGGATTTCAAAATACCATTATATGCTTCGACATTGCCTGATTGCTTGCTTATCTTTTGTTCCATCCACTCTACATTTAATTCTCCAATCAAAAACATAAGCAGATCAAGCCAGTGGGATGACATATAAATTAATATATAATCTGCAATCTTCTGGGATTTAAGCTTTATTAAATTATTAACCGATTCAGGGAAATTAAGCTCTATCGAAGCAAGTTCCTTTTCCTTCAGCGCTTTTTGAATCTCGGGGATAAAATCATAGAACCTTCTGTTATAGCCCACCGAAATTCCATTATGAAACCTGCTTGTATTATCCACTATCCTTTGCAGTTTTATAGAACTTAACGCAACCGGTTTTTCAATTAAGCAGGGAATGCCTGTACTGATTACATTTTCGATGATTCCTTCAGTCTGATCCCAACTTACTGCTACAACCAGGGCATCCGGTCTCTGTTTTTTAACCATCTCCTCCCAGTCATAATAAATGCCGGGAATGTTGTAGATTTCAGAAAAATCATCAATATTGCTTGAACCGCTTCTTGCAGAAACGCCCGCAATATTATGCCCCAATGTCTTCACTACATCGGCATGAAATCTTGATATTTTGCCACAGCCAATAAACCCAAAATTTAACATTCTACTACTCGATTCTTTGCTTTTGATAATACTGTATCCATGCCTGAAAATGAATACCACCGTTATAAATACCATTAACATCACATATATCGCAAGGCGCAAAACTTCTATCATGGCGCATCAGTCTTATCCGTGCCTCATTAAATTTATGACCATTCCATACCTCGTATACTGTCTGACCGTGAAGATTGCCCACAATTAATTTTTTAAGCCAGTCATTGGAACAAATCAGAACATCGCCATTATAATCAACCAGCATTTTATAGAAAGGATAATAGCACGGCTGTTTTAAAGGCTCCTTTAAAGGTTCTATGCGTATGCTTTCATTATTAAGAGTGACTGCGCCTGCACGGTTGGATATGGTCAAGCCGTAGCTTTGTTCGGCTGATAAGTACCTGCTGCGGACAATAACTTGTTTATCATTAAGATTAAGCTCATTTTTTATTTTCATGAATATTTCATTCTGATGCGGTCCCTCATATAAACTTATCCTTATATTATCCAATCCGGCATCAAACAAGCTTTTCATGCGGTCCTTAGTCAAAATATCTCCATTGCTTGATATTTCAATCGTCATTTTGTGGCAGGTTTTTTTGCCCAATGCAATGTATTTTTCCAAGTCCTTAGTTAAAAGCGGCTCGCAGAAACCAGAAAATGATATCCGGCCGCTGTAATCAACAGCAGCGAGCTCTTTCATCGTTTTTTGAAACAAATCGTATGACAAATGTTCGTTTTTGTTAGGGAATAATGTGGAATTTACCCTTGGACAAAAGATGCATCTTCTATTGCATAAGGCATTATTACTGAATTCAATAGAAGCAAAAGGAGGCACGCCCCCTTCAAGAAAGGGAACATTTGTAATATGCCTGCCAATGAAATCTGCTATACGCGCAATGTTAATATCTAATTTCATTGATACCTTTTTTTGACAACCTCCATTAATCTCTCATACCTTTGAACCCATTCATTAAGCTTTTGTAACGCCATTAGTTTGCAAGCTTTAACTTTAAAGTAAAGCTTTTTCATCCCGGTACTATTTTCACCCGGCCCCCGGTAAAGATATCTTAAAAAATCAATAGCATCTGAAGATAAGGATTCATATGGATTATCATTAATCTTTCCGGTAAAACTGATTCCGCCGGATTCAAGATGGACTCTGTTAAGAGTTGCTTTTGTCAATATATCTTCATATTCTATTTCCAAAAAATCAGCAACTTTAATCATAGTATTATGAGTATCCAACACAAGTCCATTAAAATCAACAATAAGAACCCTTGGATTGTTACGCATTTCTTCACTGTAGCTAAATTTTCTGTAGCTATTTAAAAGATTGATTATTGAAATATTGTATAGCTGGACATATAAATCTTTTTTCTCCTGCCTTGATTTTTTATTGGCAAGAGCATAACTGAACCCAACTTCATCGCGCTCCATCAACAACAGTTTCGAGTTTTTTGTGTTCTTATAAAGCCATTTAATCGGCTCAATGCCGTTTTGAACCGTAGTCATCATGGCTTGAATATTATTTGTATCGATATATTTATTCTTCCAATTATTGAAATAGCACTTATACATAATATCAAGGAATTCTTCTATAGAAATATTAACTTCTCTTGTAAATAATGCATCAAACCAGTCTTCTTCAAATCGGGCATAATCGAATGAAAATTCGATTAATGCTTCAACTCCCTCGCCTGCTTCTCCCCAAATCTTATTTGAACGAGAAGCGATATATAAGTCATAACTGTAGTATATATGTCTAATAAATTCATCAAGATAAATCTTAGATGGAGAATCTCCGTTTGTAATGTTAAAGCTTGGCATATATTTATAATATTTTTTACGATATGGGCTCGATAACTTCAAATTAAATTCCAATGAGTTAAAATCATAAGCCATCATATCTTTAAGCACGAAGCCCTGAAATGGCATCATACACAATTTAGAATGCCCGTCCAGCAATTGTTTCATCAGCCCTTTGCCGGAGGCTGCCAGTCCGCAAATGTATATCTTCTTCATGCCTATGCCTTCCATTAATTATCTTTTGCCCTGTATTCCTTCACTAAGTCTTCAAGCGCCTTATCGTCCTTTTCTGCCTGTTTTATCAGCGGAAACTTTTCACGAGGAAGTTTTGTATAAAGGAAAAATGTTCTGTAAAGCCCTTCTATTTCCTCTTTTGGAAATTGTGGCATGTTTAATACCGATGAATTGTCGGGATAAATATAGTTGTCGCTTAAAGGATTAAAAAAACCTTCTTTTATACATATATCCCTCAATTTTGATCCAAGAAATGGTTTATATATTCCTACAGCATAAGTTCGGGGGTTACATCTACGGAACATCTCAATTGTATCAAAGGTTATTTCTCTGGTTTCATAAGGAAGGCCAATCATACCAAATGCTGAGGCATAAACACCATGTTTGCGAAATAATTCAAAAGCCTTGATTATCTGTTCATTAGTAACATTTCTATTTAGAACTTTTTTTCTGAACTGCTCATTACCACATTCGATACCTATAGTCATAAGATAACATCCCATTTCTTTTAGGAGTTTAACCTTTTCTTCGCTTACAGATAATGGATGAGTCAATCCATAGAAAGGAATATTTACTTCCTTTTTATATGCATCCGCAAACTTTCTTAATGCATCAATATCTGACGACAGGAAGGTTTCATCAAGAAAATAAAACATCTCAATGTTATATTTATTTTTCAAATAAACTAAATCACTGATTGCTCTTTCTACTGATTTTCTGCGCAGATATTTCTGAGGACGGACCATATCCCGAAGCGAATTTATAGAACAATATGCGCACGAATAAGGACAGCCCCTGCTAAATTCAACAGGACCAATACGATACATGCGTCCGTCTAAAGGCGAAAATAAATGTTGCGGAGAAAACATGTCCCAATCAGGCACCGGCAAAGTATCAAGCTTTGCAATTGCGCCAATTTCATTTCTGAATATTTTGCCGTTTTTCTTGACCCATATTCCCTTTATCTTAGTTATATCTTCTCCTTTGTCAAGCTTTTCGAGCAGTTCAGTAAACGCATATTCCCCTTCTCCGATACAGACCATGTCAATAAAATCCACCTTGATAGTCTCTTCGGGAAGTAATGTTGGATGAAGTCCTCCAAAGATGATAGGCAATGCAGGGAAATGCTCTTTTATATATTTAGATATTTTAAGAGAAAACTGAAGATGAGCAGAAAGTATCGAAATCCCTACAATATCAGGTTTAAAATCCTGAATCTTTTTATTTAAATCGTCAAGCAAAGGAGTGTCAATATAATTTATCTCTATCGGATTTTCTACTTTTCTATAAAATCCGACTTTTTCCCGGAAATTATCCCGCTTGTTTACCGCAAAATCCTTATAAAATGTTGTATCAAACACCTCAACCTCATGGCCTTTATGCTTGATATAACTCGCCAAACTTGATAATCCCAGCGGGAAAGCGGCTCTTGCCACTGTATTTACATAGATAAATAGAACTTTCATTGTATATTTCCCTCCTAAATGTTTATGGCAGTTATGATGCCCATCTGAGATCATCCTTCATAATGGCGCCTTATTCTGCGCCATGGACATAATAACCGAAGCTGCCCTTTGAGAAGAATTGTCAGGAAACATACTCCTGACATTATTTCCATTTGACATGCAGGTACCGCTGCTTAACTTGCTAAGCAATGATTCGAGTTCCTGCGGGGTATCTGCTGACAACACCAATCCCTTTCCTCTAAAAACTGATGTAAGTCTCCCATCTCTGTCAAGATAACTCATTCCTCCAAGTGAATTCTTAGGGATTTGTCCGTATTTATGCATGAGTACATCATTAAGTTTGCCATAGGTGAAATATTCGATTACTGCACGCCCCATAACTAATGCATCAAGTATAACGCCGCTCGGCATAGAAACTATATGCCGTGCCTTGCTCATAAGATAAAAAGACGGTAGATTGCTTACTGTTATTTTCATATCTGGATAGCGGTTTATTATTCTGTTCAGCAGCTCTATGTTCTGCCTGGCATGCGGCTTTAAAATAACATGGGCATTTTTAATATTTGAACAGACATAGAGTATCTCATTAAGCAAGTCCTCAAAACTGATTTCCTCAAAAATGCAGGAGGATTCGTTTTTTAACAGGACAAGCACCATACATTTATAGTCGGAGTTCAATGCCCCCTCTAAAGAATCCGACTTCTCTATTAAATAATTAATCCATTCGGTATCGAACTTTGGAGTTCCGATATTAAACACAGGGTTATCGTTATAAAGACTTTTAAAAAAATTAAACGTCCAATCGGTATCTACAAGAAAAAAATCGTAATCTAAATTTGAGCTATATAGATTGCGCTTATGTTCATCTACCCATACTTCCGATGAAAATGCAAATGACGGCGATGTTAAAAAAAAGCCGGTATTTATTCCTCTTTTTTTACATTCCATAAAAAAATCATTGTGAGGAGTATCCATTAAGCCGATATCCGGTTTTATCATATCAATAAATTCTTGCGCTATCTTCTTTCTAAATATTTTCCAGTTCATCCTCAACCAAAGGTTATAAATTTTATAAAGAGGAATAACAGGCTTTTTTCCCCCGAGGTAATTAAAAACAACTGATCCAAATTTTACCCATTTTGGCAGCAAATCATAAAAATCATAGCATTGATTCGATGATATATCGTTTGTCAAATCTCTAATAAACTGGTTATTCTTAAAAATATCGTCTTTCTGATATCTCAAGATTAAAAAAACTATATTAACAGCAGTATCTTGTTTCTTTAAATATTTGCAAACAGGCAGAATCCATTCCATAGACCCCAACATTGCTTGAATCCCTACGAGTAACGTCATATTTCAGTTCAGGCTATAACAAAAACTCATTCTGCAGGGCACAAGTTATTCCTTCCACTTAATAAGAAATCCGCCAGCTTATATTCAAAAGGGGTGACTATATTTAAGCTGTCTTCCCTGAGCATTATTATATGTCCAACCTTTTCTCCTGTGATACTATTTTGGGCAAGATTATTTGTCTTAAATAAAAGTAAAGCGCCGTTGCCGCGGTACATTATTTTGCGCTCAAGCTTGAATTGCTCTTTGCTCCCGATTCTCTCTAATCCATTTTCCCCGCGTACATAATATGGGCTATACGTCTCGCAAAGCGAAATAACACTGTCAACATCAAAAATACTCATGGTATCCACTGCCTTTATAATATGTCCGCTCCTTTTTAAAGGAGCTTCCACAAACAGCAGCATTCCCTCCTCGTATTCCCCGCTGCCGTTATCCCTCAAAGTATCAACCACCATCTGAACGGTTTTCTCCAAGCCGGTATTTCGACGGGCGTATTCCGGCGTCCTTTTCATAACTGCTACTGCCTGATAATTTTCTTCCACATATTTTATAATCTCATCATCTTCTGAAACAACCACAATACAGCTAAAACAATCAGATTTAAGAGCTTCATCAAGCGTATAATTAATTAGCGGCTGACCTGCACATTCCTGAAGAGCAAGCCTGTTCATTACGTCAGAATGGCTTCGGGCAGGGATAATGGCCACACGTTTAATTTCCCGAGTGTTAGCGGCTGTCCTTTTAAGTTCAGCATGTTTTCTCTTAATTTTTTGCCTGGTTTCCAATATCTTCCTGTTGTTTTTCGTCATATTATTTCTATGCTGGCGGTAATAAAACAATGGGAGATTAACATTGCCAACCTTATATTTTTCAATGACCCTGAGCCAGATATCATACCCGTCTTGACATGCTATTTCTTCGTTGTAGCCTCCCATATCCAAAAGTATGCGCCTTCTAAACATAGTGCATGCACCATGCGCAGGCTTATCAAGAAGCGCATCATCTTTATCCTTAATCTTCTCCATTCTTTCAATAGAAATAACCTCGTCATATTCATCTACAAGATAGTAATCGGGATAAACAAGCCCGATATCAGGATGTTCGTCTAAAAAATGCGACATAACAAGCAGTGCATTTTCATCAAGATAATCATCGCCGTCTAACCGCATAAAGTATTCGCCTTTTGCAAGACGCAAGGCAATATTGCAGGTAACTGTCAGCCCTTTATTTTTTTGATTGACTATTGTTATCTTATCTAACAATTCATATTTCTTCAGAACTTTTTCTGTCTCATCGGTAGAGCCGTCATTTATAACCAATAATTCCCAGTTCTTGCATGTCTGGTTCAGCACGCTTTCCATCGCTTTTTCAACATATTGTGCATAGTTATATGCAGGGATATAAACTGTTATTTTGGGAGACGTAATCATCCTCTATCCCTCTGTATAGTCTCTTTGATATGATGCCGAATCATGCAGATGCATCCCTTATTTTTTGTATCTTTCCCATTAGTCTCTCAAAATCTCTGAATCCCAAAGCCTGCAACGGATCCACCCACGCTTTGTCCGGATCAGGATGAACCTCTATAATTAAACCATCTGCTCCTGCAGCCACTGCAGCCATAGACATTGCAGCCACATAACTTCTTTTAAATGTCGCATGACTGGGATCAATAATAATAGGCACTGATGGGGCATATTCGTTCAAAGCAGGAATAGCCTGAATATCAAGAATTGCCCTTGATTCTACATTGTGGGTATGAGGAACGGAAACGCCACGCTCGCAAAAAACAAAATTATGTTTACCCCTTACTTCAAAATGCTCTGCCACGCCAAGAAGAGAGCGGAGACTCTCGCCATAATGCCGCTTTATCATAATAGGCTTATCTGTTTTGCTCAAAGCATCAATTATGTCCATATTGAACATGTGCCTGTATCCTATTTGAAACATATCAACATAACGAGACATCATGTCTACGCTGTCTGCATATAATATCTCAGAGATAACCGGCAAACCGAATTTTTCTCCGGCTTCTTTTAAATACGCCAATCGCCGCTCTGCTGCTTGAAAAAGTTCTGATTTGCTCAATATTCTTTTTCTATCACCGGCAGGCGCTCCGCTGTCAGCATCTGGCTGGCCAAGCGGGTCGCCGTATGGAAATGTTAATGGCTTAAAAATTCCACCCCTCAGCATCTTAGCGCCTGAGCCTTTTACCGCTTTTGCTATCTCAAATATCTGCGTCTTACTCTCTATAGTACACGGTCCAGCCATAATAGTAAGATCATCTTTATTTACAAAGACATCGCCTGCCTTAACTTCTCTTTTATAATCTTTACGGCAAACAAGGGGGATATTATTTTCCACATCTAATTTAGAAATATCCTTCATAAACAGCCTCCTCTAAGTATTTTTAATCCAGTTGTGATTGGAATCTTCCAAACCAGCCAATACATTACCTTCGCCTGCAAGAAAAAATAGATAATAAAGCGTATATCCAGGCGCAGCTACGATTTGATGGTATCCCCATGGCATAAATGTCACAGTATTGTTTTGGAGATAGATTAACTCGTTTATATTCCGCTCAGGCGAATATAGTCTCTCAATACCCCAACCTTGAGGCTTATCTGTTCTGAAGTAATATAACTCCTCATGCAGCGACTCTTTGGGCAGATTATTATTTTCATGTTTATGCGGCGGAGTGCCGGACCAATTGCCAGGGGGGTTAATCGTCTCTCCTATAATCATATTTTTTGCACCTATATGAGGGCCTATCATAATTCTTACCTCCCTCGCCCAGTTATCACGGCCAACCTGCATGACCTTTACGTCATCAGGCGTGATTAATTTAGCTTCTCCTCCATATGGCATACAAGCAGCCTTACAGATTCCAGCTTCTACTCCTTCATCGCTGACAACGGAATATCTCATGCCGGGCGGGATATATACTGAGCTTGTCATCCCCCCAAAAACACTTTCTCTTCCAGAGATATTTCCGAATACTCTGTCTCCAGCAGCAATAGAGCAAGAACCCTGTAAAATAACTATGGCAGTCTCACAATCTGGACAAGTTTCTTCAAAACTGCTGCCGGCATCAAGTTTTAAAACGCCAAAATCTTTAATGAAGTTAAACGTTTCGGCGCCTGGAACAGATGTATTATATCCTTTTCTTATTTCCATCTCAGCATAAAACTTTTCCATTTCTTACACCTCTTTCATCTTTGTAATTTCTTTATGAAATTAAATGCGCCTTCTGCTGCCTGTTCAACTGACGGCTGCGGCAGTATTTCAAAAGATATGAAGCCGTTGTAATCTATTTTATTGAGAGACCTCATAATCTCTTTGAAGTTAATATGCCCTCTACCTGGTGCAAGCCTGTTGCTATCGGCAAGGTGAACATGCCCGATTAGATTGCCATATTCCTTAATTGATTCAAACATATCAGCTTCTTCTATATTCATATGAAAAGTATCCATTAAAATTCTCAGTTTCTTTGAGCCTATCTTGTTGATCAATTCTGCTGCTGAACTCAAAGTCGGAAACAGACTTGTCTCATACCTGTTAATAGGTTCTATAAGAAGAAGAACATTTTTATTCTCAGCCTTTGCGCATAGGGACATTAAAGATTCGGTGAGAAAATACATCCCTGATTTCTGCTCACCCTTTTTTAAAATGCCGCCCCGAATCAGACCAATAATGACATTCGCTCCAAATAAATTTGCTAAATCTATATGTTCTTCTAAACGGTTTATAGCCTTTTGTCTTATTTCACTATCCATGCTGGATAGTGAAATATTTTCAGACAGATAGGCTTGACCTGTCCCAATTGCGGGCACAGCCAACCGATTAGATGCAAGAAGTTCCTCAAGTTGCCTTACCGGCACTTTCGCCGGCTCCCTTATTGCCAGCTCGACTCCGTTATACCCGATTGAAGACAGGTAAGGCATAATTTTTCTGAAATCTCCTTGACCTACAGCATCAAAATCAGTTTTAGATATGGAAATCGCAAAGGATAGTTTCATAGAATCAACTTTGTATTACCTATCTGAAGAATCACTAAATAGCAAATATCTTACTTTCATATTCTCCTAATAAAATTGTTTGTTGTTGAATTCACTCTCTAAAAGCCCTATCCTGTAGCAGTCATGGTATTTACCATTCAAATAAAAATGTTCTCTAAAAATGCCTTCGACCTTAAAGCCAATTTTTTCAAAAGCTATCTTTGAGCCTTCATTGCCTTTGACCATCCCGGCATAAAGCTTATGCAGATTAAGCCTATTAAATGCATGACTTACAATAAGTGTCAGTGCTTCTGTTGCATAACCCTTACCCCAGGCTCTTTTGTCTCCTATTAAAATACCTATTTCGGCATGCCTATTTCTCCAGTTGATTTTATGGAGGGTTATATTGCCAATATGTCTTGACTGTTTCTTCAAAAATATTCCCAACAGGATATCATTGTTACTGCTGTTATAGGCATCAATATAGTTCGAAAGATTATCAATATTTACAGGAAATTTCCCGCTTTCCATAAAACCGGTTATTTCCTGATTGTTTAACCACTCTGCATAGCCTCCAGGGATATCTTCTTTGGACAGCGGACTAAGAAATATATTTTTACCTTCTAAAAATATTGGACGCATTGTTTCTCAACTCCTTATCTGATTATTCTTATAGTTTCAAACGCTTCAGCTGCATTTAATCCGACTTTTATCCCCCAACATTCAGCAATTGTCTTTATGGCTTCTTCAGACCTGGGATGAGGGAATTCCCTGATTTCAGACTTATATTTCTTTAATGCCCTTATTTTCAATTGCAATGTCTTTGATATATCAACAAAATAATTAGGCATAAAAGATGTAGAAGATAAAGAAGCATTCCACTCAGTAGAAGAAGGCGCTTCAAAAGAATAGATTTCTCTAACCTTCTCACTCTTAAGTGGTCTAAATGCTGTCATAACCGCCCTGAATGTTATTTGATGGTCAATATTTAAATCGCCATAATGATGCGTGAAAACAACATCAGGATTAATGTTTTCTTTTGTCTTTTCAATTATTTTTATTATATCCAGCAAGGCGACTGTATCAAATCTATTGTCAGGAAAATCAAAAATGAAAATATTTTTACCACCAATTATTTTATTTGCTGCTCCTATATAGCCTCTAAGTTTTTTTATCTCTTTTCCATTCTCATGCCTGCTGCTCTTTTCATTTCTCGAAGTAATACCTTCGCTTAGTATAAGTGTATAAATAGCATTCCCTTCCTTAGCAAGCCTTGCCATTGTTCCACCACATCCGAGAATTTCATCATCAGGATGAGCAGCAACGATAAGCACATTCATAAAGATTCCTCCTTTTTCTCATAAGATGGGATATACGGACACCTTTGATCAACTTTTTTTTATCAGATATACTGTTGGCTGGCGGGCAAAAATAACATTATGCATAGTATATTTGCCTGCACCATTTTCGGAAAGAAATTCTACAAGTACTCTCCCTTCGCCTGGCCATAAATTAGTTAATGCCTCATCAAAAACAATAACGCCTCCCGGTGCAATCCTTTTCCCTACATATTCAAGCGCAATTTTGCACGGATCGTAGAGATCAAAGTCAATATATGCCATAGAAAACATAAGGTGGGGATTATCTTTTTCAAACTGAGCGATTGTTTCTAATGCATCACCTTTTATTAAATGTACCCACTCATCCATGCCAAAAAAATTTATCATTACGCGCAATGACTCATAATCACCTTTATATTTGTCTACGAATTCCTTCGCATTACTTCCATCATTGGGTGAAAATGTCTGCAAACCATCAAAGCTATCAAATCCATATACATGTTTATACGAATTGGGCTGCAGCAACTGAAGCACCTTAGCCATAAACATCAGATTATTTCCATTCCAACAGCCAAATTCCACTATATGTCCGGGTATATTAATGCACTGCTTCATAATTTCAAAGACGGCAAGGCGATTGCCCAGCGTCTGTATGCCGGCATAAAGACCGAAATGATCAACAATTGACCATAGATCAGGGACCCCGAGTTTTTCAGGCAATTCTTTTCGTTTTTCAAGATAAATTTTATCATCATTGAAAAACTTTTCTGTTATATGTTTTGCCATATATAACCTCCTATTATATGTGATTACCCTTTACAACTCAAACTTAATATAGACATATATTGCTATATTGTTAAGTACTTGTTTATTCGTTAATAATAACAATATGCGCCTAAAATGCATCAGAATAAGACATGGCTAAATCCCACCTGTTAAAATTCTTTGCATCCTTTTGCCCTTCAGTATTATTATCCATCATCTTTATGCCAAAATTTGTTAAGAATCCCTTTTCCTTGAATCCAAATTCTTCATAGCTTGCTCTTGTAAATCTGTTTCCCCACACAGAGACAACATCCGCCCCTCTGTCTGCAAACCATTTAACTGCTTTTTTAATCAAATCCCTTTCATGATTTCTCTCAGACATAACAAAATCCATGATATGGCCATACAGAACCCCATTTTTCCTGTAAAATTTGAACGCTATCCATCCTAAAATATTTCCACTGCTGTCTTTCACTAGATAAAATGGATAATGTTCTAATGGATGCAGGAAAAACCGCCACCGCACAAAATCATAATTTCTCTCTATATGGATTAAATCCTTATACATGCCCTTGCTCACATCCCATATATTATTTATTAACTCTTTGTATTTAGTTAAAGCGCATATCCTTTGAAATTTTAGTTCTGAATCATTTCCTGATATTACGTCTTCTCCGCTTATGTCAAATTCCAGAGTCTGAAATTCTTTTATCAATTCCCATCCCATGAGCCTATTCTTTACAGGCCAGATATTACTGTTAGGGAACGCATAAAGAAAGCTTAATCCCTTTTCTTTACTGCTATTCCACACAGAATTCAACAGATGCCACATAAATTTGAAATTTCTGAATTTAGGATGGATAACAAGCTGGGATCCAAACCCGACATTGAATATCTCATCTTTATATGATAGACGAAATATCATTACGGCATAATGCCCTATGATGTCTTCGTTTGAGTCCTGCAATACTAAAGATATGCTTTTTGAAAATGGAGTTTTGATATTTGCCCATTTTAGAAAATTTTTTGTCCTGAGATGGTCAGATGAAATTCTAAAAAGGTCAACAATTCCATATTCGTCGCCCCTACGGTATTCCCTCGCAAAAATCTCCAAATCAACCCCTTCCATCAAAAGCACCTAGAGACTGCAATTGTTCCTGAATTTTTCTGGCAGTCAAGATTTCTGCAATCTTTTCTGTCTCAAACTTCACTTTAAATTTTCCTTCTATGGCAAGAATAAGATTAAGATGTCCTAACGAGTCCCATCTCTCCACATCACCCGCTGCAAGTTCAGCAGTAACATCTGACAGCGGCAGTCTCAGCGTTGCAGCCACAACTTCCTGCAATTCAGAATTCAATTTCAATCTTTTTCACCTCCAATGTTATCTCAGCCAGTTTCAACATTTATCCACTTATTTCCTGCGATATTCCCCTTTGACAAATCAAATCTCCAGATAGTCGAACCGTCTTCGCGGGATTCTGACAAATCAAAGCCAAATCTTTTATATAAATCTTTAACAAGAGAGTTTTTCTTTGTAGGTATATATTCACCGATTACATTTATAATTCCTTTTGCTCTTAAAATTTCAGCCATGTAAGAAATAAATGAATCCTCAACCATCCGCCCGATTACCCTGCAACTCATAAGAAAGGTATCAATGTATGAACTGTCATCTTTTATTTTCACAATCAAAACCCCCACAATCCCGTTTGAACCAAAGCGGTCATTTAATTTAAGGCTTAATACCATCCTGTCATTATTTTTCATAAGATCTAATGTCTCATTTTCTGTGTATCTTCGTGTTGTAAGATTGAACTGGTTTGTCTTTTGTGTCAATTGAGCGATCCTTTTAAAACTGTCCCTGCTGTTAACTCTGATTATTGCATTCATATTAAGAGAGCTATAAAAATCTTCCAATGTTACAGAGCTTTTTTGAAGTTCTTTTCTCCTTGAATCTGCCTGATATATCTCGGTTCTTGCTCTGTCTTCACTTAGAATAGTACTACTGTTAAAATACTTAAATGAAAGGTCTATAAACCATCGGCATAGCTCAGCAGGATCCTTAGGAAATTCAGGCACAGTAACCTGAGGCAACTCGCTTTTTACCATCTCTCTTTCAAAGGGATTATCATCTATGAATACAAAACTATCAATTCCCAAGTTTAGCTCTGCTGCAGTATCCTTTATATTTTTAACTTTATTTTCCCAATTGATTTTAAATGCGGCAAAATCGCTCTCTTTTAATTCCATAAACTTATTCGTCTCAAATACTTCTCTTACATCTGCTAAATTATTCTTACTGCAAACAGACAAGAGTATTCCCTTATGTTTTAAAATCTTTATCAGTTTCTGAAAATCATGATATGCCCTGCCAATCCCTTCATCGCCCAGTTTTATCCCGTCTATACCGTCCTCTCCGATAATGCCTCTCCATAGAGTGTTGTCAAGATCAAGCACAAGGACCTTCTTGCTCTTGCCCAAATAAGCCTGTATATATGAACAGTATAATTCAGATAAAAACCTTAATCCCTGACTGCTGAATTTAATCCTGCCTATATACCATAACCTGTTGTCATATACAATCTCATATCCGTACCTTGAAACAACAGCAGCAAAATCTATTATTACAACCCTTGCAGATACTTTAAGCTCCTGCAGTTTGCTGTTAAATCTATCCTGCAGGCCCGCAATGGCAAAATCTGCATTATAGTCCATCGCCCCTAATATAGTGGGTCTTCTGATAAAAAGATTATTTATAAAAAATGTAGTCTTCCTGTTAGAATTAATAACACTTTTTACCTGCGAACCAATATTCTTTATTTCGCTGTCAATCAACCGGTCTATATCAGTATTTTTATATTTTAACGGGTCATAGATAATATCTTGAAAAAGTTCTTCTCCGTCAATAAAAAGGATAGCTGCATCAAATTCTCCTGTATTTAAAGCCGAATCAGGATCGATCATTTCCTGCGTATATTGATTAAAGCCTGCAATATAAAAATCGTTTTTAATACCTGCATCATTAAGACATTTTTCGAGTTTGGGAGCCATTAAATCCATATTTATATTGCTAAGCAGGGCGATTTTCACTATTTCTTCTCTACCAGTTCTATCAAACCTAAATGCTTTATAAACAGAAATGCTATTTTGCTATTGCCGAAAGCCAAAGCAGGTACCGGGCTGCACACCTCAATAGCGCCCTTTTCCTTTAGCTCTGAAACAGTATCGGCAATACATTTAGTGCTGAAGCAAAGATGATAATAAGAATTGTTCCTCTTGAGCATGTTATCAACAGGAGATTCTTTGCTCCTGTCAAGAGGTTCTATCAATTCTACTTTCGCACCTGAGAGGTTGATAAAAGAGACCTTTATGTTTTGTAAAATATCTTCATAAATTTCTGAGACTTCTTTTAATTCGAATAAATTGCCAATAATATTCAAACATTCCGTTATATCACTTACAGCTATCCCTATGTGCTCAAACTCAATAGTTTTTTTAATATCTTCGGTTAATGTCACTTTATATCTTCCCATGTTATCCAGTGATCGCCAGGAATGTCCTTTTTAGCAATCATGCCTGCTACTTTTTCTAAAAATAGCGGAGCAATTCCATAGCCAGGTCTTTTAATACAGATATTTTCCCAGCTTACAGCGTCCCCTGCAGCAACAGCATGCCGGACATGTAAACTGCGTCTCCCCTTCTGATACATCTCCAGCTCTTCTTGCCGGGGGCCGTTTTTGACACCGTCTCCTATGGCTGATTCTATTTCGCGGATTTTACGGATCATCTGTGCAAGTTCATCAGGTTCTATTGAAAAACCATGATCTGGTCCCTTAAGTTTACGGTCAAGAGTGAAGTGTTTTTCAATCATGCATGCTCCAAGTGCAACAGCAGCAATGGCAATATGGTCTCCAACGGTGTGATCCGAATATCCTACCTGGCAGCCAAATGCCTGACGCATCGTTATCATAGCTGATAGATTTGAAAGGTTAGCAGGCGCGGGATATAAAGAAGTGCATTGTAATAATATAACCTTCCCATTCCCTTCATCATAGCACATCTGCAAAGCAGCCTGAATATCAGTGTAATTTGCCATCCCCGTTGATAAAATTACAGGCTTTCCATATTTCGCCATATGCCTTATCAAACAAACATCAGGCAGGTCAAAAGAAGCTACTTTGAAGGCAGCTACACCAAGCTGCCACAATTGGTCTATTGCCTCTGCATCACACGGCGAAGAGAAAAAAGTAATCCCGCACTTCTGTGCATATTCCATTAATTGGATATGCCAGTCCCGATTAATCTCCAGCGAATGTATTAACTCGTATGTTGACTGATAATGTCCCTGCTCTTTCAAATAAGTAAAGTCTGGGGTGTATCTTGAATAGTGATTTTTTGCCTTAAATGTCTGAAATTTAATTGCATCCGCTCCTGCTTCTGCAGCGGCATTAATCAATGTTTTAGCCATTTCAAAGTCCTGGTTATGATTAGAGCCTGCCTCTGCGATAATATAGACAGGAAAGCCCTCTCCCACAGGCTGGTCTGCAATTCGCACAATTTTATTCATAGGCCCTCTCCCCTTTATCATCCCCTCGTTGCCTTGATGCCCACGCATCTATACTTTTTATTCGCTGCATGCATTATACCTTTTTTTCAAATCAGCAATGGGCGTATCCCAGCCATTTTCCACTATAAATCGCTCAAATTTCACCATTTCCTTCCGGTAATGTATGCTCCCTCCCTCCGGCTGGGGGCGAGGAGTTATCTCCTGTTTTCGCATTTTACTCCAGTTCTCCTTGAAAAGCTTCTGGATTTCCCGCTGCAATATTTCATATGAGCTCTTTAACGTCTCTCTGCTCTCATCTATAGGGATCTCTTTCTGAACTATAATATCTCCGGTGTCTATTCCCTCATCTATATAATGGATTGTCACACCTTTTGGGGTATTATCGAGAAAACTCCAGATATTTGGATGATAGCCCTTATTGAAAGGAAGATACGATATATGCGGGTTTATTGCCTTGCCGCTAACAAGGGATATCATTTCTTTTGGGATGATATATCTGTAATTATAACTGATTATAAAATCAGGGTTTATCTCTTTTGTCTCTTCAATGGAAATTTTATCTTCTCTATACACAACTTCTTCACCTTGTGAACCCAGCCATTCAGCAAGGTCACTTGCAAGGTTTCCGCCTAAAAAAAGTATCTTCATACAGGCATTGCCTTTGTTGAAAATATCATCTTTTCTACAACTCTGTTAGCGCCAATCCCGTCAGCTATCTCTTTGCCCTTTAGTCCTATCCGTTTTCTTTTCCCCGAATCTGTCAGCAAGTTTTCTACAGCATCCCTTATATCCATTTCCGTTACATCTTCATGCCATCCAAGATGCATAACAATTCTTTTTTTTCCAAGATGGTTAGCAAGTTCTCTCTGATTCTCGGCAAGAGTCATGACAATGCTCGGCAAACCAA
>ERZ1292630.886-Hain-H41-02um-R3-886-length-30240-cov-7_pt1 | contig 30240 bp, 12 predicted proteins | sample MGYA00564408_ERZ1292630 | MGnify/ENA primary metagenome ERZ1292630 (study PRJEB36523, sample SAMEA6512641) | groundwater metagenome | collected 2019-01-08 | study: AquaDiva: Metagenomics assemblies of 32 groundwater samples
CCCCCCCCCCCTCTTGGACGACTAACTCACATTATCCTGCAATGTCGCAACGCGTGAAATCCATTTTGTTGTGCGAGAATGGAACGCACGTGACCGCATTCACAGCAACGTGCCTTCAACCCAAACGGCGGGAACAGAATGCTTTTTTTTTCCCTCACTCTCTTCCCTTCGAACAAACGAAAAGAAGAAGGAGGAGGGTCGGGACCTACGAGGAGTTGGACGCGTCCATATTTGTGGAGTGCCTGCTCAACATAGAGAGACGGGTGGGCACAACCCTTCCTCGTTGTTTCGGGGACTTCGCGCGAAATTCAATCCACTTTCGACAACAAAACACTTTGCTGTCGTGGGTCAGGGACAACCGTCACCCCCCTCCTCCCCCCGCCCTCTATATGTTGAACAGGCACTCCAAAGTTTTGGCGCCGTGATTCCTGCGCCGACCGCACCTTCTGCACAAATATGGACGCGTCCAACTCTTCGTCCTCCGCGAGTAGTCAGGCGGACGTCATGCGGCAACGCATGCAGTCTCACCGGGCATCCCATCGAGTCGCACCGTCGACGACAAACGCACCGCGCGCCACGGGCGGCGATGAGGCACTGGTGCGCAATGCAATTTTGGACGGACCCGCGGCGGGTGGCATTGCGCTCATCAATCGATTTGACTTAGTCTTTCTCGCGTTGTTACTGTTCGGGTTTTACGTCGTCGCCAAAACACAGTACAAGGTGGATTTGGCGACGCTGCTCTGGCACTATGTCAAACCCCAGTACGACGATGGGTGGCACGGGGACGGCGACAACGGAGGACACGACCTAGATAGGCTGAGTGGACTGACAGGCGGGGAGCTGTAACCCCCCTTTCTCTTTTTTGCACCCCGACTCGTCTCGCACATTGGGGGGAAGGAGGGTGGGCGACCAGTGCCTCCTCTGATCGACGCTTTTGCCTCCGGGCCGTTTGCCAAAGGACGTTCTGCCATCCGAGGCGGAGCTGAAAAAATGAAGGGATGTTTTTCCTTGTGTGTTTCCACAGTTGTAATAGTTCATTCATAAGTAACGTTTATTAACAGCAGCAGCGGCTGTGTGATCCGAGCGACGACGCTGAGGACATTTATGAGGGTCGTACAATTCGCCACTGCCCTCGGCACGGTAGGGACATGCGTTTTCTTAGTGTTAGCCGTGGGATGGGGCCGCGCGGCCATGGGGTTTCCACAGCTGCCGCATGAGAAATCGTCGATGCTATCGGATGTGTGGGAGTTGTCGATCACCGAAGCACCGCTGCCGGATGATCACGACTCGGCGGCGTGTTCTTCGAAACACTTGCGATCGCAGCCGCCGAAGGTCACTTTCAACGGCACGGTCAACTTCACTGCCGGTGGCGTGCTGATCCACGCTGCGACGGGCACCAGTCAATCCGAAGGAGGACCGCATGCCGTGGCACCGCTAGCGCTGACCCTTGCTCGCGGTCGCCGCCGTGACGCCGAGGTGCGTGGGGCGACTCAGAGCGGCGACGAACAGGAGGACCAAGGCGATGTTGTCACGGTGACCTTCTGGCGGCGTCAACAACGCGCATTGCGAGGGGCGAACCGCGACGACGTCGAACCTAGCGACAAAGGAGGAGACGAGGAAGAAGGCGACGAGTCCTCTCCCAATGGAAGAAAGGGTGAACCGGTGTGGCTAGTCGTATCAAACTGGGCCTTTGACGCGTTGCCCACTGCGGCCTTTCGCCGGAAGCTGCCCCCCGCGACGGCATCACCCACCGCCACCCCACCGGCCGAGGAGGCTGTCGATACCGGCGTCACGGTGCATCGCTCGAGCACTCGTGGCCGTCCTCAGGTCGACGCCACGTTGATGTTCGTGAACGACACGACGGTGCTCCTTCACTTGCCTTCGGTCACGCTGTTCTCCAAAGGAGGGTCCTTGGTCGTGGTTGACAATTCCGACGAGCGCGGCGTCACGGCTTCTAAAAAGACGTCCAACTGCAAATTTTCGTCCACGTTGGTTCTGCGGCGCGTCGTTGTAGAGGAGGCGTCGTGGTGGTCGCGATGGGCGTGGGCGGTGTTCTTGGCAGGTTTCGTTCTCATGCGCATCTACACTGGCTACGCGGGCCAGGCGAAGAAGACCAAGACAGCGTAATTTTTTTGACGTCTGTGCCCACCACGGGCGGCAGCGGCACTAGCCGTATTATTCGCGGTTAATCGAATGTCGCGAAGATCTGGGTGCTCTTCCCCAATGCGGTTACTTCTTGGCGCTTTGAGTGTTTTTTGTTTTGCATTATTTGAGCGAGCAAACGTAAGGAGAAAAAATCTGGAAAGACGCGAGGAAGAATGGGAAACTCAAATCAAGGCGCCGCTGTTTCGCCGAATTCCTCCGTTTCCTCCTCGGCATCCGTCGCCGCGCCGATGCAATCGCTACCACCTCCTACGCAACTCGACGCTGGTAAACTAACGATCGTGTCTTCAAAGAAGATCGATCGCAAGCAGCTAATGCAGGTCGGCGACAGCGAGACGCTGCGGAATCACCTCTCGAGCGGCGCGCCGTCGTCCACATCATCACGTTCACCTGCGGCGACAGACGGCAAGACGACGACGACCACCGCCTCACAGCCAGCGGATGCCGCCCGGGGGAGCGTGATGCTCGGCGCCAAGGTGCCCGAAGTACGAAATACGAAATGCCGTTATTGCTGCATGCTTTTTGGCGGCGGCATGTCGACGGGCTTGAGCGTGGTGTTGTGCGGCCTGCACGTGGGGTTTGGCGTGTTTAAGAATCCACATCTCAATGCCACTCTGCCGCAAATCTTGAAGCAAGTCGGATGGCTGGCCTTGCCCTCCGCTATGGTGGGCACGACACTTCACTACTTCTTGGCCGAGTCCATGTGGTCCAGTCGACGGAGCTCGTATGGCGTCGCCTGGCTCAAAGCGATCGCGATCAACACGAGCGTGTGGATGGCCTGCGTCACCGCGGGCACGCTCGCGTGGCGCCACTTAGTGCGCCGCACGGCGTGGGGTAATCGTTGGTACTATCTCTACCCCATTCCGTCCTCAAAGATTGAAACCCGTGTCATCGAGCAGCCCGGGGCGTACTTTTCTGGCATGGGGTGGACGTATTGGTGCCTAGGGATATTCACGGGCACGCTCGGCTACGCAGGCTGTGTGTCGGCCGTGGTCTGGCAGGATAAGGTGCACTTCATGATGTCGCCCGTGGGCCCGTATGCCCGAGCGTGCGTGCCGAGGTGGCGAAGGGAGGCGATCGCGTCCAGCGCCGGGTTTGACTTGCCGCCGACACAATAGCTAACAATTTCTCGCTCTCTCTTGGGCTTCTTTTTTTTTTCATCTCTCGTGTGGAGTCCGATAAACGGGCAGCATTTGTGAAGAGTTAGAAGTTTAGCCACTTGCAGCGTAGGTGTACGACACGATGAATTCGTCACCGTCGTGGACCGTCTTGTTGTTCATCGCCACCGTCGCTCTGTCGCCGGCTGTTTTTTGCGAGGCAGGTGTTTGCACGTGCACGTTGAGTACCGAACGATCTGCGCTGATGGACTTTTTCGACGCAATGAATGGGTTGAATTGGACGCAACGCGGCCAGTGGTCACGATCGGGACAGAACGATCTTTGCAATTGGTTTGGCGTCACTTGCAATGGTCAAAACGTCGTCAACGTGACATTGCGGGCGAACGGCCTACGTGGCAATAACGTCTCCTTTCCCGCGTCGTTTGTGAATCTGACGAAGCTGCAGCATCTAGACTTGAGCAGCAACGCGATACAGGGCACCCTTCCCGAGGTGATTGCAAATATCACGAATCTCATAAACTTGCGGTTAGGTACGAATCAGTTTATGGGCCCACTGCCACCGTCCTATGGCAACCTCGGCAACCTGCAACTGGTGGCACTGGAGCAAAATCGACTTACGGGAACGTTACCTGATGAGTGGGGCCGCGGCATGAGAGCCCTCGCGGTGATACAGCTGTCCAACAACCAGCTCACGGGACCATTTCTGACCGGGTGGACGACGGCATTTCCCAACTTGACCTCCATCGATATTCATAGCAATGCCTTTAGCGGACCTTTGCCCGAATTGTGGGAAACTAAAAGCGCCACTTGCCTATTTCCGGAGCTGACCTCGCTCACGCTTCATACCAACGCGTTCGAAGGCGACCTTCCGTCTGCGTCGGGCAGCTGCTTGAGCAGGCTGCAATACTTGTACTTGAATGGCAACAACCTTAACGGTACGTTGCCCTCTTCGTGGTTCAACTTGCCGTCGCTGCTTACCTTGGACCTTCATGACAACCGGCTATCGGGCACCCTTCCCCCCTCCTGGGGCGATTTCGCCACTCTGCAAGTCCTCGCGCTGCATAACAACCGTCTCAATGGATCCCTACCGGTCGAGTGGTCCGCGATGAATGCGATTCAAATGTTCCGCGTCTCGGAGAACAATCTCACGGGCACGTTGCCACCTCAGTATTCCGGATGGTCAGAGTCGATTCAGGTTTTCATTTGCAACAACAATCGGCTATCGGGTACGTTACCCACGACGTATCGCAATTGGCGCAGCGTCCGCACCATCGATCTGCAAGCGAACGAATTTTTCGGACCCCTACCATCAGGATGGCACACGTTGAATTTAGGCAATCTGACGTCACTCAATATTCGTGACAACGTTTTAAACGGGACCCTGCCAGACCAGTGGGGAACTGAGGTCGGAAATCCTCCGCCGATGCAGGAGCTGTTGTTATCCAACAATCGTCTGACTGGCAGCCTCCCAAGTTCGTGGTCCGCGTTGACGTCGCTACAGAAGATCGAACTACAAGGCAACTCCATCACGGGTACCCTACCGTCATCATGGTCCGCTTTGACCTTGGGATCCGCCTTGACCTGTTTGTACCTCTTCAGCAACAAAGTCACGGGTCCTTTGCCCCCGGAGTGGGGCGATGACGGCCTTCTCTTCCTCGGCGTTCGGCCGCCAACTTCATTCAGTGATCTTCAATTGCAATTCAACCAGTTAAACGGAACGCTTCCCGCGACGTGGGTTCAGTTCTCCAAGTTGGCCACGTTGTCGGTGAATGGAAACGAGTTATCGGGTCCCCTGCCGCCCGAATGGTCTAACTTTGAGTCTCTTCAATCTCTGAATCTTCAGGACAACTATCTTTCCGGTTCACTTCCCTCGGAATGGTCGAATCTCTCAGTCAGCGTGCTCAGACTGAATGACAATCTGTTTACGGCAGAGCTTCCGGTGGCGTGGGGAACGGTGCCGCCGCCCTCGAACGGCTCTGCCGGTCGCATGCTGAACTCCCTGAGTGAGCTGTACCTGTTCAACAATCGGCTGTCAGGACCGCTGCCGGCATGGACGTCGCTTCGCAAGTTACGCATGCTCCACTTACATTCCAATCGAATCAATGGTTCGCTGCCTGACTCGTGGGGCGAGTTGACGGCGTTGAATCAGCTGCACTTGAATAACAACTTACTCGAGGGATCGCTGCCCGGAAGCGCGTGGAGTTCACTGTCGTCGCTCGAGCAACTGATTGTGACCAGCAATCGACTTAGCGGGACTCTTCCGATGGAGTGGTTCACCTTGACGTCGTTGGATCTGCTCTACGCGCTCAACAACGAGTTGTCAGGCTCGCTGCCACCTACATGGGGAACCGGTAGCTCGTCACTCCGGCTCGTGACGCTTGGAAACAATCGGCTCGATGGGACGCTGCCGTTGTCTTGGTCACTTATGCCGCGACTGTCACTCCTCACGCTGTCCAACAATTCGTTGACTGGGGAGCTCCCGGCGTCGTGGGGAAGTTGTCGGTTGAGCAGTCTTGACGCGCGATCCAACCGGCTCACGGGGACATTGCCAAGTACGTGGGGCACGCTCGCGGCATTGAAGTCGCTGTACCTTTCGAGCAACTTGCTTGAAGGACACGTTCCCGCGTCGTGGACCAACATGACGTCTTTGACCAGAATATACGTCGACAGCAACTGTCTCATCTCGCTTCCAACTGCAACCTTGTGGCCAAATCAAAGTGTCATAATCGTATCAACACCACAAAAATCAAGCTCGCTTTGCTCCACCGCAACGTTGACGACGACAAGCCAAACGGTCACGCCGACGTCGACGGTGACGGTAACGCCCACTGCGTCGACAACTGGAACCATGAGCGAAACAAGTTCCGCCACACCAACCGCGACTACTTCGACAACATCAACAGCGACGCAGACAACAATGCCGACATCGATCACGTCACACACCACCACCGCTGCTGTTGAAAGCCAGACGACGTCTTCAGGATTGTCGGCCACGACTACGACTACGCTGGCCGCGACGAACGGGACGACCTTTCTGCCATCTACACATCTATCCAAAACCGCAGCGACGCCGACGTCCACGTCGGTATCATCTGGTACCTTCCGCTCCCCTACGGCAACGACGACAGACGCGGCGTCCGCGATGGAGCCCGGAGGACAAAACGCGTCCACGGCGGCTAATTTGAGTGTCACGCGGCCCCCAGGTGGTGAAGCAGCCAACGAAACGACGACGACCGTTGTGAACGCGGCCGAGCTGCAGGGCGCAGCCCCCCCAGCGGCCGAGGTCGCTCTACGCGATGGCCAGGCGTCCGCGTCCAGCAGTGCCCAGGTGGCCGCCATGATGGGGTCGAACCCCTCCGCGGCGATGCTGGCGTCACGGTCGTCGTCGCTGTTGAGCGCCTTGCAGCGGTGCTCTTCCGGAGCCAGGGGCGCCGTGCCCACACCAGTCTTCCCCGCCGCGCTCGTTCCCGGCGGTGAGTCCTTGATGTCGTCTCCGCGCGTTGATTCTGCACCAGGATCCACAGATGGGAAATTATCGGCCGCCATCGAGGCACATCGCGCGGCCGTGGTTCTCAATGTGGCCGTCACCCTTGCATGTGCCGCTGCGGTTCCCTTCGTCGCCTTTTTCATCGCCTTCATGCGATGGGCGCGACGACGACGGCGGCGAACGACGAGCAGGAGGGGGGAGGATGTTGACGCTGCCACGACGATGCTGCCTGCGACCGATGCGGCCGCCGCCGTAGGATTCGGCAACGACGTGGCAGCGGCGCTCCTCTGGCTCCGCTTTCCAGGCGTCTTGTTGATCCCGGCGCTACTTGGCGCCGAGGGCGTGATCTCCTCCGCCGTCACTCTTGCACAACTTTCGAGTTCGACCGCCGACCTGGTTGTGGTTGCTTTCGGCTTGATGTGGATGATTGCACTCGAGGTGTTCTTATTCATCGTACCATTCCGTGCTCTTAACGTTCTTGGCCTGTGCGAGCTCCCCGCCAACGTGCAGCCTGTGGGGACGCACGGTGCAGACAGAGCTGCATCGTCGTCGTCGCCACTATGGGTTACGTGCAAGGAGCTCGTAGCGTGGGGCCGGCGTTGGGTCGCGCCGGATGAGGCTGGCGCGACGTATGTCCGCATGCTGGGCCAAGCTTTCGCCAAGTATCATAGCTGCCCTCCTCCGATTTCACATTACGGAGGCGGTGCCGGGACTACTTCAACCGATTACCACACGACGTCTCTTACACCATCGTCGTCGTCGTGTTTACTGCGCTACCGCATCGCACCCTACTCGAGCGTCGTCGATTTCGCGTTGTTGGCCGTGAGCGCCACCGCCAAGGGGGTCTCCGATGCGTCGTCGAAGGAGTGCGCTGGCGTGCTTTGGGCCATGCTGGGATGCAACCTCGTGGGCATGGTCGTCGTGTTGGCAGTCCGGCCGTTCTTGAGCCCGCTGAAGAACGGTTTGATCGGGTTGTCGGCGGCAGTGACTTTTCTGGGGTCAGGCTTGACGCTCGTGGCGTTCCTATATCCACAACACACCGCGTTAGTGCCGGCGGCAGGGGCGTTGACCACGTCGGCGACGGCGTGTGCAACGCTGGCGGGCATCGTCAGCGCCGTCGTCGCCTTGATGCAATGGGTCACCGGCCGCAGCGACGCGAGGACCGTAGCCGAGGAGCGGCGCGATGCTCAGTGCTCCGTGGCGTCCGACTGGCTATTATCGCACGACGACGTCGACGATGTGGCGTTGTCGCCCCATCAACCGGTACCCAATTCACCACCCGCTGCGCCTCAGGCCGTCGGCGGGAGGCAAGGACACCACGACGTGATTGAGATGACCCCGACGACGCACAATCGCCTCGAGGAAACAACGAGCGTTTCCGCCGGCGCTGTCGTGTCACATTGTTATCCGTGCCCGACCGGACGTCACGCTGTCGTGGCAGTGTCGACCGCATCGACATCGGGGGCACAACCAGCCGTGTCGCCATGGTCGACGACTCGTACACTGGAGGACGACGACGTAGTGGACAGTGTCGTGCCGCGACACGCGGCCGTCGGTGCGCTTTCCGATGTCGACGAGCTGCTGAATTTGATGACTGCGTCGCCCGAACAGCGCGTTGTCAAGCGCTCCGCAGAGGGGCAACAAAAATTTGACGAACTGTTCGCGTTATTGAACGCCAAGTCGTTGGAGTGAAAATGTCGAGAGAGCGAGCGCGATAGAAAGAGAGATGCCCTCCCTTTTATGCTCCTCCTTCGTGTTGGTAGGTCGGTATTGACATCACAGTTGAGCCACCCCCTCCTTTTTGCCCTCTGTTTCTTTTTCATGCCTTTTCCTCAACGTCATCGCTTCTCTCTCTCTCTCGAGAGAGTGGAAACGGCAAAAGAAGTCGCGTGGCGCGAGAATACCGACAAAAAACTTTACAAAAAAGAGAATACGACAAAAAACCCAAGAGAGGTCCACACACCTCCGCCCCCGCCAGCTCCGCCCCAGCCCCGTAGCCACGCCACGGACAGGGACCACCCCCCACTCTTTAACACCCACACCCACGTCATCCGCCGCCGCTGTGCATCCGCGTGCCATTCCATTCTAGAGCTCATGGCCTCGTGACTGCTGTTTGTTGCCCTCTCAGTCTATCGAGGGTGGAGGAAGGAAGTGGAGGGAGTAAAACGAGGACACGCCGCGCCATAGGGATGATGAAACCGTTGTGGATGATGTGGCGCCATCACTGCAACGACCACAACACGTACCGTCGGACAACGATCGACTCGAAGAAGCGCAACAGCAACGTCCGAAGCCACCACGAGTCGCAGAATGCGAGGGCAACGAGGGTTTCAACCAGCGGTCGGCTGGATTCTGTTGTGATAAACATCACCGCCATCGTCGTCGTCGTCGTTGTCATTGCTTTTGCAACGGTGATGATGATGCCGCGCAGAGACGGCGATGATGAATGGGCAGTGGGGAAAAGAAGCAGGAGGACAAGAAGTGGTCCACTGGGAACTTCGTTATTATTTGTTGCTGCGCAAGGCATCACGACGACGGCGGCCCCTCTTCGTCCGCTAAATGTGTACGCTGCCTTGAGCATGAACTTACTGGAGAAAGTGAACGGCGCGGAGCAGAGCTTCCTCGCGGATTTCTATCTAACAGTGGGCTATCAGGAGCCCAAGTTGCTCCAATGGTTTCCGGCGAACGTCACTGCTTATGACGGCGTCTTGCTCAACGATACGGTGCAAATTGGCATCGACGTCGTCGCCTTGGAATTCACCAACTCCGTGGATGCGACGGCGAAGTATAGCAACCCGACGTATTCATGGACGCGGCCGAAGCCGATCTTCCGTTCCCCTTCGGTGGTCGATGACCCTAACATCCCGTGGGTCGTCATCGATACTCGCTACGTGGGAACGTTCCGTGCATCCATCGTGTTGGCGGATTTCCCTTATGACACGCAGCGACTCGACGTCCACTTAGAAATGAGCAACAAAGACCGAACGACCGCTGTTTTCGTCATCAACGCAGCGTACAACTTCATGAACTACGCCCCATCGCTCACGGAGTGGCAATTGCTCGCGAGTAACACAACGGTCACGAAGAGTTCATATGCCGATTTTGATGTTCAGTACAGTCGCGCGACATTCGTGATTACGCTGCGACGGTTCTCTGCGTACTATGTCAACAAGATCGTCATTGGAGTGATCATCCTTGTATTGATATCGAGCGGGACCTTCTTCATGGACACGAATATGGCCGATCGAGCCGCCGTCGCGGCCACGGCATATCTGGGCGTCGTGACGTATCTGTTCATCGTCACACAAGACGTGCCCAAAGTGCCATACATCACCCGCTTAGATTCCTTTATTACCATGTCGCAGTGGTTCATCTTCGTGAACTACGTGCTGCAGCTGTTGATGATGTTTCTTGGCTCCTTGGCCGACCAAATCATATCCAATGAGGGTGAGGGCGCCGCCGAAGAGGCGAAACGGGTGAAAGCGAAGGCGAGCGGTGATTTTCGTAATCAGTTGCTGGCCGTGGTGTCCGAGCTGCTTACGCCAGCCGATCGTGATAGTCTCGAGCCCCGCCGTAGTGACATTTACCACGCCAAGGACAGTTCCAGCGGTAGAGAGCCGTTTGAAAATGGAGTGGCTTCACAGCTGCCGATGCAACGGGTTGTCACCCTAAAATCAGTGATCAAAAGTCAACGCCAAACGAAAGCGGAGGATAACCCCCACCCCTATCATCAAAAAAAGGCCGCCCAGGGCGCCAACGCGGCAATTGACATGCCACAACTCGCGGGCGTGAAAAAGGGTGACAAAATAATAAACTCTGTTGTGGAGGGACCGTCCGCTGTTCAACCGCACGCCGACCACGTGGTCGCGCACGTTCATTCCCACTACCATCACAAAGTCAAATCGCCAGAGTATGTGTTCGTGTCCGCCGATGCGGCCCGAACAGACATTATTCGAACGAGGCGCCGCCTTCTTTTTGGCACACCGTCGAATCATCGACACGTGTTTGTCCCTGTCGTACACGTTGATTTACGCCATCGCGGCACTGGCCACGCTTTCCGTCGGTCGGTAAAGTTGTCGGGTGACGGCTTCTTCGCTCAATCAAAGACCACTTTTCTTTCCCTTTCCGAAAATTTCGCCTCGGCGGTCAAAAAATATTTTATTGCTGCGGGCGGTTCAGTCGCGGGAGCGCGGCATTTTCACACACGTTGATTTACCATTTTCGAGTTCGCCTAGATTTCACGTTTCCCTTGATCTTCACACTCCCCCCTTCCTTTCCCCCACATTTCTTTGCTTCCCTTTGTGCTCCTTTGCGTCGGGCGGTGTTACGATCGACGCGCACACTTCTCCCATCGTTTCCGGTTTTTTTCCTTTTGTTTTTTAAAATAATACCGTACTCGTGATTAGACTTAGATGTCACTGTCGAAACCCGCCGTCGTTGTGGCCCTGCTCTTCTTCTTGTCTTGCGGGCCGCTACAACCGGTGGACTCACAGCGGTCACCGCCCGCAACGCCCGCAGCCTCGGCGGTCAAGGTGCAGCCTCTCACGATGTACGCGGCGTTCAGTATGAACTTACTCGAAAAGGTCAACGGGGTGGAACAGAGCTTCTTGGCCGACTTTTACCTCACGATTGGCTATCAGGAGCCAAAGTTGCTACAGTGGTTTCCGGCGAACGTCACGAGCTTCGATGGGATGCTGCTGAATGAATCTGTTCTATCGGGTATTGAAATCGCAGATATCGACTTTACCAACTCCGTGGATGCGACAGCGAAGTACAGCAACCCGACGTATTCATGGACGCGACCGAAGCCAATCTTCCGGTCTCCTTCGGTGGTCGATGACCCTAACATCCCGTGGGTCGTCATCGATACGCGCTACGTCGGTATCTTTCGCGCATCCATTGTGTTGGCCGACTTCCCTTATGACACGCAACGACTCGGCATCAATGTGGAGCTGAGCAACAAGGATCAAACGGCCGCGGTGTTCGTCATCAACCCTGGGTACAACTTCATGAGTTACGCCCCGCCGCTGACCGAGTGGCAGATTCTCAGCGTCAACAGCAGCGTCACGACTAGTTACTACGCCGTATTCAACTCGCAATACAGCCGCGCCAACTTCTTGGTAACGCTGCGTCGCTTTCCTGGCTATTACATCAATAAGATCGTCATTGGCGTGATCATCCTCGTGCTGATATCGAGCGGGACCTTCTTCATGGACACGAATATGGCCGATCGAGCCGCCGTCGCGGCCACGGCATATCTGGGCGTCGTGACGTATCTGTTCATCGTCACACAAGACGTGCCCAAAGTGCCATACATCACCCGCTTAGATTCCTTTATTACCATGTCGCAGTGGTTCATCTTCGTGAACTACGTGCTGCAGCTGTTGATGATGTTTCTTGGCTCCTTGGCCGACCAAATCGAAAAGGAATCAATTGAGGAAGCCGCCGAGTTAGAAAAGAAGGAGAAAGACGCTGCCGATATCGATTTTCGTCGACAGTTGTTGTACTTGGTGGCCGCTGCCGCTGCAAACAGTCGATGTGAGCATGTGCCTCACCGGATGCCGAATCCACCGCCAACACGGACACCGCTGGTTCGGGTTGGGCGTGGTAACCTCGAAGGCCAACAAAAACCGCCACCGGAGACGGCGCCCTCTATCCTCCGCGAAAATCAACCGACCGCACCGAACCGCGCGCTGAAGAATGAAGTCGGCGTTCCCGAAGGAAAAAAAGAAACAGATCAGAACGATAAGCAGAAAGCGCACCCGCCGAAAAGGTCGGAAGAGAAGAGTTACGAGTACGATTCTTCGTCAGACTTTGAATCGGTGTCCCCTTCGTCGATTGCGGGGTCCGATGGGACGGAGACGTCGACGGCCAGGGAGACGCGGAGGAGCGCGATCAGTCGACGATGCGCGACTTTCTTCTTGGCGTACCGCCGTTACATCGACACTGTGTTGTCCCTCGGATATACCGTGTGTTACGCCATCGTCGCCTCCGCGACGCTGTCGACCTCGCGCTCGTAAAAAGGCCGGGCCGGATGAGGAAGGACACGACGTTTTGTTGTTGCATCGTTGGTGTGACTGTCGGCAGTTTCTGCAGTAAGTTCAGTTCATATCCCTCAGTGCCCATTTCACTTGTAGTAGGAATTGACGACTGCTGTGGGCTCTTTGCTGGCAAGAACGCACCTGTACTTTGCAACGAGTTTGGGTCTTTTTCTTGTTGAGACCTCCAAATCAACGCAGTGACGGCCGCCGCTAAGAAATTGTTCTTTTTTTCCAATGGGAAACGGTCGCAGGGGTAAATCGTTTGTCGTAGGTTGGGTTCTCTTCGCCGCGGTGTTTCTTTTTTTTCTGCGACTCGCCGACATTGCTGCGAATCGGCGCATCGACCACAAAATTGTTGACCCCCTGCGAGGTGGGGGTCGTCGTGCCGAGCAGCAGCACTGTCGGATGCTGTTGCGGCCCGACGACACGACGGCCACTGACCCTTTCTACGCTCGCTGTTGGCGACATCGACAGCGATCACGGCACATGGACGCCACCGCAAGGTCGTATTTCTTCGCCCACGCTGGCGACTGTCCATGTAATGTACCAGAGGAAATTACGGCGTTGTCGGACCTGCTAGACGCAACGGGCGGACCTGCCACGTGGAGGTCCAGTGACAACTGGGATCGAGGCGCCACCGATATTTGTGGCTGGTTCGGCGTCACGTGCGTCGACGGCCACGTACAACGCGTGGAGCTCAACGACAACCATCTGACAAGCGATGCCCCGTTGCCATCAGCCCTGTCCAGCTTGTCATTTCTGACCGTGTTGGACTTGAGCGACAACAATTTATCTAGTCCATTTCCTGATTTTCTTGGCAACTTTTCGAATCTCACAGAGATCCGATTGCACCAAAATATGATCCATGGCACGCTTCCCGATGGATTGGGCTCGACGCTCAGTAACTTGCAAGTGCTCCAGGTGCATCAAAACAATCTCTCTGGAACCATTCCGGACGACGCATGGGTTGGATTGACATCCCTCACCACCGTCACATTCGAGGGAAATAACGTCACCGGTTCTCTGCCAAAGCAATGGGGTCGATTAAATCACCTCAACACATTTCGCGCGAGTGGAAATCAGCTCACGGGCACGCTGCCAGCGGAATGGTTCGACAAAGGCTGCTTTGACGGTGCCCTGCAAACCTTGGAGCTGTTTAATAACCGGTTGACAGGTTCCTTACCTTCCGCGTGGGCTTGCTTGACGGGCATGCAGCGATTGCTCCTTCACACCAACCAGTTTGACGGGTCGCTCCCAGCGACTTGGAGCACCATGACGAATCTGCGCACGCTAGATCTGCACGGCAACCAGTTGTCGGGATCCCTGCCAATCGAATGGAACGACTGGTCATCTAACGTGTCGACGCTGGACGTCTACGACAATCGGTTGAATGGAACCTTACCTATGGAATGGAGGGTGTTCGTCTCCCTGTCGCAGCTGCGCTTGTCGACGAATCAGCTTACGGGGCCGTTGCCTCCGGAATGGAGGGCGCTGTCTGGTCTGACGATGTTTACGTGCTATGGGAATCAGCTCAACGGATCCCTACCAGAAGAGTGGGGCGGCGAATGGCCAAATATCACCTCGATCCAGATGCAAAACAATCAGTTTACTGGCACGCTGCCAGCGAGCTGGGGCTCTTTCAATAAGCTAACGCAATTGCAGTTGCACATCAATCAGCTCGAAGGCATCCTTCCAAGAGATTGGGAGAGGTTATCTAGCCTGTCGACGTTGCTCTTGTACGGCAACAATTTATCGGGCCCGTTGCCTCCCACGTGGCCGTCCACGATGACCGCGCTATCATGGTTGCAAATGCAAAACAATCGCTTGAATGGAACGCTACCGTCCGAATGGGCTAACTATACGTCAATGTCCATCCTCTACTTGGATAACAACCGGTTGACAGGGACGCTCCCTGCGTCCTGGGGCATGACCGATCCGCCCATTCTCATTAGTGCCCTACGGTTCTCGCTGACACTGTTGAGGTTGAACAACAACGACATGGTTGGGACGTTGCCGCCAGAATGGGGCAACTTCTCTCTGTTGAACACGCTTTCACTGAACAACAATCACTTCAACGGGACGCTTCCCCTCGAGTGGAACCGCCTCGGCGCTCTCAAAACACTGAATCTTCATACCAATCAATTGTCTGGCATGCTTCCCGAGGGATGGTACACGATGGCAGCCGTTCAAACGTTGAATTTACAAGGCAACTTGCTCAACGGCACATTGCCCGCGAAGTGGGGCGCCAGCCTTGGCCAGATGAACACCCGGCTCGTGACACTGCATCTCGATGGCAATCAGCTAGAAGGAACGTTGCCATCCGAGTGGTCAGCGGCCACCGCGCTCCGGAACCTTGCGCTCGACAGTAATCTCCTGGCCGGCTCGTTTCCAATTTCGTGGGCTTCGTTGAAACTAACGACGTTTTCGATCAATGCGAATCGCATCAATGGCAGTCTGCCGACAACGTGGCCTTGGACCACCGTGACGCTGTTCTCGGTCAACGGAAATCAATTGACTGGCTCGTTGCCGGATGCATGGCGCGTGTGGACGGCGGTCGCCACTTTTCAAGTCGTCGACAATCGAATTTCGGGTACGCTTCCAGCGTCGTGGGATGCATGGTTACCAACCGTCACCACATTCTCCGTGGCCAATAATTCCATCACGGGGACCTTGCCTCCGGCGTGGTCGCGGTGGACCAGGATGAAAGACCTAAGCCTGCAATACAATCAACTGTCAGGTACCTTACCGCAATCGTGGTCATCGATGTCCAAGTTGCAAACGTTGCGTCTGCATCACAACTCGCTTACGGGCACCGTGCCCTCTCAGTGGGCCTCCATGAGCCAGCTTTCGCTCGTTGACGCCACGGCGAACAACCTGGCGACCGTTCCTCCGCTGCCAAACATGACTGGGTTCCCCATTTGGAATGTCACTCGGCCCACCGCTCTGTTCGGATCGCAGTCGGCTCTCCCGACCACGGTCACATCAACGACGCCGTCGTCGTCATCCACTGCCACCTCGACGGTGACTCAAACGGACACTCAATCCAGCACCCAAACCGCCACGCCTACGGTCACGCCGACGACGACGACGACGATCACACTCAGTTCCACGTCGACGACCACAGCGGCGACTTCTGCGTCAAGCGGTGATAGCACGACGGCAACGACGACGACGACGACGGCAGCGGCAACAGCATTGTCCACGGTATTCCCCACGACGGTGCCCACACCCGACACTTCGCCCGGAAATACCCCATCCACGACGACCCAAACGACGTCCACGACGTCTGAAACCGAAAACGTCCGAAAAAACCAAACCGCGACCACCACCACGGATTCGCAGACGACGGCCGCGTCGTTACCTTCCTCCACGCCCAGCGCTTCGGCCATCGACGACCGATCCTTTCCCCCGACGACCGTTGTTGGAGACACGACGACCTCCTCGGGTGCGACGCTGCGGAACGAAACGACGGCGGCGGCGGAGCTGCAAGGCGCAGCACCCCCAGGGGCGGAGGTCGCCCTACGCGACGGCCAGGCGTCCGCGTCCAGCAGCGCCCAGGTGGCCGCCATGATGGGGTCCAACCCCTCCGCGGCGATGCTGGCGTCACGGTCGTCGTCGCTGTTGAGCGCCTTGCAGCGGTGCTCTTCCGGAGCGCGGGTTGCTGTGCCAGAACCGAGCTTTCCCTCGGCGCTTGTCCCTGGCGGTTCACGGCTCCTCCCAGGCGGACCACCTGCCGCGTCGGCGCATCGAGCAGCGGTCACCCTCAACATCGCGGTCGTGCTCGCCAGCGCCGTCGCGTTGCCCCTCGCAACGCTGATGTTTAGCACCATTAAAGTCATGACTCTAGGCAAAGCAGGTGAGGGTCCTAACTTTGCGACCGTTGTCGGCGCATCGATGCGCCGACTGCGGTATCCTGGAATCTTGCTCATCCCTGTTCTACTGGGTGCGGAAGGCGTCATGGCGTCCTCAGTGACGCTTGCCCAACTCTCTGGCGATGCGTCGGACCTGGTTGTGGTCGCCGTCGGGCTACTTTGGATATTGAGCATCGAACTTCTTATGTTCGTCGTGCCTTTCCGAGGTCTCAACGTCCACGGCCTCCGGGAGCTGCAGGCCGGCCGGGAAGCACCTGACACCTCGGCGACTGGACGTGGAAAATATCTCGTCGCCTGGAACCGCCGCTGGGTGGCGCCGACAGAGAGCGGAACGACCTTCGTTCGTTTGCTCGGCATGACGTTCGCAAAGTACCACGGTCCTGTTGAAACAACGGACCACATGACGAGCGGTGCCAATGCTTCCCCGGGACCGTCCACTGAATCGCTGCGCTACCGCATCGCACCGTATTCCGGTGTCGTTGATTTCGTGTTGCTGGCCGTCAGCGCAGCAGCGAAGGGCGTTTCCGACGCGTCGCCCAAGGAGTGCGCTGGAGTGCTTTGGGCCATGCTGGGATGCAACCTCGTTGGCATGGTCGTAGTGTTGGCCGTCCGGCCATTCTTGAGCCCGCTGAAGAACGGCTTGATCGGGTTGTCCGCGGCGGTCACCTTCCTGGGCTCGGGTCTGACGCTCGCGGCGTTCCTGTATCCACAGCACTCTGAGTTAGTGCCGGCGGCAGGGGCACTGACCACGTCGGCGACGGCGTGCGCCACGCTGGCGGGCATCGTCAGCGCCGTCGTTGCGTTTCTGCAGTGGGTCACCGGCCGCAGCGATGCGAGGACTCTCGATGAGGAAGTTACCGAGGCGCGGCACACGGCCACGTTCTTGGTCACCTCGCCGGGCAAAGCGACCCTGATGGAAGCGGCCGCCTTCGCATCGAAACGTGCCGAGGCGGACGAGGGAGATGCCGTCAGGCGGGAGATGACAGTATCGGCCTCTGTGGAACGACGACCGGTGGAAATGATCACCTTGGAGGTCGCCCACCACCACGCCTCCCATCCGACGCTTCCCGGGGCCCTTCCTTCAACCGCTCATTCTGCCACGGCCGCAGTTTCGGCGCCTCGGCGTCAGGTGAAAGCCATCGCGGTCGATCTGTTCGACGACGAGGGTGGCGTTTCACCGGGACGCGATGCCATTGACAGACAGGCCGCACTTAGAGATGATGACAGCCAGTCGTTGTTGTCTGCGATGATCAACGCCCCCAGTGCGCGCTGCGTGCACCGCTCGGCGGAGGGCCAAGCACGGTATGACGAGCTCGTGGCCATGTTGAACGGCTGTCGACTGGGCGAGGAGGATGCCACCACGACGTCAGGCGGACGGGGATTATCAGCAGCAGGGATCGCGTCGCCTCCGCACGATGGTCAGCCTTCCACCAGGGCGTCGGCTGGGACTGTTGGGGAAAATGACAATGACAGTCGCGCCGCTTACCGACGGGCAGTGATGGACTTGGACTTCGAATTGTAGGGAGGAAAAGTGTTGACGTGTTGTTGAAGGCAGTCACTATGGTGCTCTCCCCCCTATGCCGCTCCCCCCTCAGTGGCTCCCTTATTTTGTTTCCCCTAATCCATACACTCTCCGAAATGAACGCAGTCGCCAGTTGTTAACACCGTTTTCAGTTCCGGTTTCAGGTCGGTCTCGTCGAAGGATCCGTCTTGGACTATCTCCCTTGTTGTTGTTTATCGGTTGACATTTTTTTCCCTCTTTCTCTCTCGCTCTCTCTCTTTCCTGTTCTGTCTCCTTTCAAATGTCATTCGCCCCGGTGGAGCTACTGAAGTGAATCTCCCTTCCCTAGGTTCGACAGCGATCACCCAACCCCCCCTGCATACCATCATGCATCGAACGTCAATAGTCTTGCTGATCATGCGGTATCCCGTCCGCCACGCCATTCGTGAACGTCGGCTTGGGGGCACCCCAACACCGAGTCCCCGTTCGCGGTCGGACGTTACATCCACGGCACGATGGACCGTGGGCGATGCATCCTCCGGTAGTGGTTGGCGGATGGCGGCCCACCAACTCCTTCGGACCACTGGGGCTCCGGTGCCGTTGCTGTCGCGGGGACACCGTTGCGCATCATCAACAACATCGCCTTCAGCTCCACTGCCGGCCTCCCCCTCCTCCTCCTCGCCGACGTCGGGGTCATCGTCGACGCAACTCCCTTCGACGCCTCAGTATCACCTCGTGGACCTTCCTGAGGCCGTCTCGCCAGGCTGTATATTGTACGGCCACGGCGTGCTGTCCATGAGCGACGAGGCGCGTTTGTATCAGGAGCTACGCCCGGTGCTCGAACGCCAAGGGGAACTAAGCTACGTGATGACAGGACGCAAGCTCACCCAAGCTGAAGGCGCTGGCGACAGTCGCAAGTCACCTGCGGCGCAAGTCACGAAGCACGACGGTGCAGGGGACCCCGCAAGCAATACGCAGCATCGGGGGCCGCAGGAGAGCCGCACGGGCCGCAACGGTGACGATAGCGACGCGGTTGGGACGCGACCTGTGCGCAACGTCGCCGCCGACCTTCACGGGTTTTCCGACTTCACAGAAGCGCGCGATTGGCGGACCATGAACACGCGGAAGATACCAGGCTTGAAATGGAGCCCCACGCTGCTTAAATTTGCACAAACGATCGGCAAAGAGCTCCTTGGCGTCGTGCCCGATAGCGCGCAAATCGTGGAGCATCACCTACCTGGGTTTGAGATGCACACCGAACGTCCGGTCATCGGCCCGCAGTTCCTGCTGCTGAACTTGCTCAATCCGTGCATCGTGTCCTTTGATGATGAGGCCACCGGGCGGCAGGGGGCCATGTACATGAACGCGCGTTCGGTCGCGCGCATTAGTGGGGAGCTTCGATGGGGCTGGCGATTTGGTGAGCGCATGGCGGACGAGCACGAGGAGCGAGAGTTCCGTCCTTCACAGGCTTCGACATTGGGGAAACGGCCTCCTGCTCCGCGCCGTCCCATGATCCTGCAGACCGATCTGCGCGTTAGCATCGTACTCTTCAAAATGACTGCAAGCCTGTTGGATCAACGAAAATTGCTCGAGCAAGTTGACGACGCATGGGACATCGCAGCGAAGTCGGAATCGTCGTCTTCTTCTCGCCGCGCCGCCGTCGGTCAGCAACCGCAGCGAGGTAACGTGCCACATGCCACGGACATGCTGGCGCAGCAAAGAGGAAACGCGGCACCAAGGACCGGCGGGAAGATCGCGACGACAACGAGGACTTCTGCCAGTGGCGTCGCCGCCCATCCCGCACTCTGGACACCGTCTTCCGTTACTGATGATGATGAGGCGCCTCCTACCAACGAGTCCCCCTTCTCGACGTCCAACGGCCAATTGCCACCCCCTACCGACGGCAGTAACCTCGTCGATATCGACGCGACCATCGCTCAGATCGCCTCCTTGAGCGCGGCGGCCAGCAGTATGGCCGAAGGGTTAACCCCTCTGCTCATGTCGCCGCATGGCGACCAGCGGCAGTCAACAAGCCATTTATCTGGAGATGATCAATCCGCGGAAGGGTTGCCGCCAACGTCCTCCGTGGTGAAGGAAAACCTTGAGGACAAGCAGCGGGCACTTCATTCCTACAAGGAGGACATGTCGCGGCTGCAAGGGTTCGTCACGGACCTACAACGCCGCTCCGCCACTGGCGAGGGCGGTGGGGTCACGAAGGAATGGATCGACGCGCGAATCGCCAAGGCGACCTCAGGGAGACATCAGAGCTTAGACGACAAGTCGCCGGACGCCATCGTGGAAACCGCGGAACGAGAGTGGAAGATGATCGAAGATCGGGCGAAGGAATTTCGTTCCAGACTGGCGGCGGTGCACCACGGTACCTATCCAGCGGGTGGGACTGGAAGGCCGCCGCAGTCGTGTGTGAGGCCGGAGGAGGAGCCGGGGAATCCCCCACCAGCGCGTTCATAGTACACGCTTGTCGATCCTGTCCAGACCTTCCTCGCTTTTAACGCCTTCGTCAACCGGAGGAGAGGGACGCCCCGATGCCGTGGGTGTTGACTTCTCCTTTCTCCCCCAACTTCCTTCCTCCTGATCACACGCACCGCCTCCCCCGCGCGATTGTTCGCGAACCAATGTCAACCGCAGAAGAGTCCGGCGCGCCTCAATCCACCGAGGCGTCCTCGTCGTCGTCGTCCGCCATGCCGTCGTCGTCCCACGCAGTGGGTTTGCCATCGGTCGCATTAAATTTGATCGTACTGCGTTCACGTGACATTCAGAGAGCGGCGACGTTCTATGCGTTGGTTGGGCTGTCATTCGTTGAGCATCAGCACGGTAAGAACGGGCCTGTGCATCTAGCGGCGGAGTTGGGCAGCGGTTCCGTCGTGTTTGAGCTCTACCCCGAACCAACATCACGACCCGCCGACGCCACACTGACCACTACCACCGCAAGCGCCGCTGTGAGCAGTAGTGGGACGAGAGTCGGTTTTCGCGTCGGTAACGTTGACGACGTCGTGCAGCGCATCATGCAGACGTTTGGGACGGCGCATGTCGTGACGGGACCGTCAACCTCGCCGTGGGGACGCCGCGCCGTGCTGGTGGATCTCGATGGACACAAAGTCGAAGTCACGGAATTGTCGTCGGTATAGTCATCCCCACCCTCAACAAGCGCTTTTTACACTCTGAATCGCGCAACGCGAGCACTTTAGCGCTTAAACGCATCGTCGTTAACGGGTTCAATTGATTTTCTTTGTTTCTCTCACCCCCCTTCGTTCCTAATTTTTGCGCCCTGCAGCCCATTTTAGTAGAGCTGCAACTGAGTGAGGGGAGCGAAACGGGTGAGGGAAGGGTGCGCGTTCCATGCCGTCGAGTCGTCCATTGCCGTCAAAGAGCGCGGAGGCCGACGCTTCGGGCCGTGGCGGAAACAACGTCGTGACGCGCGGCGACAAGGCAACCCCTGGAGTTTCCCTCCCCACTTCCACGGGCGCCGAGGCGGCCTACATGCGCGTGTTGTCCATCCGAGCGGCGACACCAACCGCCCCGACAACAACCGATTCGTCACGATTATTATCTTCTTCCGCCGCAGGGGCGGTGGCGACAAACACAACATCCGCCCCCTCCTCTTCGCCGTCGCGTCGAGCCGATTGCATCGTGCTGAGCGACATGGACGACGTCACCGATCTGCTGAACGCGACGGTTGGGTACCACGACCGGTTGCCACGCGACATTCGATTCCTGTACGCCACGAGCTGCGGCATCGCGCACGTCGCGAGCCTTCGCTGGGCGTTTCAACTCACCTCCCTCGTGGTGATGGATCTCAGTGGCAACGAGCTCGCCACCCTCGGCACGTCGACGACGTGGGCGTCGTGTTATTCCCTGCGGGGGCTCTTCTTACACAACAACTATTTGTCCTCGGCAGAGGAGCTCGTCGTGCTGCACAGCGTCCCGTCGCTGGAGTACCTAGCCATCAGTGGTAACGCCAATTTGTGCAATGTGCGACGGCGGATCGCCCTTGACACGGGGAACAACGACGCCGGGGCGGCCGCTCGCCGGCGAGAGGCTGTGGAAAATGCTGCGGATGGTGGCCAGCCTATTTCACCTCCCTCGGGCAACGGAACGAACCGTGGTGCTCGCCTGTTTTTTTTCCCGCGAATCCTGGCGATCGATGAGCACATCATCGCCGATGTTGAACGGCTACCGTACGCTCCCATGGACAGGGCCGTCTCCGGGAACCGTGCTCACATGTACCACGCACTGGCCTCGGCCGCCTACTTAGGCCCCAGGCTACAACACTTGCCGACCGAAAGAATGAACGACGAGTTACTCGCCTTCGATCGGTCGTGGCTGGGCAGCCTGCGCCAGCGCTACCTTGCGATTAGCCCCGCAGCGCGCATTCAGCGGTGGTGGCACCGCCAGCTGTTGAGGCGTCGCGTCCGGGATCGACGACGACGTGAGCGCGAAAGGACCTCGGTCCGCCGCAGTAGCCGACGGGGAAGTTTGTCGTCCTCCGCCACCACGGGAGTGGAACTGCTGGGCGGCACCAGTGGAGATCCATTAGACAGTATACCGATGACGGTTTCCGGTGCGTGGCAGCAGCAGCAAGCCGGCTCCAGCCACGACGTGGCACTTATTCACGAGTCCTCAGAGTCGGCAGATCACGACGCCGCGACGACTAAACAACAAACGCAGCAACAACCACAGCCAGCGTCAACGGGAAGCATGATGCCACAAAACACCGCCGCGGCACGCTTGGGCGGGTCATCGTCCCTCGTCGAAACCCAGCGGAAGAAGCAAAAACGCGGCGCCGCGTCGTCGCCGTCGTCGTCGACAGCGACGCGCTTCCACATCGCGACGATGGTCGTTGCCGCGGGCTTGCGCGCATGGGTGCATCGGCAGTTTACGCTGCGGCGCTACATTAGTGCGATTGAGGCGTGCACGTTCATCATCCGTCGCCACGATAGCGCGTGGTTTGTTGACAAGGCGATGACTGCCGCTCAGTTGGAGAACTACTACGATTCGTATCCCCCTGCCATCGACGTGGTGCGCCTCCCCGCGCGGTTTATGATTCGCATGCACCCCTTCGCGCTTGTCGATGAAGTGCGGGATTATCCTGGCGTGTACTTGAAGCGAAGTGGGTCGGTCATCGTCACCGCTGCCAACATTCCCACGTCGTTGTACACGCGGCAGCGCCGCGGCGTGGGGCTCCCTGCGTACAGCACGTACACGTTGCGGCGAGAAATCGCGGCGGTTAAACGAAAGTTATCCGCCGCGTCGCCCAGAGCGACAGCATCTATGACCGCCACGAATCGCAGGGGACCGCCAGCGGCCTCCTCCTCCTCGCGTACGCAGCAAGCAGCAGGGAATTTTTTTTCATCGTCGTCACTCAACTCAATTCTCACCGACGACGGTGCGTTGGCGGCGATGATTTTTGACGAGCTCCGTCGCGACGCGGTGGCGCGGAATGATCAGCGAAAAGCCAATCAGCGCCGGCGAAGGCAGCCACCACCTCGCACGGCGACCAAGGCGCCACCGGGACGCGCGACGAAGAGCAGCAGCAGCGGAGGGGACCGTCAAGGTCGCGTTGACGCTCCGCCCGCGACACCGAATGGCGACGCGGAACGCAAAACGATCGCCGGAACGGCCGTCAGCAACGTCGTCGATCGGCTCATTCTGGCTGTTGGCACTATGCCAGACGCCGCTGCTGCTCCCCTTTTCGCAGTGTCGTGTGCTGCCGACGTGGACGGGTCGTCCCCATCCTCGCCCACGGCGGGATCCCCCTTGTCCCCCGCCACGCGTAATTTGCTGCGGGGAGTCACGTATTCGATGGCCGCGCTGAGCAAAGCCGAGCTCGTTCAACTCACCTTTGCCAACGCGCGCATTGCGGGGCGTGTCATGTGTGCGTTGCGGACCTTCAACGGCATGGTCATGGGCTCCCACAGGGTCATGCCTTGCTACGAAGGCAATCACGACTTTCCTCTCTTGCAAGCCGCGGCGACCATTCAGTGTTTCTGGCGTGGCCGCAAGGTCCGGCGGCTGCACGCCGAGGCCGCGCGGTACTTTGGCATCGACCCGCGTCTGCGAGTGCGACACGGCGTGACGGTATTCTACGTCGTGCGCCTCCAGGCGCGTTGGCGCGCACAGCTGGCCCGACGACGCGCTCATGCCCTGCGGCAGCTCCACGCCGCGGCTCTGAACGCGGAGCACCACGGCGCGGGCCGCGGCGGAACGTCGCTTTTCGTGTCCGCGAGAGTGCTGCAGGCCCTCATCGCGCGGGAACTCTCCTCCCCTGGGATGCCCGACGCCAGCGGCGGGGCCTCGTCGTCGTCGTCATCATCGGCCGCGCAGCCGTCGGCGTTGCACTTTGCGAATCGAATCGAAACCGTCGTGGCGTATCACCGATCCTTGTTGGCAACCGCCACCAGTCACCACCGCCCATCCTTGGGCAGCGCTAGCAGCGTGGCAGGGTCGCAGCCAGCTATGATCACCGCTCAACAACCACAACCGCGGCGCGCGGCAGCATCCGTCACCGCGGCATCATCATCGTCGGATGCGTTGGCTACCGGTCCCTCCGCCGCCGCCGCTTCTCCCTCCTCGTCGGCATCGGCACTGGCGTCCTCAGACGTCGTGGAGGACGGACGGCATCGCCGCCGCCAGAGGGGAGAGGGCAGCGCCTTCTTCTTAGACAAGAAACGGTCGTTCCTATACTTTGCACCGCGAGCGGCCGGACGGCCGGCACCGCGGCACGACTATGACAGCATACGTCGTCAAACACAACTGGTGCATCCCGAAGTGGCTCTGCTGCAGCAATCACTGCGATTGCACGTGGACGCGACGACGAACCTTAAATTCACAGGCACCTACGCGGCGTACTCGACGTTACCCGCATGGCTGCGGAGGCGATTTGACCCGGCGTTGGCATCCAGTCGCCGAAATGGTGACGGAACCATTGCGGCGACAATCGCTGCGTCGACGGCAGGAGGAGGACGGGATACTGGAATGGCCAGACCTCCACCACCACCCTCCATCCCCCCAGCTGATGCAGCCGAATCGTCGTTGTCCTCCTCGTCAATCCTTTCGCCACTCGAAGTTCTGTTGCGGGGAGCGCGATTGGACTACTTCTCGCACCCTTCTTCCACATTCGACAGCATCCACGGTCCCCGTGCGAGCCAACCGGCTTCGGCGAGTGGTGCCACCGTCGTGCGGACGGCGTCGAAGTCCCTCACGGCTTCGACCGTCGTCGACGTGCGAGAGGACGTTCGCCTCATTTCCGTTAGAGAGACGGAAGAGGAAATAGCCGCTGCCGCGAAAAGGGCGGCCCAGCAGAACGCACCCACGTCGGCGTCCTCCGCGGCACAGCGGCGCGGCACGGCAGTGCTCACGAAGAACCGCCGCCGTGGCTCGTCAATCACGCAGCCTCGGCTGCGGGCGGCAAGTTCCGTGTCCCCCGCTACCGCGGCGCTCTTGGCACCACCCTTTTTTGGTAGCGTCACTCCCGCGTCTCTCGCCGTTTCCTCAGCCGCTCTGGAAACCACCGGAGGTCACACCGCGGGGGGCAGCGCATCGGCCACGGCGAACGTCACGCCGCAACCAGCGTCCCTCACGCCACCCACGTCACTGCTCGAGGGCATTTCCCCCTCTCCCGCCCGCTCGGGAGTAGGGTTGGGCGACGCCGTCGTCACCTCGGATGACCACGAATGGGACGCCGCTGCGGCGGGAGGGGTATCCCGTCCCCGGGCAGCATTGATACGGCACCCGCAATCGACGCCGCCGCCTTCCGCGGCGGTGGCAGGCGGAGCCATCGTCGCGTTTGCGCCGTTTGCGGAAGGAGGGGACGAGGACACACCAGCGAGGAATGAGCGGGGGATTGCGGCCGCTGCGTCGCACTCCATATCTATTCGCAGCCCGCCCACCCCGAATGTCGATGAGATGGACGTGCCAGTCGTCGACGGTCTTGGATGCGGCCATCGCGTCACCGTGCTCAGCGATACTGATGCCCCCCCGCTCGCTTCGACCTCATTGTCCGCGTCTGGATTTATGAGTCCTGCGAAGACGATCGGTGGTGGCGGCCAGCCGTTGCGCCGATTATATGGTGTCGGCGGTCAGTTGGATCTTGCGAACCAAGGCGCGAAGCAGGCTAAGGAGGTCGCCGCCGAGACGGGTTCATTCCCGGACCGAATCGCGACGGTGGCCTACTGGGTGTCGCGCTTTCCATCCGGTCACTTCTGCTTCACGTACCGCGATCGGCGCGAGGCCCTCGCTAGGCAACTGGCAATGATGATTGCAACCCTTCACGACGTGTCACCGTTGACACTCGAAGCCGATGCGGCCGACGAACAAGAAGAAGAAGAAGCGAACGTTGCGGGAGGCTTGCAAGGGCTGCATGCCGAAGGGTTGCGCCCCACTCGCCACCGGTACGCGACAACACCGACCGCGCGGTCGCCATCGTCCCGGAGCGTGGCCGATATTCTGCGAAGTTGGAAGGCCCGCGAGCGGAGCGCGTTCGGCCACTTCCGGACTCACGCCATGATGTGCGCCGAGCCGCAAGCGTTGCTCATCCGGCTCGCCGCGGGAGAGCGCATTTTGCGATGGTATCGCACGCGATGCTGGCTGCGACGCCCACGACGGTGCTCTGTGCCCACGGCTATGTCCGTCCAACCGAAGGGGACGACGCTGCCGCAGACTTCAGTGCCAATGGGTTTGACATTGGAGGTGCCGGCTGACGGGCAGTTGCGCATCGACGCTGCCGACGTGGCCGTCTCTCCTGCAGCCAGTCCCGCGCGGACGCAGCACTTGCGCGTCCCACCCGGATCATCGCAACCCACGGATGCCAAGACCACCCAGTCTAACTCCGCGCGGCGCGGACAGCACGCATCAGGGTCTCTGGCGACAGCACGCGCCACTGTGAAGAGACCAGTGGCAACGCCTCCCCGTCGCCTCCTTCCAGCGGGTGCGAGGTTCATGCCCACGACCGCGGACGCAGTCGATGCCATCGCCGCATTCGAAACGACGTCAACGGCAAAACGGTCATTTCCTCGTGGCCGCTTCAAGCAGCGCCGCCCACTTTCGGCGCGCAGCTTCGCCGCGAAGGCCACTGACGTCGAGTTGCTCGCGGGGTTACACCCCAGGATTCAATGCCACATACCGTCCGCGTCGGGTTCGTGCGATCAACGCCATCATGCTGGTGGGAACGGTCGTGGTGACGCCATGCAGCACCGGGGAACAGCGATGGCGATGACATCGGAGGGAATCTCACCGCAAACGCACTGGCTGCGCCCCAACGACGCCGATGACGACGGCTGTCTATCGAGCTCTCTCACGACATCGGCATCGGCTGCCATTAGTCGACCCGCCTTTTCATTGTTAAAGTTGATTGACAGAGACGGCGGTGACGCCGGTAGCCGCCGTGGTGGCGACGACGGTCGCGGTAGGGGTCAGGAGACGAACGCCGATGGACGGATCGTCAGTGCCAACGCACACGACGACGATGACGATAATGGGAGCGGTCTTGATAATTTGACGATGTGGGGCCGTGCGGCTCCGATGCTGACCGCGTCAAAAGGCCAAACCGTCATGTCGGCGGTGAAAAACGCCGTCGAAATAGATCGCATTGAACGCCAAGAAACACTCGCGCGAAAACGCGAAAAGGACGCCATGGAGCTGTATGAGAGGTTCGACGCCTGCGAACAGATACGTCACCGTCCGCGTGGTCCCCCTGCGAGGCTCACGCTCGTCGCACCGGCGCTCGAAATTGATGCCACGATGGCCATAGCTCCCACGCGGTTAACGACCGCGGACGTCATGCGACCAATGGCACCGAGTACCGCGGGCACTCTGGTGACATCGGTGCCTTCCGAGAGCACTGGGCGCGATACACCACTGACGACGTACCGCGACGGGCCGTTGATTCGGCGTCTCGATTTGAACACGGCGCATCCTTTGGCAGAGGTGTTTGCCGACCACATCGCGACCCCGGCGGCCGTTGTCGTGGCGGAGGACCACTTACCAGCACATCCGTGTGCACCACGGGTGGCTCCATCGCAACCGGTAGCTCACGCGGTGGCCAACAGCGCACCACGGCAGCAGCAGCAAGAAAGGAAGGGCAAGTGGCGCGAGGGCGGCCAACAAGAACAACAGGATCCGCTGGCCACGTGGCCGGTTCTCCGCGAGGTGTCCACAGCCTCGGCGCTACCAGACGACGGGGACGGGGACGAGGTTTCTCCCCTTTCCACTCCAGCCGCCCCACCACCAGCAGGACCCCCCGCGCGCGTAACGGTCCGCCGTCTCGTTCGTGTTGACCGCGAGGTGTCGTCGTCGTCCAGTGGCACTAACGATGGCACCGCACCTTCGTTCGAGTATGTCTGCGACACGGTCACCGACGTGGGAGCCGCCATGGGGAACCGCCGGTGGCTGCCACCGCGCTCCTCCGCCGGGGGGGGTGGATCCGCAGATGATGATGCCACGGGGTGTGGCGGTGTGGCGGCGGCGGGGCCATTATGGACCTTCTCGCCCGGATACGGGACCGATGCCGCGGCGCAGCGGAGCGAACTCCGACGTCGCGCGGACGCCGCGGCCATCGAAGAGCGCCTCGCGGCCGCGACCACACTGACCCAACGACGGCAGGAAACGCTCGCGGTAAAGAAAGCGATGGAGCTGCAATCATTCCTCGAGGAACGGGACGCGCTGAGGCAAGGGCTGCATGAAAGGATGCAGCGTGAGGCACGTCGCTTGCAACTGTGCCGCGCCGAGCACGATGCTTGGCTGGCGCGGAAGCACCAGCGTGTGAAGGATGTGCTCGTCACGTCGACCGTGAACCTACAACTCGCAAACGCCGTGGACAGACGACTGCGACGACCACGGCCGCAACCACCGTCGCGCCGCGCTTTGGAGGAGGACAAGGTCGTCGTCAATGCCACAGACAGCCGACCTGCGGGGAGCAGCAGGGTGAACTCTTCTCCTCCGTCATCGCGCAGCGTCTCGTCTTCCTCCCATCACCTGGTTCCTACTGGCGATGACGCGTCTCACGACGTGCACGACGGTGCTAGGCACAAGGAGGCGGTGCATGCCTCTGAGACTGTCCAGCAGGCCATTGGAGGTAGCGTCATAGCAGCATTGCGAGCGACGGCGTCCTCCGCGATGAACACCATCTCCGCGCAAGGGGCATCCGTCATGACCGCCGTCACGGCACCCTCATCGTCGTCGTTAGATGTCGCCGCGCCAACGGCCGCCCCGAGTCTCGTCGACGCAACGGGCGGGACCCGTAAAGACTCGTCGTCGTCCGCGCTACCGGTTTCAGACTTAGACTATCGCGATACCGCGCGATTGGAGCGCACCACGGAGGTCCCGTCCCTGCCGTTGGGAGGCATCGCGCGTCCCCCTCCCACCCCGCACACGGGTGCTTCGGCCAAAGCGTCACGGCCCACGTCAGCCGCGACAGTTTCCGAGCGAAAAAGAGTGCCCCGTTTTGCACCCTCGACGATCGCGCCCTCGACGATCGCACCCTCGACGATCGCGCCCTCGTCGCTTGGCCACGACGTCATGTCCTCCACGCCGGCCGTCCACCCTCCGTTTACGGGAGAGGCGCGCCCGTTGACCGCCAGGCCACTGCGTCATCGGACCACTCATGGCTCACTCTCAGTGGCCAATGGAAGTGCTGGATATACGGCATCAGATAACGTCGTTGTGATGGCGGCGATGGTGACGGGCATGTCGATCACTCAGGCGTCAAGGCCGCTGACCGCGCGGCCTCCCCTTGCGGCGACTCCGACCGCACGGCCGCCATCCGCCCGCCCGGCGACCAGACGACACGAGGAGCAACCCATCGTTCGCAACGCGCGGATGCCCGCGTCGCCAGACCGCGCTAGCCTGCACGATCTCGAACCTTGGTGATTCGACGTCTCTCGAACGCACCGTGCGTCATGTGTGATGTTGCCGTTACCATCAACGTAGAGTAGTAATGTAGAGATGCGTTGTCACCTACGCAGGAAGGGGGGGGGGGGTGGAGGTGCGAACACGGCGAAAATGCGAAGGCGGGCTCCTTGGGTAGGACGGGCGGCTACCGTTT
>ERZ1292630.733-Hain-H41-02um-R3-733-length-33430-cov-15_pt2 | contig 30211 bp, 29 predicted proteins | sample MGYA00564408_ERZ1292630 | MGnify/ENA primary metagenome ERZ1292630 (study PRJEB36523, sample SAMEA6512641) | groundwater metagenome | collected 2019-01-08 | study: AquaDiva: Metagenomics assemblies of 32 groundwater samples
ACCCAGAAAAAAATAATTTCCGGGGCGGTAACTAAGGTTGAGCTGGGGTAGAAATATTTTAAATCCGCGTTTTCTTGGGGCCAGTAGAATGTGGCAAATGGCCAAAGCCAGCTGGAGAACCAGGTATCCAGGACATCTTCATCTTGAACCAGATCAGTTGATTTGCACCTGGGGCATTCCAGGGGTTTAGCCGCTGCGACAATAATTCCGTAGTTAGAGTTTTTTTTCTGGCAACATTTACAATAATAAACCGGAATGCGGTGTCCCCACCAGATTTGACGGCTAATGCACCAATCCTGGATATTCTCCATCCAGTTTAGATATACTTTTGTCCAGCGTTGCGGGTGAAATTTTATCTTTCCTTTTTTGACCGCTTCAATTGCGGGCCTGGCTAAAGGCTTCATCTTGACAAACCATTGTTTGGATAAATACGGTTCGACTAGCGTCTGACAGCGGTAACAATGTCCGGCTGAGAGCGTATGTGGCGTTGTTTTTTCAAGTAGTCCCAAGGCTCCTAAATCCTCTAATATTGCTTCCCTGGCTTTAAAGCGGTCAAGCCCGGAATATTTTTGGCCGGCCTCATTTATTCTTGCATCCGGATGCATAATATTAATGAAATCCAGGTTATGTTTTTTGCCTAGAATATAATCATTAGGGTCATGGGCGGGCGTTACTTTTACGGCTCCGCTTCCGAATTCCATATCAATGCTTTCATCAGCGATAATTTTTATCGGGCGTTTAATTAACGGTAGGATTAATGTTTTTCCGATGTATTTTTTATAACGTTTATCTTTAGGATTTACGGCTACGGCAGAGTCGCCGAGCATGGTTTCAGGGCGCGTAGTAGCAACGGTAATAAACTCTGCTGGGTTATCTTTTAGCGGGTATTTTAAATAATAAAGGTTTCCCTGTAATTCTACGTGCGCCGCTTCTTCATCGCTTAATGCCGTTTGGCATCTGGGGCACCAATTAATAATATAATTGCCTTGATAGATCAGTTTTTTCTTATAAAGTGAAACAAAAACTTCGGTTACCGCCTGCGAATAATCCTGATCCATGGTGAAACGCTGGCGGCTCCAGTCGCAGGATGCGCCTAATTTTTTGAGCTGATGAATTATGGTCGAGCCGTATTGTTCTTTCCACTGCCAAACCCTCTCAATAAATTTTTGGCGTCCCAGGTCCTGGCGCTTTAGGCCTTCTTTGGCCAGGGCTTTTTCAACAACATTTTGCGTGGCGATCCCGGCATGGTCGGTGCCTGGCATCCATAAGGTTTGGAAACCTTGCATTTTCTTGTAACGGATTAAAATGTCCTGGATGGTGTTATTTAAGGCATGGCCCATGTGCAGGATACCGGTGACATTAGGCGGCGGGATAACTATGCAGTAAGGTAATTTATCCGGGGAGGTTTTGCCTGAGAAAAGATTATTATCCTGCCAGGTTTTATACCACTTATCCTCAGTTAGTTTAGGATTATATTGCTTGGAAAGTTCTTCAGCCATAATTACTTGTCTTTTAAAAGCTTGTATTCAACACTATCGACCAAGGCCTGCCAACTGGCTTCGATTATATTTTCATGGACACCGATGGTATTCCAGGTGTCTAAGGCATCCTGCGACTGAATCAAAACGCGTACTCGGGCAGCGGTGCCGGCTTTTTCATCCAGGACCCGCACTTTAAAATCCGATAAGTGCATTTTAGCTAAAGATGGATAAAAATCCTTGAGCGCCTTCCGCAAGGCATTATCTAAGGCATTTATCGGCCCGTCTCCTTCGGATACGGCGTGTTCCTTGATCCTATTGACTTTTAATTTGATAATTGCTTCGGAGGTGATTTTTTTATCCGGATGTTTTTCAATGACTACTTTAAATCCTTCCAGTTCAAATGATCCCTTAAATTTTTTCAGATGTTTTTGCATTAATATCTGAAATGATGCTTCAGCAGCTTCGAACTGAAATCCTTGATGCTCTAAAGCCTGGACTAATTCCAGGATTTTCTTGGTTTTCGGGTCGGTTTTGCTTAAATCATAATTTAAATCTTTAGCCCTTAACAAGATCCCGGTTTTGCCTCCCAACTCGGAAACCAAAATTCTGCGTTTATTGCCCACTGAAAAGGGATCGACATGCTCATAAGTTAAAGGATTTTTCATTATAGCGTTGATATGCATCCCGCCCTTATGCGCGAATGCCGACTCTCCCACGAAGGGCTGCTCATTTTTGACGCGCATATTGCTGATTTCGCTGACAAAATGCGAAAGATGCGTTAGCTGTTTTAATTGCGTATCAGGAATGCAATCAATCTTTAATTTGGTTTTTAAATTTGCGATAATCGGAATTAAATCGGCATTTCCGCATCTTTCTCCGTAGCCATTGATTGTCCCCTGGACGATTACTGCTCCGGCGGAAATTGCGGCCAAAGAGTTGGCAATGGCAACGCCAGCGTCATTATGGCAATGGATTCCTAATTCGGCTTTGATTACAGGTTTAATTTCTTTGATCGTAGAGGTAATTTCATCCGGTAATGACCCGCCATTAGTATCGCAAAGGCAGATTGCGCTTGCTCCGGCGTCTTGGGCGGCAATTAATGTTTTTAAAGCATAAGTTTTGTTGGTTCTGTAGGCATCAAAAAAATGTTCCGCATCGTAGAAAACGACAAAACCTTTTTTTATCAAAAAGCTAATAGTATCTTTAATCATTTCCAGGTTCTCCTGGAGCGTAGTTTTTAAAACTTCAGTTACATGAAAATCCCAAGTTTTACCGACGATAGTGATAACCTGGGCCGAAGATTTTAACAAAGCGGCAATGTTGGCGTCTTGGGAAGCTAAAATATTGGGCCTGCGGGTCATGCTAAAGGCGGCAATCAGGGAATTCTTTAATTTGCTCTTGCTTATTTTTTCAAAGAATTCTTTATCTTTAGGGTTTGATCCCGGCCAGCCTCCTTCGATGAAATGAATACCGAATTTATCCAGTTCTTCGGCAATGCGGATCTTATCCATTACCGAATAAGATATTCCCTCAGCCTGCGAACCGTCGCGTAATGTGGTATCGTATAATTTTATTTTTTCCATAAGTACCTCTTATTTGTTTAATCCAAACTCTTCATGTAATTTTTTTACCGCGATTTCCGCGTTCTTTTTTTTAATAATGCAGGATATGCTGATATCGGAAGTGGAGATCATCTCAATATTAATTTCACTTTCGGCCAGTATTCCAAACATTTTGGCTGCGACGCCATGATGTGATTTCATGCCTACCCCGACGATAGAAACCCGGGCAATATCTTCATCCAACAGTACTTCTCCGGCGCCGATTTTTTTTGCCACAGCTTTAGTAATCCGGCTGGCTTTGGCGGAATCTGTTTTGGCGACGGTAAAAGAGATGTCGGTTTGCCGGGTATGGCTGACGTTTTGCACGATCATGTCGACGCTTAAGCCGGCGACGGCTAAATTTTTAAATAGCTTAACCGCTACTCCCGGTTTATCGGGAACCTGACAAAGAGTAATTTTAGCCTGGTTTTTATTTAAAGTTACGCCGTTGACCACCACGTCTTCCATATTTTTTACCTCCTTAATAATCATTGTTCCGCTGTTTTTGTTAAATGAAGAGCGCACATGCAAAGGCACATTGAACTTTTTGGCTACTTCAATGGAACGGGCTTGCATTACTTGGGCTCCCAGAGAAGCCATCTCCAGCATCTCATCATAAGTAATTTTTTTAATTTTTTTTGCGCGCGGCTCAATCCGGGGGTCGGTGGTATAAATTCCTTCCACATCCGTGTAAATTTCACAACTCTGAGCGTTAAGTTCTTTAGCTAAAGCCACGGCGGTTAAATCCGAGCCGCCTCTGCCTAAAGTAGTGATATCCTGGTCTATAGTTACCCCCTGGAAACCCGCGACAATAACAATACTGCCTTTTTTTAATTCAGTTTTAATTTTATCGGCGTTAATTTTAATAATTCTCGCCCGGGTATGGCTGGTATCGGTAATAATGCCGACCTGGGCTCCCGTGAATGAGATTGCCCGGCTCCCCAGTTTATGGATGGCCATGGCTAAAAGCGCAACCGAAATCTGTTCTCCGGTTGACAATAGCATATCCATCTCTCTTTCGGAAGGGTTAGGATTAATTTTATTTGCCAGTTCCACTAACTCATCGGTAGTATCACCGAGGGCTGAAACCACAACCACCAAAGAGTAACCTTTCTTGCTGTAACTTACCACTCTTTGCGCCACTTTTTGAATGCGCTCGACATTAGCCACTGATGAGCCGCCGTATTTTTGCACAATTAAACCCTTAGGCATTGATTATCCTCCCTAAGATAAGATATTCCAGGAGTTGATATCCGTGTTCAAAATATAATTCTGATTTTTGCGCTTCTTTTTCGCTGTAATTAATAAAATTTCTGGCCTCGATATCTTTACCGTAGATTGCGAACGGAATTAAGTCTGCGGTGTGAGTTTTAAGAGAAACCGGCGTAGCGTGATCCGGTAGGACTAGAATCCGGAAATCGTTTTTATTCTTACAATATTCCAGAAGCGATCCTACGATTACCTGATCGAATCTTTCTATTGCCGTAAGTTTCTCGCGCAGGTCTCCGTTATGCCCTGCTTCATCCGGAGCTTCCACATGGACAAAAACAAAATCATTTTTTTCTAAGGATTTAATTGCCGCATCAGCTTTCCCCTGGTAGTTGGTATCGTAATAACCGGTTGCTCCGTCAACATTGATTACCTCCAGGCCTAAAATCCGGCCCAGGCCTTTAATTAAATCAACGGCTGAAATTACGCTACCGGATATTTTAAATTTATCGCTGAACTTAGGCATGGACGGTTTCTTGCCCTGTCCCCAAAGCCAGATCATATTTGCCGGATTTTCTTTTAAATCCAGGCGCACCAGGTTAATTTCATGATTTTCCAGGATTTGGCGGGAATCTTGCATAAGCTTAATAATCAAATCCGCGTTATCACCCTTAGGAAAATTTTTCTTTATGTTTTGGCCGGCGATATCATGCGGGGGGAGGCATTTTAAGTCCTGTAATTTTAATTCTGCTCCGCGTTTAACTAAAAGCAGATGCCGGTAGCTCATGCCGTTAAAAAAACGTATTTTATTCGTGCCTAATTTCTGGTCAAGAAACTTGATCAGTTTTTCGGCTTCGCCGGATTTAATGTGCCCGGCGCTGTAATCAAGCAAGGTATCGCCGGAAGCCGTAATTAAATTGCAGCGGAAAGCGACATCATCTTCTTCTAATTCAATTCCCAGGTTTGCCGCCTCTAGCGGCCCTCTTCCGGAATAATATTTTTTGGGGTCATATCCGAGAATAGAAAGATTAGCTACGTCGGATGCCGGGGTCATTTTATCCGGAATAGTTTTGGCCTGTCCCAGCGTGCCGTTCTGGGCGATAAAGTCCATATTCGGTGTGCGCGCCGCTTCTAAAGGCGTGCGCATACCCAGTTCTTCAATAGGATAATCGCTCATTCCATCGCCGACTAAAACAATATATTTCATCTTAAAATTTTACTTCCGGGACTGTTTTTGCTTTTTCTTCAGCCTTAAAGTATTCGGTAGCTACTTTATAACCGGTGAATCCGGCAACAATATTTCCCGGGATCATCCTAATCGTAACATTATAATCTCTAACCGCTTCATTATAACGCATACGTTCAACCGCAATGCGGTTTTCAGTACCCGAGAGTTCATCCATAAGCTTCAAGAACGTGCCATCTGCTTTTAAAGTAGGATAATTCTCAGCAACAAAAAGCAGCCTTGACAATGCCGAGTCAACCGCAGAAGCTGCTTTAACTTTTTCATCAACTGAGCTGGCTTTAGCCCATTGCGAACGGGCATTGGTAACCGCCTCAAATACTCCTTTTTCATAAGCTGCATAACCCTTGACTGTATTTACTAAGTTAGGAATTAAATCATTGCGTCTTTGCAGCTGGTTATCAACTTGAGCCCACTTAGCGGTAATAGTTTCCTTTTTTGAAACTATTCCGTTATACGAGCCGACAAAAATTACAACGAAAAACAATACAGCAATTACCAAACCAATCAATATTTTTTTCATAAATCCTCCCTTTAAAATCCTCCTCCTGCACCACCTCCGCCCCCACCTCCTCCTCCGAAACCGCCACCGCCACCTCCGCCTCCGAAACCGCCACCGCCAAATACACCACTTCCCCAGGAACCGCCATATCGCTTACCACTGAGATCCTCATAATGTGTATCACTATAATCCTGTTCTTTAAAAAAACCTTTTCGTATCGCTAATGGAATTGTAAGCCAAGAAATATATCTTAAAAACAAACAAAAAAGATAATTTGCTATAGCTAATAATACTAGAGGAAAAAAGTTAAAAAAACGAAAGGTCGAGCAAAGCCAAACTATAACAGAAAAAGCAATCGCACCTGTTATCAAAAAACCACCCAAAAGAGATAATTTTATAATAAAGCTGCAGGAGGTAAAGAGAAACGTACTAAAAGCAAAGAGAAAAATAAGTTCAGGAAATACCGGAGAATGCTCATTATTCTGCTTCAGCCTCGTATCTTCTAAATTCTCTAAACGGACATGAGTATTTTCTGCAATAACCTTAGCAATAGATAATGATCCATAGTAAAGACCCTCGCTATACCTTCCTTCTTTAAAATACGGCACCATATAATTGCGGCCGATTTCTCCGCATAAGCCATCCGGCAGGGTTCCCTCAATGCCGTATCCGGTTTCAATACGCCAGCGCCTTTCTTTAATTGCTAAAAGTATCAATACGCCGTTATCTTTTCCTTTTTTCCCGGGTTTCCACTTGTCAAAGAGCATGCGCGCATATTCATTTTCTCCGTAAGGCGCGATCGAGTTCATGGTAACGACTGCGATCTCCGCAGTTGTTTTTTCTTCCAACTCAGAGATCAGGCTGTTTAGTTTATCTGTATAACCTTTATTGATTACGCCCGCGAAATCACTGACCCAGCCTTGCGGGCTAGGCACTCTATCGTCGCAGAAAACCTGCCTACTGAATAAAAGAACAAAAATAAAAGATGTATTACATATTAACCTATAAAGCATCTATTGTCTTAACAATTTCCTCCAGGTTATCTACGAAATTAATAAATAGATGTTCAATGTCTTTTTTTCCTAGCATAATCTTTTTTGATTTAGCTGCAAGAATTTTATCCCAATCGTTAATTTTAAAATGCCCAGACAGCTCTTTAAGTAACTCTTCTTTTTTGTAAGGCGGCTTTATGCCTTTGAGGCGCAAAATATTTCTTAAGATATGCAAAATTGAGTTAAATGATTTAAACAAAGGTATTCTTAAATCAGCCGGACGATTGCTCATTTCCAGATATATCCGCTTTAGATTTAATAATTTTATTTTTAGTTCCTGTTCACATTGAAATCTTAAGTTCTTTAAGTCAACGCGGATATCTTTTATGATGTCTTTTCCGTATAATATTTGATAGTTTTCCTGCATATCTAAAAATTCAATCGGAAACGTATCTGAAGAGGAAGCAATAAATTCTTCGGTTAAAAATAACGGGGTGAGATTCTTATATTTTTTAACTATATTTGATGATTTTTTAAGATCAGTCAGAGATGTTGATTTTAAAAGTATTAGTAGATTTAGGTTTGAATTACTGGAGATAAACTCTCCGCTGGCAGCGCTACCGTAAAGAGCTATACTTATTAAGTCTCCGCTGTAGACTTTTTTTAACTCTAGGATCAATGTTTCAATTTCCCGGTTTAACTTAGGAGGTAATGACAAATTCTTCATATATTCTTCTCCACTAGTTTGGATAAACAACTAACCATTTTTGTTTTACTTAAAAAAGGCCCTTGCTTATGTGCTTTATCTAAAATATATGCTCGATAGGACTTATTTTTATTAGAATTGGCTACTACTAAATCCAAATCCGCTCTCTTAAGCAGCTCTCTGCCATTTTTTATAAGTTTCTTATTCGTTGTAGCCGGCTCAAACTTAAATCCAACGGTGAATAAACCCGGTTTATACTTTTTGAAACTATCTATAAGTTTTTTTGTAGGTACCAGTTTAATTTGCCAATTAAGCCGGCCCGAACTAACCTTTCCACGGATCATTTCCTTGAGTTTATAATCACTGACTGCAGCTGCATGTATTACTGCTGCGTATTTGCCCTTCTTTAATTCATTTGTTAGAAGTTTATCCAGTTCGGCAAAATATTTAAAATTAATTACTTTTATTCCTTTTTGAGATCCGCAAAAATAACCCGGGCCAAGTAAAAGCGTAACTTTGGCCCCTAGCCTTTTAAATTTATTTGCCAGGATAAATCCCGTTTGACCGCTGGAAATATTACTGATTACCCGGGCGCTATCGAGAGCCACCCAGGTCGGCCCGGCTGTAATTAAAATATTCTTCTTAATAGCCAATTTCTTTAATTATTGTTTTCAGGCAAGCCCGCGTCACTTTGGGCGGCTTAATTGTTTTAATCGCCCGTTCAGGGTCTTTTAAGCCATGGCCGGTTAAAATACAAACAATTTTGTATTTTTGATTAGTTTTTATTTTTTTAAAATACTGTTGATTAATTAATTTTAAGAGTCCGGCAATTGATGAGGCGGAAGCCGGCTCAGCAAAGACCCCCTCTTTTTCAGCTAAAATTTTATAAGCCTCAAGTATTTCCTGATCTGAAACCATGTCAATTAATCCACCGGATTCATCTCTGGCTTCTGCGGCGCTTTTCCAGCTTGCCGGGTTTCCGATGCGTATGGCGGTAGCGATAGTTTCAGGGTTCTTAATCGGTTTTCCCCGGACAATGGGGGCAGCTCCTTCGGCTTGAAAACCCAGCATTACCGGGAGTTTACCGCTTACCCCTTGAGTTTTGTATTCTTTATAGCCTTTCCAGTAGGCGGTAATATTGCCGGCGTTGCCTACCGGCATGATTTGGAAATCCGGAGCATCTCCCAGATAATCGCAAATTTCAAAACTGGCAGTTTTCTGCCCCTCAATGCGGTAGGGATTTAATGAATTTACCAGTATTATCGGATATTGTTTAGTAATTTCTTTGACTAGCTCCAATGCCGCATCGAAATTTTCTTTAATCGCTAAAACTTTCGCGCCGTGAATTAATGCTTGGCTAAGTTTTCCTAAAGCAATTGCCCCGCTGGGGATTAAAACAATGCATTTTATTCCGGCGCGCGCGGCATAGGCGGCTGCCGATGCGGAAGTGTTTCCGGTAGAAGCGCACATAACCGCCGTAGCTTTTTCTTCACAGGCTTTAGATATGGCTAAAGTCATCCCGCGGTCTTTAAATGAACCGGTAGGATTGGCGCCTTCATATTTCAGGTAGACTTCTGCGTTATCCCCGGCAAGCCTACTTAAATATCCGGCATAAATTAACGGAGTATTGCCCTCATTCAGAGTAATTACCGGAGTTTTGTCGCTGACCGGTAAAAATTTTCTGTATTTTTGAATTATCCCCTGGTATGCCTGCTCGTTCACTTAGACTCCTTCGATTCTTATGGCAACTGATTTTTCTTTAATTTCTTTTAGTTGATCGATTATTTTAAGCGCGTTGCGCAGATTTTTTTCTTTTACTTCATGAGTTACCATCACTACAGGCACAATCTGAGCCCTTAATTTTTCTTTTTGGTTTACCGATGCGATACTGATACCGAATTTTGCCAGTATTCCGCTGATCTTGGCCAAAACTCCCGGCTTATCCACTACTGTAATGCGGATATAATATTTATTTTCGAATTCATCAATCTGGCGTAAGTTTTTTATCGAACTGTCCGGGATTGAATTTAAAGTAGGTTTGAATAACCCAGCTTTAATATCCTGAGTAAGGTCAACGATATCAGAAACAACCGCTGAAGCCGCCGGTAATTGTCCGGCTCCCGGGCCATAAAACATCAGGTCTCCGGCTAAGTCGCTGGATACGTAGATAGCGTTAAAAACTCCGTCTACGGAAGAAAGTAAGTGATTCACCGGTAATAAAGTCGGGTGCACGCGTACTTCCAGAGAGTCATTTTCTTTTTTGGCGATTGCCAGTAATTTTATCGCATAGCCTAATTCTTTGGCATAAGCGATATCCGCTGCGGATATCCTGGAGATTCCTTCAATGAATATCTCCTTCATCTTTACAATCCGGCCAAAAGCCAGATAAGTAAGCAAAACCAGCTTGTGCGCCGAATCAATTCCTTCGATATCAAAGGTAGGGTTTTTCTCGGCAAAACCTTTATCTTTGGCCGCGGCTAGGGCATTAGCAAAAGTGCAGCCTTCTTTAGACATCTGAGTAAGCACGTAATTGCTTGTTCCGTTGACAATACCGAAAATTGAGTTGAATTTATTCGCCACTAGGCCTTCCTTGATTGATTTAATAATCGGAATGCCTGCGCCCACGGATGCTTCAAAATAAATATTTTTTCCGCGTTCGGCGGCTTGGCTGAATAATTCACTGCCACATTCAGCCAACAGGGCTTTATTGGCGGTTACTACGTGCTTGCCTTTTTTTAAAGCCGCCAGAATAAATTCTTTTGCCGGATTAATCCCTCCCATTAATTCCACGATGATGTCGATTTGCGGATCGTTAATGATTTCATTAGCATCGCAAGTTAGCAGGCTTTTATCTACCGCCACATCTCTTTTAGCCGTAATGTCTTTGTCGCATATTTTTTTGATTATAATTTCAACGCCGATCTTCTGAGATAATAAAGATTTTCTTTGTTGCAGGATTTTTACGACTCCGCAACCGATATTGCCGAAACCAATTATACCGACACTGATCTTGCGCATAGGTTAGCCTTTCTTAAGATAGTAATCGACTGTTTCGCCGACTATGTGCCGATGCTTTTCGTCAATTGCCAGAAAAATAAGCCGGGTATCGTAAATTATGTTTTTAGTGACTTCTTTTGATTCTAAAACTTTGGCAATGATCATAATCGGATTGGGATCAAAAGGCAGCCGGATCTCTAGAGCCAGATTTGTTCCTGCGTCAAATTGACAGTTGGTGGTTAAAAGCATTCCTCCTAAACTTAAGTTTTTAGTTTGCGATATGTCGGCGTTGCTGTTGGTGGGAATAACTCGATAAGAAACAATGAACCGGCCATCCGCCCGGGCGTACTTTCTTCTTTCCGATCCGTCAAATTTTTTTACCATCATCTCCTCCTTGAGCAGAAGTTTATATTATATATTTAAGTCGGGGCGACAGGACTTGAACCTGTGACCTCTTGAACCCCATTCAAGCGCTCTACCAAACTGAGCCACGCCCCGTTACATCTCTGAATATTTACTCTTCTTTGCTTTTCCGCGTCATTAAATCTTTAACTGCCTGACGCGGTGATTTATTTTTATAAAGCAGCCGATAGACCTCTTGGGTTATAGGCATCTCGGTTTTATATTTTTTACTTAAAGCGTAAGCGGATTTTGCTGTCGGCACTCCTTCGGCGATCATCTGCATATGCCGGCGGATCTCACTTAAGCTTTTGCCGGATCCGATTAATTCTCCAACCCTACGGTTACGGCTCTGCTTGCTGATGCAGGTAGTAACCAGATCCCCTAATCCGCTTATTCCGCTAAAGGTTTGGCGTTTTGCGCCCATAACTTTACCCAGCCTGGATATTTCAGCCAGGCCCCGGGTTAGAATTGCCGCCTTAGTATTGCTGCCGAATCCCAGCCCATCCGAAACGCCGCAGGCAATGGCAATTACATTTTTTAAACTGCCTCCGAGTTCAACACCGATAATATCCGGGTTGGTATAAACACGGAATTTATCCGTGTTAAATATTGCTTGAATAGTTTTGCGTATGGCATTACTTTTAGCAGCGACTACTGCCGTAGTCGGAATTCCTTGAGCTACTTCCCGGGCAATTGTCGGCCCGCTTAGGACAGCCAGTTTTACCGGGCCGAGTTCTGAGAGTATTACCTCTGACATCCTTTTAGAAGAGCCTATTTCAATTCCTTTAGTGACGCTTAAAAAAATAGTATTCTGGGAAAAATCGTTTTTTATTTTTTTTAATATTGTTCTTGTATACTGCGAAGGAATTGCCAGCACAACAACGTTCTTATTTCTAATAACGGATTTTATATTACTGGTTATATTAATTTCCGCAGGTATTTTTATTCCGGGTAAAAACTTAGGATTCCGGCGGCTCCGAGACATCTGTAGTGTGTATTTTTCAAAAGCTCCCCAAAGGCTAACCTGATGGCCTCCTTTAGCCAGCAAAATAGCCAAGGTTGTCCCCCATCCTCCGTCGCCTAATATCCCGATCTGTATTTTATTTCCCATTTATTTTAAGTCCTTGATTTTATTTGTTCTCAGTTTGGCTAAATCCCAAACATAATCATAAAGATGCAGCCCCTTGCTTACGGCGATAATTTCTCCGTCTTGGACTCCTATCTCTTCAGCCATATATTGCTTTACCAGCTGCAATCCGCCGAGATTAGAAGGAAAACCGCCCCAAAGATCCCAGGAGCGGAAATAAAGTATGAAATGTAATTTACCATAGCGTATCCTGGTATCGATTAATCTCAGGCACGGCGGATCAATTAACTTTATATCCGAAGGCATGCCGATCTCCATAACCGCTTGATTTGTTCCGTGGCCGCTCTTTTTATACATTTTAATTACTTCTTCGATCTGGTTGACGTTGAGCGGCAGCTCAGTTAATAATTCTTTTCCGTTTTTTTCTGTTTTAACTTTAACTCTCGGATCAACCAGCCTCTCCCCGTAAGTATAATCCTCGGTTTCAGTCTTTGCGCCGGTGAGCAGATAGCTGAGGTAGCCCTGGATATAATCCATATCGGTTGGCGCAGGTATGTTCATGCCTTCAGGGATAATCGGGATTATCTGATGGGCAGGTTTGCGCACTCGAATAGAAACAAAATCAAATTCTAAACGTTTTTGCCCCTCATAGCTTCCGCGAGTAATTGTATAAATATGGCCTTTATCTAGTATTGTCGATAAGGCTTGAAACCAGGCGTCATCCAAGTCAAAAGCATCGATAAAAACCGGTTTTAGGAAATCTTCACTCATAAGGTCATCCTTTTTCTTTTGAGTTTTTTACAAATTGCTTAAAGGTGGTTATAATTTGCGCTACCGGCATATTTTTTCCGATATAACCGGAGCAGCCGAATTGTTTAGTTTTGGCAATTAAGTCCTCGTCGAATCCAAAGCCGGTAATCATAACTACCGGCAGTTTAATGTTGATCTCTCGGATGTTCTTTAAAACTTCTAATCCGCTCATTCCGGGCAATTTAATATCCAACAAAACTACGTCAAAATTTTCTTTTTTTATGATTTCCAGCGCGGCTTCCCCGCTGGCGCAGGAAACTGTCTGGCAATTCTCTTTTTTGAGCAACTCATCAAATAAATCTCTTACAGGCGCCTCATCATCTACGACTAGAATTTTATAGAGCACGGCTTCCTCCTTTTAAACAAAAGGTAATTTTATAGTAAAGGTTGACCCTTGATTTACCTGGCTGGCCAATTCAATAAAACCGTTATGGTTCTTAATAATATTATGACAGATGGACAGCCCTAGCCCGATCCCCTCGTTCTTGGTCGAGAAAAAAGGCATAAAGATATTTTTGAGATGATGCGTAGGGATGCCGATTCCGGTATCAATTATTTGAATTTGCGCGTAAAGGTTCTGGAAGTTAGCGGTTGTAACTTTAATTACTCCGCCGTCCGGCATAGACTGATAAGCATTAGTAAGCAGGTTAAGAAAGACCTCCTGTAATTGATGCTGGTCTCCCTTGATCTTCGGCATATTCTTTTCAAATGACTTTTTCACTTCAATTTTAGCGCTGGGTAATTTATTGTAATGGATTAACGGTAGGACTGTTTCAATGACCTCATTGATGTCGAGCATCTCTAGTACCGGAGCCGCCTTGCGGGAGAATTTTAAGATTCTATCGACAAGTTTACGGATGCGGTCGGTCTGGCTGGAAATTAAATCAAGGCTGGTTTTAACCTTTTGGTTGCAATTCTCATCCTTAAGCATCTCCAGTCTTCCGGAGATAACAAAAAGAGGATTGTTGATTTCATGCGCCATACCGGCAGAAAGTTGGCCCAGGGCTGCTAATTTTTCAGATTGAAAGATTTGAAACTCTAATTTTCTTCTTTCAGTTATGTCTTTGGCGATAAACACATAGCCTGAAAGATTACCGCCCGCATCTAAGAATTGATTTACGGTTAAGATAACCGGGATAACTTCTCTGTTTTTAGTGATCAGCTCCGTTTCGGTTTCGTATCTTCCTAGTAAACGCACCTGCTTTAAGATAAACTCTAAATCAGGATACTCCGTGGTAATATTATGCAGCAACCCGGCATGCTTAAAAATTATTTCTTTTTTGCTCCAGCCGAACATTGTTTCAGCACCCATGCCCAGGTAAGTAATGTTCCCGTCTAGATTAATTACGTATAAGGCGTATTCTTTAATGCCGGAGAAAATATTTTTTAAAGAATCGTCAATATTTTTTATCGAGGATTCCCGCTCTTTAATTGCGGTAATGTCTTGGCCAAATAGCGCCACAGCCTCAACCTGGCTGTTTTTGTCTAAAACCGGATTAATGCTCCAGGAGATTAGTCTCTGGTTTATCTGGCAGACAAAATCTTTCTCTCTTTTGTAAGTTGTGCATTCATCCATTACTGCTTTAAACATGTTTTTATTTATAGCTTTACTTTTGTCTTTAAACAGCAGCTCTAACCAATGCTTTCCGATAATTTCCGCTTGTTTAAGCCCCAGGACGCTTTCGGTTTTTTTATTACACAAAAGAACGCCTCCGTCAGGGCTTAAATAAAGCGCCATGATTGCGGCATTCTCAATTAATTTAAACAGTAGATCGTTTGTGTTGGCAGCCATATTTTTAATTTAATTTAAGCGGGAGAGGGGAATCGAACCCCCATATATAGCTTGGAAGGCTATTGTTCTACCACTGAACTACTCCCGCAAAATTACTTATCAAGTTAAAGAATTCTGCGGGAGTATCCCGCACGAACTTTCAAAAAAAACAATGGGCAGGAGAGGATTCGAACCTCTGAAGCACAGGTGCAGCAGATTTACAGTCTGCCCCCTTTGGCCACTTGGGTACCTGCCCTAAATTTTTACTTCATCCCTCGCGTAGGCGCTTGCAGATTTTTAAAAAATCTGCTGCGCACGCTCGGGATAAATTCGCAGACGTCCCGCTATAGCGGGACTACGACTTATGTCGCTTTGCTCCATAAGTCGTCTGCTTATTTAAGCCGGCGAGAGGAATTGAACCCCCGACCCGCTGTTTACAAAACAGCCGCTCTGCCAACTGAGCTACGCCGGCATTAACTACATCTTTTAATCGCATCTGGAATATAATCAACAATATCGGAGGCGATTAATCCCATCTGCGTCTTATTATTTGCTGCAATATCACCGGCTAAGCCGTGAATATATGTCGCGTATTTTGCCGCTTTAAAACTATCTAAACCTTGGCCTAAAAATGCTCCCGCTATTCCGCTGAGCACGTCTCCGCTTCCTGCAGTGGCCATTCCGGGGTTGCCGGTTTTATTTATATAAAGGTTTTTGCTGCCATCGGTTACGACAGTATTATGCCCTTTAAGGATAATTACACTATTATAATATTTTGCATACTTTTTAGCAATCAATTTCCTACTTTTTTTTATCAAATTTACATCAATCGAGAATAGCCTGGACATTTCCATCTGATGCGGAGTTAAAATAAGTTCACAGGTATGTGACTTAAGAATTCCCAGGTAATTATTAAGCGCGTTAAGCGCATCAGCGTCAATGACAGCGGGAATATTTATTTTTTTAATTATTTTTCTGATGAGCGCATAAGTTGACTTATTTTTTCCCAAGCCCGGCCCGATTATTAAAACATCGGTATTTTTTAAAAAAGCAATTATTTTAGCAAAAGCCGCCAAACTCAATGTTTTTTCCTTAGTTTCCGCCAGAGGTAAAGTCATTACTTCTTTGGCCTTATTTTTAATTAAAGCCGGATTGATGCTTTTTGGTATGCCTAAAGTTACCAGCCCTGCTCCTGCGCGTAGAGCAGCTTCGGCGCAAAGCAAAGCGGCACCGGAGAATTTACTTGAACCGGCTAAAATTAAAATATGCCCGTAATCGCCTTTATGAGAATTAAGTTTTCTTTGTAATAATCGCGTTGGCAACCGCATAGGTTTTAACATGTGAAATCGAAATCTGTACGTTAATATTTTTTCCCCGGCCGTTTAAAAAAAGACAGATCGGTTTGCCTTCTGAGTCATTGTGGATTTGGATGTCCTGCCAGGAAAGCTCTTTATCACCGGCGGCTTTAAAAATCGCCTCTTTGGCGGCGAATCTTCCCGCCAGGTGCTGGTAGAAAGAAGTTTTAGTTTTAGCATTTTTTATTTCGCTTTGGGTAAAAACACGCTGCAAGAAATCATCTCCCCATTTTTCATGCGCCTGCTTAATCCGGCGCACTTCGGTAATATCTACTCCGGTTCCGATAACCATTAACTTACCAGCTCCTTCATCTCTTTAACTGCTTTAAATAAACCCACGTAGAGAGATTTACAGATAATGGAATAGCCGATATTAAGCTCCTCTATCCCCTTGATTCCGGCGATATCTTTAGCATTGGCATAATTAAGCCCGTGGCCGGCATTAACCCGGAGTTTATTTGTCCGGGCGTATTTTACGGCAGATTTAATTTGATTTAACAGTCGCTTTTTTTCGGAAATGTTTTTTGCATCGGCATAACAGCCGGTATGCAGTTCGATAATTTTAGCCCCAACTTTCTTGGCAGCAGCTATCTGTGCTTTTTCCGGATCGATGAATAGGCTGACGGCAATACCGTATTTTTTCAATTTTGTTAAAACCTGGGTAATCTTATTTAAGTTGGCAACTACGTCTAAACCGCCTTCGGTGGTTAGTTCTTTCCGCTTCTCAGGGACCAGCGTTACTTGGAAGGGTTTAATCTTGCAGGCAATCTTGACGATTTCTGGGGCAATCGACATTTCCAGATTGAGTTTGGTTTTAAGATTATGCCGCAGGAGCAAAATATCTTTATCTTGGATGTGCCGACGGTCTTCCCTTAAATGTGCCACGATGCTGTCAGCGCCTGCTTTTTCACAAAGATAGGACGCGTATACTGGATCAGGGATAATTCCCCGCCGGGCCTGTCGTAAAGTCGCTACATGGTCGATATTTACCCCTAGTTTAGGCATTAGCAGGTTAAATTTTTTCCCCTTTTACATAAAACCAAACAATTACTGCCAAAAGTAAAGATATTAGTTTTAGCCAGGGATGAACTGTAAAAAATGATATAATCCGGGAAAAGACGTTTTTTTTATTCATATTTTTTCTCTAGAAGTAATTCCTTTATTTTTGATTCCAGCCCTGCGCCGCCTAAATCTTTATAAAATTTCTTCCGGTAAATTATAGATATATCGTGCCGTTCTTCGGAAACGATAATTAATACCGCGTCGGTTTCTTCGCTTAAACCAAAAGCCGCCCGGTGCCGGGTACCAAAGATCCGGTTTAATTCTTGATTCGATGTCAGTGGGAAAATGCATCCTGCCGCGGCTATTCTGGTATGCTGAATAATTAATCCTCCGTCATGCAGAGGGTTATTCGGAGTAAAGATCGCCTCAATTAAATCCGCACAAATGCGGGAATCTATAATTTCTCCGCTTGGCGTATAAGCTGCCAGGCTTTCGTTTTTTTCTAGTGCAATTAAAGCCCCCAGCTTATTTTGCGCAAGATTCTCGCAAGCCAGCGCAATTTGTTTAACTATAAAGCTTAACTCCTCTTCTTTAGGAGCATATTTAAAAACCTTTCCCTTACCGAGATTAGCCAGTCCTTGCCTTATCTCCGGATGAAAAATAATCAGCATTGCTATAACGGATATTCCAAAAAGCTCTCGGAATAACTTATCTAAAACGAAGAATCCAAATTTCCGAAAAACAAGAAACGCCAGTAAAAGTACGATTATTCCCCGTAAGGCCTGCAGAGCCCGGGTTCCTACGAAAAATAACAGAATGTGGTAAATAAAAAACCACAGAATAAGGGTTTCAATTATTGGTTTCCAGTATAAAAGTAAATTAGGCATTGGCATTCCTTACAGCATCGGCCATTTTTAAGGCTTGGCTTACTTCCTTTACGTCATGTACGCGGATTATCCTGGCTCCGTTTTGCGCTGCCATTACACAGCTAGCTAGTGTGCCGCTGGTCCGGCTGGCGACATTAGCCCCTAAAATCTCCCCGATAAATGCTTTACGGGAGCAACCTATAAGAATAGGCTTACCTAAAATTTTAAAATCCGCCAGACTTTTAATAATCTGAAGGTTATGCAGGGTGTTTTTACTAAAACCTAAACCCGGATCAATAATGATTTTATCCGGGCTGATTCCTCCGGCGGCTGCCGCAGTGATTGCTTTTTTTAAATAGCTAATAATTTCGTCAATTAATGAACTATAAACAATCGATTTCTGCATATTTATTGGCTCACCGCGCATGTGCATAATAACCACAGCAGCTTTAAGCCGGGCGGCTATTTTAATCATATCCTTGTTTCTTAATCCAGAGATATCATTAATTATTTGCGCTCCTGCGTCTAAGCAAGCTTGGGCGACTATTGGTTTGTTAGTGTCGATAGAGATCGGCTTATTGATTTTTTTTGCCAACAGCTTTACTATCGGCAAAGTACGCTTAAGTTCTTCTTGGACGCTGACCGGACGAGCTCCCGGCCGGCTGGATTGGCCTCCGAGATCGATAATATCCGCTCCGTCGGCAACCATGTTTTTAGCTTGGGTTAAGGCTAAATCAAGGTAATTTTCAGTGTGTTTTCTGTATAAACCATCCTGGCTGAATGAATCCGGAGTTAAATTAATAATACCCATGATTTGGGTCTTAGTGTTTAGTTTCAAAGAAGATTCTTTTAAAGATAAATTGAAATTATCCTGGTTGTAATTTTTGATTCCTGCATCTAATTCCTGACTTAGATTAGCTAAGCCAAACGGTTGTAATTTTATTTTTTGTATTAGGCGTTTATACTGACTGAGGGAGCCGATCATTAAGACATCGGTTCTTTGAGTTGCTTTGGTTAAAGCGCCTCGGGTAATCGCTGCTTCAGCTCCCAGGGAAAGCATCTCTTGTTTGAGAATATTAGCGGCAATACTATTTAAGGCATTTAAACGGATGAGGAAAGCTTGGGATTTAGGCAGCATGATTTTGATCCCATACGGATCAACACCAATATCCTGCAGCATTTTTCTAATTACATCAGGTGAGCTAAAATGGAAAATACGCATTTTTTCTTTAGGCCAGGTCGCTTTTTTCAATACCGAGTATTTTTTTGACTTCCTCTCCGCTTAAAACTTCTTTTTCCAGCAGTGAGTTTGAAAGGAGCTTAAGCTTATCCAGGTTATTTCTTAAGACCTCTTTCGATTTAGCATAAGCGCCATCGATGATTTTTTTAACTTCTTCATCGATAATATTGGCAGTTTGATCGCTGTAATTCTTTTCTTCCATAATATCGCGGCCCAAAAATACCAATCCTTCTCTTTTTCCCAAAGTTAAATTCCCCAGCCGTTCGGACATTCCGAACTGAGTAACCATGCGCCTGGCCATACCTGTAGCTACCTCTAAATCATTTTGGGCCCCGGTGGTGACTCCGTTTAAATTTAGTTCTTCTGAGGCGCGCCCCCCCAGTATCATTGTGATTTCGGCGACTAACTCTGTTTTAGTCCAATAATGCCTGTCCTCCAGCGGCGGAGTAAAAGTATATCCTCCGGCCAGGCCTCGAGGAATAATAGAAACTTTTTTTAAAGGATTAACTTCCGGGAGTAATAAAGAAAGCAAGGCATGCCCGGATTCATGGAGCGAAGTGATCTCCTTTTCTTTTTTGGACATGATATGGCTTTTCTTTTCCGGCCCCATCAATACCCGTTCTACGGATTTATCCAGGTCAATCTCTTCCACGGCTTCTTTATTGTTGCGCGCGGCCATTAGCGCGGCTTCGTTACAGAGATTGGCAAGATCCGCTCCGGAAAAACCGGGAGTCTGGCTGGCCACGGATTTTAAATTCACCGAGGGAGCAAGTTTTATTTTACGGGTATGGATTTTAAGTATTTCTTCGCGTCCTTTAATATCCGGAAGATTGACGATGATTGTCCGGTCAAATCTTCCCGGACGAATTAGCGCCGGGTCCAATGTGTCGGGCCGGTTGGTGGCGGCAATAAGAATCAATCCTTGCTGACTATCGAAGCCATCCATTTCAACCAGTAATTGATTAAGTGTCTGTTCGCGTTCGTCATTGCCTCCTCCGATACCGGAGAAACGCAGGCGCCCCACAGCATCGATTTCATCGATAAAAATTATCGCTCCTTTTCCTGAAACGACTCCGGCTTTGCGGCCTTGGTCGAATAAGTCTCTTACCCGGCTGGCTCCTACGCCGACGAACATTTCCACAAAATCGGATCCGGAAATACTAAAGAAAGGAACATTCGCTTCTCCGGCGACTGCCCGGGCAATTAAAGTCTTGCCGCATCCCGGAGGCCCGATCAAAAGTACCCCTTTAGGAATTTTGCCGCCGAGTTTTTGGAATTTTTTAGGATCCTTAAGAAATTCAATTACTTCTTTCAGCTCTTCCTTTGCTTCATCAACGCCGGCAACATCTTCAAATGTGGCCTTTTCATTATTACTTTGAATTTTAGATTTAACTTTTCCAAAGGTCATAATTTTACTGCCTAATTGCTCTCCCCGGGCGGCCATCATCCACCAAAAGAAAATGAGCAAGATGATTGGGCCTAAATTAAAAAGTAAAGTAACCCAGAAGGTGCGCGCGGGTTTCACATCAAAATTCTTCAAATTCTGGCGCATAAGATTGAGCATCTCCGGGTCATTTTCGGGAATATTCACAAAAAACTTTGAATTATCCGCGTATTCTCCCTGCAGGATAGTTTCGGTTTTGGTAACCTGCTTGAAACGCTCAGGATTAGTTTTTAAAATCTGATAAAATTGGCTGTAAGAGATTTCTTTAGGGACGCCGCTGATGGGAATATTATTAAAAGCGTTCATTAAGAAAATAAGCAGGAAAAAAACCAGGATCCATCCTAAAGGAAAGCGTTTGATTTTATCGTTTTTGTTGGATTTGTTCTTATTTTTTAAAGGCATTTTATTTCTCCGATTTTAAATAGGTTAAGAAAAATTATTATAGCTGTTAATAGTCGTAAAATCAAGTATTTTATGGATTTAGCGCTTATAGAATCGCAGGCAATTCAGGATTTTTTGCGCTGAGATTCCTTTGGGCAGGTCAACAATTGAGCCTGTAGGGCGGTTAATCAGTAAATCTTCGATCTCTTTAATATGTGTAAAACTTATTCTGCGCGTATCTCCCTGCAGATGCCCGATTGCCTGCCTAATTTTTAAGCGCATAATTGCCGGGTGCAGCCGTAAAAATTTCTTTAAATTAAACCTTAAGTTGTTGCCTTTTAAGCTTTTTTTGGCTGCCTGGTTAAGGTAGGCATAGTCATCGTAAGAGCTTTGGGCTAGATTAGAGAGCAGCTCAACGATATTGCGGTTAAATTTATTTTTAAGCAAAGGAATAAGTTTGTGGCGGATTTTATTGCGTAAAAATACATCTTCCTGGTTGGTTGGATCCCGGCGCGCCGGGATACCTTTTCTTTTTAAATATCGCTCTATCTGGCTGCGGGGGGTTTTTAAAAGCGGCCGGATAAAAATTATTCCCCGCATTTGGCGTTTGACGAATATTCCTGATAGTCCGGATAGTCCGGTTCCTCGCAACAGGCGCATTAAGACGGTTTCTGCCTGATCATTAAGGTTATGCCCCAAGGCGATTTTATTGGCTTTAATCTTTTTTGCGGTTTTAACCAAAAAATCTAACCTTGCCTCCCGGCAGTTCTCTTCCAGGGAGCCTTTTTGCTGAACAATTTTGGGGTTTAGTTTTTTAATACTTATAGGAATGTTTAATTTTTCAGCCCAACGTTTTACGAAAAGCCCATCCGCGCCTGAGCTGGCTCGTAAGCCATGATCGAGATGGGCGATATGCAGCGTAAAATCCATTTTAGGTTTAAGCTTAATTAATTGTAGAAGCAAAGCCAGGGAATCCGGCCCACCGGAAACCCCCACGAGGATCTTATCTTTTCTGGCAATTAAGTTATGTTTTTTAATTGTTTCCTTAAAAGTTTTCATTTAATTATTTTACCACAAAAATGCTTAAACGTCTCATTTATAAATTGTTGACTTTGTGATTTTTAAAGTGTAAATTATGTTCAATGACTCATCCAAGAATTGTTACGCCTAAAGAACACAAAACCGTACTTAATAATTTCCTCTCCCTTACCACCCTCCAAGGCATCAGCTACATCCTTCCTTTGGTCGTTATTCCTTATCTTATTCGGGTAATTGGAATGGAGAAATTCGGCTTGATTGCTTTTGCCCAGAGCCTGGTTCAGTATTTTTTGATTCTTACCGATTATGGCTTTAGCCTGTCGGCGACCAAAACAATCTCTCTTTTAGGGGCGCATAAGGAAAAAACCAGCGCGGTTTTTTCTTCTGTCATGACGGTAAAGCTTCTGTTCACTTCGCTCAGCCTGGCATCCCTGGGTTTGATTGTATATTTTGTACCTAAATTCAGAAATGATTGGTTAATTTATATTTTAAGTTTTGGCGTAGTTCTCGGCAGCACTCTGTTTCCGGTGTGGTTTTTTCAAGGGAAAGAAAAAATGATTTATATTACCGCCGTTAACGTCGCCAGCGGAATAGCTTATGCTTTTTCTATCTTTATTTTTATTAAAACTCCCGCCGATTTCTTCTTGGTACCGCTATTAACTTCACTCTTTTCCTTAATCAGCGGCATATTCGGCCTCTATATCGCTTTTAAGCAATTTCAGATTAAATTCATTGTGCACAAATATATCACTATTAAAGAGGAGTTGAAAACAGGCTGGGACATCTTTGTCTCGACACTGGCTATTAATGCCTATACGACTAGCAGGATTTTTGCCGTGGGCCTTCTGACTAATAACGTAATTACCGGATATTATTCTATTGCCGAACGCATCGCTAATGTCATCCAGACGTTTCCCCTGGATTCATTTACACGGGCGGTATTCCCCAGAATTAGCAATGTTTTTTCTAAAAATAAACAACGGGCCTTAGCGATAATGTTTAGAATTCAGGATGGCATAACTTTAGGTTTTGTGATTAGCTTGCCGATCGCCTATTTTCTTGCCCCTTGGATAATTAAAATCACCTGCGGATATGTTTATCAGGAAGTGGTGTTGGTCTTAAGGTTGCTGCTGGCTGCGGTATTTTTTGTCGGTGCCAATAACTTTAAAGTGCAGTTTCTGCTTGTCTGCGGAAAACAAGACCTCTATGCAAAAATCCATGTTACTGCCGCTCTATTGGGCTTACCGCTTATATTTATTCTAATCAAGCGGTTCTCTTATATCGGCGCGGCGTTTGCTACGGTGTTTACCGAGGCAGGCGTATTCATCGTCACATCCCTGATTATCGATAAACTTGCCAAAAGAATCTCAGGTAAATAAATTTGGTGGCGGAGAGTGGATTTAAACCACCGACCAAGCGGGTATGAGCCGCGTGCTCTATCAGGCTGAGCTACTCCGCCAAATCTAAAATAATATTTAACTCGGATAAGTCGGCCTGATATCTACGCACGCGGCTCATATTCTTCGCGTGCTCCCTGCCTGCCGGCAGGCAGGTATCAGGCTGAGCTACTCCGCCAAAAGCCTTAAATTATTTTTCTTCTGTAAGCTTCCAAATACGAGTCGCAGTAAATATTTTTATTTAAAATCAACTCGGCCGTGATTAATGAGTCCATCAGTTCTTTATCATTAGGGTTAAGTATAGCAGAATTTAAGCCATACGCAACGGCCAGCGTTAAAAATGTGCGGTTAATCAGGCTATGGGTATTATGCGTGTGCGTGCCCTGAGAAACATTGCTTAAGCCGATGACGGTCTTAGGGCTAGGTTGCGCCAAGATTCTAAATTCTCTAATGGATTTTAAAATATCAGTTAATTGCTCCTGAGCCAGATTAAGCGGCATAGCTACCGGATCTAAGTAAAGATTTTCTAATCCAAAATTACTTTTTTGGCAATAAGTAATAATCTCTGCCGCCAATTCTACGCGTTGGTCCATATTTTGCGGAATACCTTTTGCGCTGATAGTTATTCCGATTAGCTCGGCCTTATATTCTTTGGCCAGCGGAATAAGCAGGTCCAATTTTTTTAAATCAGCCGTTGTGGAATTAATAATTGCTTTATATTTAACAGCTTTTAAGCCCTCTTGAATGACTTCCGGCTTGCTGGAATCCAGGCAAAGAGGTTTATCCGTTACCTCGCTAACCGTTTCAACTAACCAGGGCATATCAATTAGTGGCTTAGAAGAAGCCGGGCCGCAGTTTAAGTCCAGCGCGTCGGCACCGGCAGTTATCTGGTCAAGGGCAAATTTTTGGATTACCTTTTTATTACGTTCGGCAATCGCAGAGTTAATCTGCGGATACATGCCGTTAATAAGTTCACCGATAATAAACATAATTAGCCTTGATATAACGTATTGATAAAGTTATTCACCTTCTCTGCTGCTTTGGGATGACGCATGATTAGAAGATCCGCTCCTGACTGAATCAGGCTGGAGGCGGTTAAGGTTTCCCAGATGATTCCCTGCTCCAGGCTGACTTTTGCCTCCTTAGTCCTCCAGGCCTCTTGTCCCACAAAACAAATAAACGGAGAAGCCAAAGTTCTGTCCCCGGCCAAAGCGGCAAGCCTGGCTCTTTCCATAATGGAATAGGCATATTCCAATCCATAGCCTAACGCGCCAATCGTCGGATCAATGACGATGCGCTCGATGGCCAGCCCCATATCAGAGATTAAAATATTAAGTTGTTTGGCGATGTTGATATCAATGGGGCTCTCGGCAATAATGTTATGTCCGTCAGCCAGCGCGCTGGCAACTAAAGTTTTATAATTGTTTTGTAAGGCGCTGCCGATCAAACAGCGCTCATTTTTAGCTGCTTCTGATACCAAAGGCATAACTAGGTTATCTTTAGTATCATCGCCGCATCCGGTAATGATTAAGGGGACTTTCACCCTGTTTAATAAGGTAGAAATAAATTTAGCTGACGCTTGGGCTGATCGGTTTCCGAAATCCGGATGCGCGCCTTGCAATTTAACGCAAAGCAATTCAGCCTTAAATTCATTCACGCATTTATCCGCCCAGGCAAAAGGATCGTTAACCTCTTGGTTATAAACGCTTGCAAGTTCCTTCTGCCAGTCTTGTCCGCCTATATCCCAGAGTTCAAAAGCGATCTTGGGCTTATTGGGAAAAGTACCTTCTTTAAATAGCAAAGGCAAACTGTTTTGCCCGCCGATTTTTACTATGTTGCTGCGGGATCCGCCCTCATCTTTAGCAGCTCCGATGGTGATAGCCGAGATCACTCCCGGCCATTTTTCTAAAACTAATTGGGTTTCCATATTTGGTCTCCTAGTAAATTAAGAGCCGTAAAAACCGGCGCCTGGGAATTTAATTCAAAAATCGATCTTCCTTCTAAGCTTAGTTGCTCAATTCCGGTATCCTTCGGTAAATTACCTAAGTAATCCAGCCCGGTTTCTTGAATTTTTTCTTCAGCGATATTTTTATTAAACCGATTAACCAAAAGCAAACTTTTTTTTACCTCAAACTTCAATTCTTTTACCAGCTCAATAATGCGTTTAGCTGACTTTAAACCGACGCTAGAGGAGTCTGTTACAACGATAAGCCTGTCGGCAAACCGTGAAGTCCGGCGGGACAGGTGCTCTAGCCCGGCTTCGTTATCAATTATAATATAATCATAATCCTTAATTAAATTCGCCATTACCCCCCGTAAAACATTATTTACGTAACAATAGCAACCCGGCCCCTCAGGCTTACCCATGGTTAGGATATCAAAACCATCCTCTTCTTGAATAGCTGCCTGCACCTGATGCTGAATAAAGCGTTCTTTGGCCATTCCGGCCGGTAGATTATCGGGATTACTAGAGATAGCATCAAGTATTTTTCCGATATTAGCGGTAGTTTTTACTCCCAGCGTTTCCGCTAAATTACTATTGGGATCAGCGTCGATAGCTAAAATCGAACCCAGTTTTTTTTCTTTAATCCGGCGGACAATTAAAGCGGCAATTGTGGTTTTCCCGGTGCCGCCCTTTCCGGCCATAGCAATGATTTTGCCCATTTAAAATTTCACCGTTGGGAACTTAGTTAAATCCGTATGCGGAAAAAACAGCGCCTGGCTGTATTCTTCCATGTATCCGGGTTCAACTGATAATTCAAAGTAAGTGATTTTGGCTGCCAAGCTATCCGCCATATCCATCTCCTGGCTTGATAAAAGTATCTGCCGGGCTCCCGCCAAAGAACTATTACCGATAAAAACAAATTTATTCCGTTCTAAATCCGGCAGTAACCCAATCCGGATGGCTTTTTCGATGTTTAGATAAGTGCCAAAGCCTCCGGCGATATAAAATTTCTCAATACCTGAGAAATCTAGCCCCAGATGCTTAACCAGGATTGAAGTTGCCGCATATATTGCTCCTTTAGAGCGTTTAAGATTTTCAATGTCTGCCTCAGTAATTACAATATCATTGACTCCGTCAGTCTCTTCCTTAAAACAAACCACGAATTCTTTGGCCGTATCTGTTTTACGGATTCGCCTATTCTCTGCTTTGATTCTTCCGTTTTTATCAATTATACCGGCATCGAGCATCTCGCATAAAAGATCAATATAGCCTGATCCGCAGATTCCGTGCGGTTTTTTACCCTGGATTACGGAATATTCAATATTAAAATCGTCTTTATTGATCTGTATTTTTTGAATTGCACCTCCTGAGGCGCGCATTCCGCAGGTTAGCCCGCTTCCTTCGAATGCCGGGCCGGCAGAGGCGGCGCAGGCAATCAAAAAATCGCGATTACCTAAAACGATCTCTCCGTTGGTTCCGATATCAATTAATATACAGGTTTTTTCTTTTTGATATAATCCGCTGGATAGGATTCCGGCGGTGGTATCCCCTCCGACATAACTGGATACTCCCGGTACGCATCTTAATATTCCGGCGGTACTAATATTGATATCAGCTTTTGTCGCCGGCAAAACTAAAGGAATGCTTGTCTTGGGCACATAGGGCAGCCGGCGGATATGCGCCGGATCCATATTTAAAAGTAAATGGATCATCGTGGTATTTCCCGCACAGACAATAGAATTAACATTATTAAGCTCAACCTTATGAACGGATATCAACTCTTCGATGATTTGATTTATTGTACCGCAAACACAATTATGTAATTGCTGCAGGCCGCCAGGTTTAGCCGCATAAATAATACGCGTAATTACATCGCTGCCAAAAGCAGCCTGTTGATTGTAAGTTGCTCTTGTTCCCAAAATATTTTTTGAACCTAAGTTGACTAACTGGCCTGAAATCGTCGTGGTGCCGATATCGAAACAAAAACCAAAATTATTTCCGGTTGTATCTGCGGGCTCAACTAAAAGGCCGCTTAGCCGCTCATCTAATTCTTCAGGGGTAAGCTTATCAAAATTAAGCCGGGAACTATCCGGAATTTGTACTTCTAGATTACCTTGCACAGTCGTAAAACAGGAAAGATAAATATTATTTTTCCGTTCCTCGGAAGTTAGGGATCCGTTAGGCTGGCTGCTGGTTACTTGGCCGCGAACGATAACTTTACATTTTCCGCAAATTCCGTCTCCCCCGCAGGCAGAATTAATGTAAATTTGCGCCGAAATTGCCGCCGCCAGGATAGTTGTATCTTTAGCCACGCTGACACTCAAATTATCCGGCAAGAATGTAACCAGAAATTTTTCCATAAATTAATTTAGATTTTTTAAAAATGCGGGGATTCCCGCAGCTTCTTTAGGCCCGACGATTATCTCGAATCCTGATTTTTCCGCTAAGTCGCCGCTAATTACCGCCACATAACCGGGAATAATCAAGTTTTTATGGTTTAGGGCGTTTCTTACGCCGTGTACCTCAAGTGACTTAGTGATGCATTCAGCGTTAAATTTTTCCGCAGCCCAGGCAGTAAGTACGGACATTCCTTCGGTGTTAACGCTTAAGATATAAGCAGGAACTTTGCTTGCCTCCACTTCTCCTAAAACAGTAAAATAACTTAAGGAGAAATTAGTTGTGACTAGAACCGGAGAACCCGGGTTAACTTGTCCGATCGGATAGAGTTTGGATTCAATTTGCAAAGGCTTCTGCGGATCAGTATAAATATTTTGTCTTAAGGTTAAAATAGAAATAATTTCCCAGGCCGCCGTACCTTTGATCAAGACGATTCCGGCATATTTAGCAATATAAGCGCCTGCTGTAATCGCTTCCGCATAAGGATCATCCTCGACTACAATAGCCAAAGACGGATAACCTAGGAGCCGATTAGATTTTTTTAGCGCTTGTCGGCGTAATTGGGTTAAATCCCAGATTTTTTCGGCTACGGGCTTGGTTCCCGTATCTAAAATTAGGTTGCTTACCCCTAGGGCACAAAGTTCTTTAGTTAATTTAGCTAGATTATCAAAATCTGGGGCAGTTACAACCAGCGGTAGGCCAAACTCTTTGGCAATAGCGCCGATCTGGGCGAAATTATCATTAGTCGCGCAATACAATAAAGGTTTTCGTTCTTGGGTGATTCCGGCAGCTTCTTTTAAAGCTTTCAGGTCAGCGCTCATTAACATTAACGGCAAAGTTGTATTGTTTAAAACTAACTCTGTAGCTTCCAGGTATCTTTGGCTGGAACCATTCTGTTTTAGAGAAATCAGGTTAACCTCCAGCAGTTGCCCGACACGCTCGAATTTTAAAGCATTAATTTTTTTAAGGCGTTCTTTTATCTGATCATCGCTTAAGTTGTCGTCAATAATAAAACCGACCCCCGTGGGATTGCGAAATTTTTCTTCATGCCTAAACATCACCGTTTCGTTGCCGATCTCAAATTTTGAATTCTCATTGCCTAAAGTAATCGATTTAATCGGCGGCAAAGCCTGGGCCTCTAAGGTCATTTTTGATTCTTCTGAAATAAAAGGGCATTTCTCTATTACGACTGCTTTTTTAGCCAGCTGCATGGCAAAAGCCAGGCAAGTAGCCAGGCCGCATTGACGGCAATTTGTTTTAGGCAATAGTTTATAAATATCTAAACCTGATAATCCCATGATTATATCCTTCCTACCCGGTAGTTATTGATTAAACTGGCAAAATATCCCGCTCCGAACCCGTTATCTATATTTACTACCGTTACTCCCGGCGAACATCCGTTGAGCATGGTCAGAAGCGCGGCTAATCCGGAAAAACTGGAACCGTATCCGCAGCTGGTCGGTACCGCAATAATCGGAGCCTTAACTAATCCGCTGACTAAACTAGGCAAAGCCCCTTCCATACCCGCAACCACAATAATAACTTGGGCAGACTTTAATTTTTCAAGATTACTCATTAAGCGGTGCACACCCGCTACACCCACATCATAGAGCCTTTCAACGCGATTGCCCATAATCTCTAAAGTAAGCGCTGCTTCTTCGGCTATAGGAATGTCGCTGGTGCCGGCAGAAATAACTAAAACCTTGCCCCGGGAAAGGTTTTTAGGTTTAGCTAAGAGATAACCGATTTTTGCTAGAGGGCTATATTTTAAAGCAGGAATTACTTTTTTTAAAAAAGAAGCCGTGGGTTGATCTAATTTTGTTAAAAGCAGGTCTTCTTTTTTTCCGATTATTTTTTTAGCTATTTCTTTTAAATGTCGGCGGTCTTTTCCCGGGCAAAAAATAACTTCGGCAAATCCCTTGCGTTTTTTTCTGTCCGTGTCAATTTTAGCAAATCCCAGATCGCAAAATCCCTTTTTCACAGACATTTAACTATAAACCCCGATAAACAAGGTAAACCAGGAGCAATATAAGAATTGAGGCGAAGATATAAAAATCATTAAAATAAAAGAAATCTTTTATTTTACAGCTTACTCCTTCCGGTTCGTCTTTTACGGCTTGAGGATGATGCCGGCCGTGTTCTTTTTTGTACTGTTGGACCTGTTCCTGTTTAAATCTTAAGTACAACCCGCCAATTTTATATCCGGGGATTGCCCCATTTTCCGTTAAATCCAGCACGTCCTTTTCCGATACGCTCAAAATAGCCGCAACTTCTCTAACCGTAAGTAATTTTTCTTCGCTCATTTAGATTTATTTTCCTATTTTTCCCGAAGCTACCCAGCTATC
>ERZ1292630.889-Hain-H41-02um-R3-889-length-30205-cov-15_pt1 | contig 30205 bp, 25 predicted proteins | sample MGYA00564408_ERZ1292630 | MGnify/ENA primary metagenome ERZ1292630 (study PRJEB36523, sample SAMEA6512641) | groundwater metagenome | collected 2019-01-08 | study: AquaDiva: Metagenomics assemblies of 32 groundwater samples
CCTTATAATAGACCAAAAATCACATTTTGGTTGCGGCCAAAGGCCGCGCTGGGTTCTCTGTGGCAAATGAAGTCTTATGATTCACATGCACCCGCTTCTGCAATGAGCCACAGGCCTTAGCATATACTTTCTTATCCAGATATTGATTAGCATTTTTCCTCCCGCAACAAGTCAAAGATTTATCGTTTATTGCTTATTCCGGTTTCACCGAGATCTTGTACTTTCCTGTGCCGGTTGGCCGATAGTGCCGGATACGGACATAATATGTACCCTGTTTTAATGTGGTCATAATCTTTGCATTCCGGCCACTCCCGCTGTCGTCATCTTCGGCGAGCAGGTCTGTCTGATTATTTGGCCCAAATAATGCCATCACCACATCTGTCTTCCCTTTTGTCTCAATTGTATACTGCCCTTTTTCCGATACCTTGAATCTAAAGAGATCTTCTTCACCATGTTTACCAATGGAGGCACTTACAGCCGGAGCACCGACTGTTAGCTCAGTAACAGGTTTATCTTCTAAGGGGTACATAGTACCGATAAATTCTTTATCCACCTCGGATAGCTGCCTATTCCAGCCAACCTCGTAATCTCCAATTGTCAACTCATTTGGAATCGCATAGAGCATGATCGATTTCCGGTCAAACGCCGAAAATTGTGTGATGGTTGAGCTATACTTCTGGAATATATTGAGGTCTATCTGATCTCTAGTCCAATTATTGGGCGGGCCACTGTAATAGCGGTAAACAGCCTCTTTATCCCACGGGATGTTCGTAGCAGGATTCTGGTGTTCATGGATGCATCCAAGGGCATGGCCAAACTCATGGATGACTACCCTTGAATACTCGGAGTCTTCCGACTCTGGCGTCAACCATCCAAAGTTCATTGTCTGTTCGTTTTTGTCGATCCCCAAGGCATCCGTTCCAATGTAAGACCATGACCCACCAGATTGAAATGCGATTCGAATCTCGGCATTGGAGGCAGAGACGAACTCGAATTTGATGTTAGAGTAATTACTCCATTGTTGTGCATATTCTTTTACCTTTGATTGGACTGAGGGTTGTCCATCAAGAAAACCAACCCGCAAAGTGCGACCATTTTCCCATCTCTTTCCAGTCACGAGGGCCATTCTTACGGGCGAGATCGGTTCAACCCCGAATCCTGCCCTAAACCGAAAGATCGGCACATTAGCAGGATTTTCTTTAACTGCCTTATTCGCTGCTTCAACAATCTTGGACGGTGGTAACCCTCTATCTACGCAGACTCTAATAATTTTATTACTCATCTTTATCCCTCCTATGTTTTAGATTTTTATCAAATTTTGGCAGTATATAATTTGCCATTTCCCTCTCCACCACATCCTGCTAACCTTTCAGCCACCTGCTTTTTCCGCTCATCAAGTTCCTCAATTGAGAGCAATCCCTTCTCATTTAGAAGTTCAATAAGTGCATACAGGAACGAAGCCGCCTCAAGGGTCTTCTTGGTGTTATCATTGATGCGGGTGTGCGTGTAAAGAAGGCCAGAGGAAAGGTTATTGTAAATTTTCGGTAATTCTTCAGTGAATTTGCCACTCAGCGATTCTTGTTTAACCACTGTTCTTTCCTTTCTTCTTGCTATATTGCAACAAGACCTGACCCCAATTTCCACCAGTGATTCCATAGATCTCTGATTTTGGAAATTCTTTCCTTAGTTCGTAAATCATCGTAACAAAAGAAACACTCATTTTCCAAACATCAAGTTTCTTATGATTCAAATTCAACATACTTTACTCTTTCTTTTCACCTTTCTCTTTTCACTTTTCACTGTTTACATTTCACATGCATCCGCTTCTACAATGAGCCACCGGCCTTAACATATACTTCTTTGTCCAGATATTCATTACCATCGATTGTCTCCTGTTTTACCTTATTTTTAAGATGCGACCCTTTGATCCCCTTTATCGCACTTGTGACCCTTATCGCACTTGTCAATTTATAATAGTCGCTGTTGCCCTATTTTGCTGAAACGATGATCATGCTGACGAAACAACGGGCCTATTTGACGGGCTTCCCAGGCCTATGGGGACTCATCAAAAATCATCACCACACCGTCCCTCCTCTCCATTGTCATTCTAAAGGTGACCACGGGCGATGGAAAATCCAACTTAAAAGTCACGTCGCCGGAGATCCCACTCGCTTCCCAGCGGGACAGCGGCACCGTCAGCCACTGGGCTAACCAACTGCCGCAGGCCCCGGGACAGAAGTCCACCGTATCAAGGACATAGAAATGCAAGTGTGGTGTGCTCGTAAGTCGAACCCTCCCTGGACCGTCAAGTTCGGCAGTGATACGTACGAAGCCAGTCACACTGCGGAAGTCATTCATGGCCGCGCTCGTGTCCGCACCACGGTTGCCTGGGCCGGTCTGAGTCTTGCCGATGCCACCGGCGATCACGCCGGGCAAGTTTATACCGCAGAAATTAAGGGCGTAGTCAGTGGACTCATTGTTCACACCTGCCAGTTGTGTTGCGTTGACCGGAAGGTCGATTTGAAGCTGAGGGTTGGATAGGAAAGACTGGTATACTCCCTCCCTAGTTATGACCAGATAACTACGCGCATCGTCGAGCATTTTCTTGGTCACGTATTGGATGGTGTCGTTCTCTGTGAAGTCGTTGGCGCCGTCGGATGCATCCACGATCTGACTGGAGCCGCCCAAGATGAACTTGGAGTACAGGTTGGCCGCGACACCCGAGCCACGCGCTGCGGTAACCGCACCGGCAAGGACCTTGACGCCATGGGTGGCCCTATGTGCCAGCGCGGCCGCACGCGTGGGAAACGGTAGACAGAAATCGGCGGGTGGCGAATCAACTGAACTCGGGCAGGGGTGTTTTTCATCCCAGTAGCGTCGGATGATTCCGCGCCCGTTTTGAGATATCTGCGGCGCGTTACGGACCAGCCTGGCCGGGCGCTCCGAACACGTTCCCTTTTCAGGTTTCCGGCGTAGCGGCGCGGTACCACCTTGCTGCACCACGTGGGTCAACTCATGGGCGAGTAACTGTTTTCCCAATTCGCTCTCCGGCGCGTACTGCCCAGCCCCAAACACCACATTCCGTCCAGCCGTATAGGCCAGCGCCTTCACCGCCCTTGCCGATTCCGCCGCATTTGCGTCAGTATGCACCCGCACCTGGCTGAAGTCGTGGCCAAAGCGAGATTCCATGAAAATGCGGGTATCAGTGTCAAGCGATTGACCTTGCGAGTGAAGAACCACCTCTTCCATCGTTTCTGCATTATATATACCATTTGGTGAATTACTTATCCTCTTAAACTGAGCATGCCAGCGGACCAATCCGCCTTCCTTATCGAGGAATTTTGTCAGTCCTGAAAGGGCTTTAATGTCAGTCTTGATCGCATCGGCATCTTTATCTTGCGGTTGAACGTCAAATGCCTCGCCGCTGAGATGCTTGCTTACTTGGCTCAGTTTGCTCTCGGCCATCCCGTTCATCGTTTCTTCCAATCCCTTGGCTATTTCATCAACCGTCTTCGCCTTGGGATTGTCATCAACCCATTTCTGAAGCGACGCTGCCGAGGCGTAGGTTTTCTCAATCCACTTCCGATCCTTGCCGCTAACGATGTTTGAGGCCATCGCGCTGGCCTGCTCGGATACATTGCGCCGCCCGCTGGTAAAGGTGATGTCGGGGTGCTTCTTCTTGAGATCCTTGGCGGCCGCTTTGGCTGTGGCGGTTAGGTCGAGAGCATCAACGGCCTCGTCAGTCGCCTCCACTGCAGCAGCCGGCGCTGCGGGGACGGCTCCGGCCACGGCGGGCGCTGCTTCGGACGGGGTCTTCGGCGGAGCCGCGACTGCCAGTTTTTTCTTCTCTTCGTCTTCTGCTTCGGTCCGCTGCAATCTCGGCGTGCCCGCGGCGGTTTGCTGTACCACATGCGTCAACTCGTGCGTCAACAACCGGCGTCCCTCGTTTGTCTCTGGCGCGTACTGTCCCATCCCAAAAGCGATGTCACGTCCTACTGTGTACGCCAGCGCATTCACCGCCCGTGCAGCCTCCGCCGCCTTCGCATCTGTATGCATCCGTACCTGACTAAAGTCATACCCAAAGCGCGGCTCAAAGAAAGCACGCACGAAATCAGGTAAAGGTTGGCCATTGCCCCGCATATTATTAATCCGGGCTTCTGCTGAAGTTGATATCGCTGGTGCCACACCTGTAACTTCCTTCGTCTGGAGTGTCTCTTCTTCCTCATCTTCTGGCCTCTCCACCTCTTGCCGATGAATCAAAGAAGTGATCTGTGAAGTCAGTGGCTTTCGCTGCACCATCTCTTCCTCCTCAGCACATTCTGGGCATAGACCTTTGCCACTTGCACATTCGGCACATTTTCTTTGAATATGCCCATCTTCGCTCCTGACTCCTGACAACTGACCGCTGAGAGCTGTATTTTCCGGCATGCGCATTACCTGTTCTGCTACCCTGTCTGCCTCCTGCTCATAAACATCATTTGGCTGGCCGATTTTGAGTTTGGCCTGTATAACACCGGATTTAAACAACCTTCCCACCGCCTGATTGCCGATGGTTCTGTGAAGGTGCAATATTTGGTCAATGGGCGAATTTGGAGATTGAGAAAGAGCAGGTTTTCGACTTTGAGAAACTGATCCCTCTCTCTTCGTCTCTGGAGTTTTGGCTATTCTACCCCCTACACTCATTTTTTGTTCCTTCAAAATAGGTGACTGTTCCCTATTTTACAAAAATACAAAAATTGCCTACCTTAACCTTCAAGTAATTTTTTAGCATTATTAATTAAGTCATTTGCTTTTGCTGTAGCTATACTTAGTATTTTCGCTATTTTCACCGGATCTGTCTCTACCAATGTTGTAACATATACTATGCCTGCAGATGAAAGTATTTTCGCATCAACTGTTTCAATACCACTCACATCTGTGACTGGAATTTTGGCTATAGAAAGATCGATAAGTGTTTTAATAGTTACCTCGGTGTCAGCCTTTGGGTTTTGCTTGATAACCATCCCCGGTTCTTCTTTCAAAGGTTCTTCAGTAATTTTACCAACTAAAAGGTTTGCTTCCTTTAATATTTTTTCGGCATCCTTAACATTTCTACCGATTAAGTAAGGTAATTTAACGGTCTTTGGCTCCAACTGTAAGGCATAGAAGCATACCTCATCCTGGGTAATAGCAATTTTGAGAGCATCATTTAATCCAATCGCCTTCTCAAGTTCATCTAATATTTTTGCAAAACTTTTCCAGCTTCCTTCGGTAGCTAAGTCTTTAATTTCACCAGCAATTTCTAACTGTAATCCTAATATTATTTTCATTATCTCAACAAACTTTTCTTCATTTTCATAAGTTTTATTATCCACGGCTTCCCTGGCAAACATTGATAACTTAAGAGCAGTTTTGTTTTTAAATCTTTCTCCAACCCCTTTAAAATTAATCACTGTGCATTTCAATGCCCTTTCCCTTACATACATAAAGAGCCAGCTTAATTGTGTTTGAAGTACTTTGTCTAATTTACGGAATTCGACTACATTATCTTCCAAGTCATGGATATGATCTTCGCGGGCATACTTTAAAGAATCGCCTACTTTTTTGATCTTGCCGACGCTGGTCACAACAGCAGCAGGGTCAACACCTGGTGTAGAAGCAATGGTAATAGATGTGGGATTAGGGGATCCGGGAGTTATAATAATGTTTTTACCAGCAACCATGTCCACATTACCACCAGGGTTGGAGACACCATCGATACTGACCAAAGCTCCCACCTGCGTCGCGGTTGTTCCATGCGGGTTATCTGTCCGGTATGAATGAGTTTCTCCAATGGTAATTCGGTTGTTGGTATCGTCTGGGGTGATAACGATGGCATTGCCTTGGACCAGATCAACATTACCGCCAGGGTTGGAGACACTATCGATACTGACCAAAGCTCCCACCTGCGCCGCGGTTGTTCCATGCGGATTCCCTATTATTCCTGAGTGGTTCTCACCAATCCGAATTATTGGGTCAGCACCAGAAGGGGTCTCTGTGGTAATAGTAATAGCATTTAGCTTTTCAAGGTTTATATTACCCCCTGGGTTCCCTAAATTTTCGATACTTTTTATAGCACCTGTCTGTTGAGCAGTCACCTTATGCGGATTATTAAAATCAACCAGATGACTGCTTATCAGGTCATAGAGCATAGGGTTGTTATAGACTATGGAGCGATATTTATGGGTTTCAGTATCATTAACCCCTATACTACCATCTGCTTTTTTCTCAATAACTGCGAGTAATACCTTTGGGTCATTACATGAAGGGCATCCAACTTCTTTAAGATATTCATTTATAGCAATAATTTGCTTTGCCTCATACCAATCCGCTTCATTTGACTTGATGTTTCCCCTTTCTTCCCATATCTTTTTTGCTAAAAGTTCAATATCTCCTTCCTTGGGATTTACATCCTTATATCCTTGACCATTTTTCTTCCAATATTTCCCCATATCAAGTAAAAATTCAGGAATAGGAGGGACTTCGTTGCTTACTATCACCTCAAAATCCTCTTTTATTCTACTATAGCAACATTCTTGCTCGCAGGTTGAGGCATTAGATAAAACTGGAACCGGATCTTTAAGACAGGGTCTTTGCTTGATGTAAAGATATCCCTTGCCCTCCACTGTCCCAGCAATCTCTAATTCCGTATACTCTTTATCTACCAAAATCTCCCTTCCCCAGCAGTCTAATGCTACACCTGGTGAAATTTTTATTTTTTGGCCTTCTGTAGTTACCTGTAATCCACAGGCAATGCCTACCCCGTGGATTAGCCGATTGAGCAGATGGCGTTTTTCGTTGAAGTAGCTTTGCTCCAATTCAAAGTCCCTGACAGTCATTAGCTTACCATAGAAGTATTTGTTACGATCAAACTGCTTAAGGGTGCCATTTACCTCCTTAGTCATTTCCTCATTGCATCCATTACAATCTTTAGTTGCCATTTTTAATCATCCTCCTTTTAAATATTTTTTAAGTAAGAATGGTATCCATTCCTACTCTTGCCCTAAGGTCAATCTGACCTGATTTCTCTCTATCTGCAAGGATTGTACCCCTGCTTATTACTGAATCTTTTTCCAGGATAAATTTTGGTTCACTCAAGATGGTGTTTATGCCAAGATATGTATGCATATCAAGGTATATCCAGGGCTGTAATAGTACAACACATCCTTTCGTATAAGCTGGTTTTTCTTGTTCAACGATTCTTCGCACAGTGCTTAACTCATTCTCATCATTTACTGAAAATGGCCTAAGAAGTACACAAAAAGAATACGGACAATTACCAAATAACCTCTCCCAGGTTTTCCAGTTCTCCGAGTTCTCAGCTGGCTTTAACTGAAACTGCTCAACAATAATTGGTTCCTCAGTATCTTTACATATATGTTCAAACCCTTCCAAATTCTCTGCCGATGTACCGTTCTGACATTTACTAATTTGTTCTTTTAAGAATTTTACAAACTTAGGTTCTTCAAGATATAACTTTATCATCTCTTTCAGTCCTTCTCTTGTGCTGCGCTTTTTGAACAATTCCTGAGCTTTATTAAGTAGCTCTCGCTGTTTTTTATCAGACCAGTTCCCGTCTAAAGAGATTCCAAGCCACGAAGATAGCCAATCTAAGAATTCATCAGGTGTAGCTTTGGTATCAAAATATTGAGTAACTCCTTCAATCTTCTTTTCTAATTGCCAAAAATAGGTCTCAAACAGGGAAAGGAACCGCTCTAAGAAGTCTCGACTCGTCTTATCCTCTTGATAGACCGCGGGTAGGTAGCGAAGATATGAGAGCCGTGGTAAGTAAACTTTGAGACCCTTTACCTTAGGTGTATTTAGCCTATCTGCACTACTTAACTCGAATTTAAACCTAATATATCGCCCTTTAGTGCTGAGAATCAGTGCATCCTTAGGATTTATTAACGCTTCAGACCATGACTCCTCATCATCAACCTTATCAGAGATATGATACCAGATATCTATCTTTGTATTCTCTGGTATCTCATCACAATCCAAGATAAACTTATGCCACTGGCATCCTTCCTCGTTGCTATCTAAAAACTTACTGATGTAAGTGGCAGAATTAACAAATCTCTCCTCTCTATTTATCAGGAATATCTCTGGATTCTTATCTCTAATCCCTATGTAGAAACTCTCTTGGTTATCCACAGCTAATCCGAAATACTTTGTTTCCTCTGGTCTCTCAAGAAGAACGAGCCCACCAACATTTTCTCCTGAGGAGGAGAATTTCAGAATCTTCCCTGATTTGTCCAATATGTATATGAAATCATCCTTATCTATCACTACATTTAACGGCTTCTCTAAATCCTTTATGAACTCCGATAATTCCCCATCTCTATCCAGCTTATAAATTGTATTATCTTCTAACAGATAAACTACTCCGTTGGTATCCACAGCAATGGCTTTAACATCTCCTACGTCTTCCCTTTCCCAGCGAAGCTGGTAGTTTACCTTGGCTAAAACTTTAAGTTTATTACCATCAATTACATAAATATTTGATGGAGTTACTGCAATAGCCTTCGGGGTATCAAATTTGATACACTCTATATATTCTGAATACTTGGTGTTGGGGTCAAAATAAAGAATCTTTCCATTAGTATCAAGGATAAATATAATTCCGCATTGGTCCAAAGCAAAGTCTACAGATTGTCCTATCGGTTTATAACTCTGGGTATAGGTGTAAGTATACTCCTTCTTAAGCGATATCCCCTCATCACTCACCTCAAGATTCTCTATTTTTCCTTCTTCCCAGAGAGACTTGGTATTGATACACAGAAATTTAAAATCTTTATTATCCACGGATACTCTCCTCTTTACATACTGTCTGTGAAAGAGCTATCTCTATTCTATGTCTTCCCGGGTATACAAGAGTCAGTTCATTGATATTTCCACCCTTAGATAAGGATAAATCTACCACTCCATCGACACCATCGATTTTTTCTATCACTTCATACACCTCGGATTTATAGACCTCTCTTCCAAATTGCCAACCATTGCCATCTGGTCCCCCTTTTAATGGATGAAGGAAGGTATTTAATGCCTCTTCTACCCTTTTTCTCACTAACTCAGGGCTATTTTGTGGTTTTATCTTCACTGAGGCAGTAACAGATACCTTTACATATTCAGGCTCAATCACCTCTATCTGAGTAGTTATGAGTCGATGTTTATCCAAATGTTCACATACAGTCCTTTTGAATCCTTCAGAGGGTATAGGTCTTTCATAGAGGCTATAAGGCACCACAGCTACTTTAACCTTATTCTCCTTGGGCAATATCTGAACCCCTGCTCTTGCTACCCTAATCCCTGGGGTAGCTTTAGCAATCGTCTGGAAATCTTCTGATGTGACTGCTCGATAAGGTGCTTTAAGCTCTTTCCTTGCTCGAAATTTTGCTTCATCGATAGACTCTTCTTCTTTACCACCGGTAGCAGGAAACAGGTTTTTTATTCCCTCAATATCTTCCATATTATTAGAGAGCTGCCAATTTACTTCAGCAGGCACATTTCCTTCCTCGCCACCACCATAGCGATAATCAATCTTTATTTCTGCACCTTTTGTAGGAATTCTACCTCGTATCCCATTACCAAAGATAACCTCGCCATTAGCCCTATTGAGAACATAATGGTTATCATTTGGAGTTGAGGCATCAAAATCATCTACCTCTTCCCATGCTTGACTATCCACATACACCTTTTGGCTCTTATATAAGATAGGTTTGTTTTTGATTGAAAATATCTGCTCTGGTAATCCAGAGCTTTTACCAGGAGTTTCAGCTTTTACTGTTATCCCTTCCGTAGCCGAAATTGTATTCAACTGGATAGTAGTAATACGAGGTGGTATCTCATATCCTTGCTTTATGACTCCGCAACGAATCCAATAGAATTCACCTTTCCCTTCAACAGGAGAATATTTCTCCATTATTATCCCTTTAGTTAAGAATGTGACCTTTCCACTTTTTGTTAAGTTATTAGTTTGGTCATCTTCAATTCTTAGAGGTTTCCATTCTCCTTCTCCTCTGTATTCCCATTTTAACTCAACAGATGGATAAACCTCAGGTTTTCCATCCCCATGGGTACCGACTGGTGGCAAGTCATTCTCAAAAAGGCTGAAGGTAATCTTGAAATTATCAACCCCGTTTAAGATTGAGTTAATATCTTCATTAAAGCCAAGATATAATTGACTTCCTGCCTCTGCATTTCTACCAAAGGCGTAGTAAAAAGTCCCTCTTTGCATACTGTCCTTTTCAATATCAACAACAGTAAACTTGTAATTAGAGTAGATAACAACCTTTTTAAGCTCAACAGGAAGCACATCAATATCCTCGTCAAGCTCAAAGGTGATATTTTTCTCTTGACTTTTAGTAACCACTCTTGTTCCTTTAAGAATAGTTACGAGCTTATCAGAGGAGAATGTCAAATCCACCTTAGCTGGAGTTGCAGGCTTAGGTTTTACCCCTAAAAGATTCAGATATTTAAGGTAATTCTTTTCAGGTATCTGGTTCAAATAATAAATCTGCATCTCAGCCAGCCAGGCAAAAAGCTCTATAAATGTAATTCCTGGGTCAGGCAGATTATGGTTTGTCCATTCAGGGGCGTATCTTGGGATAAGTCTTCTTGCCTCATCAATAAGTTCATCAAACCTTTTAGTATCTAAGTTTGGTACTGGAAGCGGCATATTATTTACTCCTCCATTTCACAGTTATCTTATGTTCTCCGCTGAAGATTAAAGTATATAGAGGCAGTTTAATCTCCGCTGGTCTATCTTCTGTTATCGTTTCTTCTTTTTCATCTGATTTTACCTTCATTGAAAGACTCTCTACATAATCCACCCCTTCTATACCTTCTAAAATAGGGAAGAAGTCAGAAAGGAATGGCATCCTACCAAACTCCCAGCCTCTTCCTTCATATCCACCTGTAAGTGGATGAAGGAATGCTTTAAGCTGAGTGTAACCTTCATTTTTAACTGATGGAGCAGAATCAATGGATTTAACATAGATAATTACTTCTAATATAACCTCTACATAGATTGGTCCATCAACATAGATATGTTCTGGGTAGGGAGAGATTATATTAGAGCATTGCGCTTTAATATACTCCTTTACCTTATGTTTTAGTTGAAATGAAGGGACAGGTTTTATATCTTTAGACTCAGGTACAACAATAACCGTTACCCAACCAGGTTCTGGCTTCCATTCATTATTGAAGTTAGGTATACACTTTACCCTAACTATATCCCTTGCTGATTCTCTGGCAATCCATTCAAAATCCTCTAAAGTTACAGCTCGTCCTCTATTCTTTATTGATTGAGGCATTCTTTCTAAGGCCATCTCCAATACTTCTATATCTGAGCCACCACCAGCCTTATCAGGATTTGATGCCTTATCTACAAAAGGGATAGATGTTTTAAGTTCTGTAATTTTACTAACCTCTACATTACCTTTCTTGCCGCCTCCTGTGGTGTAATTGGCTTTTATGTTATCTCTTCCTATCGGAGGTATAGCACCGTGAGTACCATCGCCAAACTCAATCTTACCAAAGGCTCTATCGCTCTGATAAACCCGGTCTTTTGCTTTTGCTTCAAGTAGGTCATCTCTGTGGAACCACTTCACCCAGAATTCCACTACATTTCCATCCTTATCCTTAACCTCTTTTGCAGAGGCAGGATTTTTTTCAATTATTGCTCTTCTTTCTTCTTCAGATAGGGCATTTATCTCATTTACCCATACCTCCTCAGAAACCACAGGGGTCTTACTGAAAATAAAGCCCTGGTTTGAACTACCATCACTTGAACCAAGTAACTCATCTTTAATTGTTTCTTGCTGGATAGCCCAAGTAGTATTAGGGTAAATACCTTTGATTTTAGGAGAAAGGCAAGAGTTGCCAACTTCGGTAGATGGTTTAAACTTATCTTTAACATCTACTGCACGAATCCAGTAGAGTTCTTTGTTAAACTTCTTGCATTTAGCAAGGTTATCTGAGGCGATAAATTCCACAATTCCAGCTTGAGTTAAATTCATCGCACCATCAAGTACCTCTAATCGTACCCACTTGCCATCTCCTGTATAGCATTCCCACTCAATATCGGGGATATTATCTGGACTGTATGATTGTTCTTCTAACGATAGGAAGATACTAATAGGTCCTTCCTCAAGTTTTTTGTCAAAGCCAAGATACATAGTCTGATGCTTGTCTTCCAAGGGTTCAAATGGCTTAAACGATTTACTATCTCCAGCTTTACTCTCCTCGGTTACATCCTTAAATTCAAGGTTGTTGTAGGTAAGGCACTGCTGAAGAGGCTGAGCAGGTTGAGCAGATAAAAGGTATGTTATGGTTAAACTTGTAATTTTTGGTGGAGTAACTTTACCTTTCTGCACTGTAATACCTTTCTTCACCGTAACAGTAGCATCATCCTTATCATCAATAATTATCATCTCCTGTCCATAATGCCCTCCAATTAGTCTAACCCTAATCCAGAAATTTTCCTGACCATTAACCGTTGTAGATTTAACCTCAGGAAGATTAGGAATTGGTATTGTTGCTGTTCTTGTTATTGTTGTTGTTGGGGTTATTGCAAAATTTTCCGATATCCCGGTCAAAATACTCCATCCATTACCATCCCAATATTCCCAGGAAAGCTCAGGATTAGGCGTTGGGCTACCGAGTAACTCCATGTCTATTGTAATATTTAATGTAATAGCTGCTCCCTTCTTAGAAAAAGCCTCCTGACTGGCGATATAAAAGGTATCATAAAGTCTCGGGCTCTGACCAAAGGGATAAATAGACCGAGAGAGATCAATTGGTACATCATTGTAAAAAGCCATATCAGGTGGAATACCCAGAACGGCAACGCCAACAGCCGCAGTTTCCATATTTTCATATTCTTCATCAAGAATGCGCTTTTGTGCATTCTCAAGAATATTTTCTGCTTGCTCTTTATAATATTCAAAAGATTTCTCTTTGCCGCTCAATATTTCTGACAAGGCATTAATATTATCCTTAAACTTCAAAAGTCCCTCAATCGTGCTAATGTTCTTATCAGAGAGTCTTTTACTAAATACCTTACAAACTCCTCGAATTGCTATTGGAGGTAACTTGTAAAATTCCGGAACCTGTATGACGCATCCTACACCAAGTCGAATGGTATCTATGGTAATGTCTTTAGTTTCTGCAATATTTTTGGTTTTACATCGTATCCATCGGCTTTTTATTCCGTTGACTTCATGCTCTATAATCTCACCTTTGGAATTCTTCTGTAAAACAATCGTACTATCTTTCTCATTAGCACTATCGAATAAATGCCAATCTATATTTTTATCTGAATCCTCTCCGTAATATGCCCATGTAACAGACTTTACTAATTTAGTTGAAAATGGAGATACAGTAAGTGTTATCTGAGCTGTCTCGGTGATATTAAACAGCTCCGTATGCCCTAAGTAGAGTATATGCTCTTGTAGGTTTTTGCCTATAAATAATTCAAATGTGGTTACCCTTTCTACAACAGTATTTATGGGATAATTATTACGCAAATTATCTTTTATCTCTACCTTTGTATCCCCGATATTAGAGACCTCAACATATTCTGTGTTCCCTATTTTCAGCATATCACCTTCTTCTACCCCTAATAGATTGTCTAAAAATAGGTCTTTTCCTTCTTTAGCCTCCCAGGTTAAATGAGCAGAAAAAAATGTGGTTACCCTTTCTACAACAGTATTTATGGGATAATTATTACGCAAATTATCTTTTATCTCTACCTTTGTATCCCCGATATTAGAGACCTCAACATATTCTGTGTTCCCTATTTTCAGCATATCACCTTCTTCTACCCCTAATAGATTGTCTAAAAATAGGTCTTTTCCTTCTTTAGCCTCCCAGGTTAAATGAGCAGAAAAAGGAGAAATGGTCTTTCCCGTTATGATTAGTGTGGGAGCTTCAAATATCTGGTATTTGTTTGTAAAACCATTTGGCTCTGTTGGTGGGACAATACTGTATACTGCTAATAATGTTGCAGGGGTGGCTATTATACTCTTTTCAGTCTCAAAGATAACATCCCCTGCTGATACCTTGGTCCTCTTAGGTATCAACACGTTTTCTGTAGTACCGTCAGATAGATAGAAAGTTACAGGTGCTTTCGCAGGCTGTGCTGGTAACAATTTTGCGCCTAACATATTCAAAAAGGCAATGAAGTTCCTATTAGGTACACTGTTTAATCGGTCAATCACAGCTTTTAAGGAATTGACGAATATGGTAAGGAATCCAATCCCAACCCCTTTATCTTCATTTACATTCCATTCAGGGGTATAGAATGGTACTAATGCCTTTATCTCTTCTAATATCTCCTTTGAGTTTCTCTTATCTATCTTTGGTGCTAATACAGACATTGTTATTTCCCTTCTGTCAGGTAAAATGGATAAACAAGGTTACCCTTTGTGTTCGTAGTCTTTACTCTGTACTCTACATTTATGATAAGTTTGTTCCCCTCTTCTTCATCGGGTGTTACACTTACATCTAACACCTCAATCCTTGGTTCCCATTTCAAGAGTGCCTCTTTGATATAGAAAGTTACAAGTGTTGCGGTTGAGGTATTATTGGGTGCAAAGACAAGCTCCCAGATTCCGCAGCCAAAATCAGGCCGCATCACCCTTTCACCCTTTGTTGTCCCAAGGATAATCATGATTGATTCTCTGATAGAGTCCTCACCTTCAGAAAGGGCTATTTTACTATTTTGAATAGATACTGGATATTTCCAGCCTTTACCTAAAAAATCTACAACAGCCATTTTATCCTCCAATAAAGACCGTACCCACAGCAATAACCTTGCCCACAGGAAGGTCTGCCGGGTCATTGCATGTCATTGCAGTATCGCTGTTTCTTGCAGCCATCTTTCCATTTATCTTTACAGTAGCACTTCCCAATTTTATTGTTGCCTTATTTGAAGGTGGCTTTTGAAAAGGCCCGCCTTGCGGGATATGTGGTGGTGTATTTGATGCTGTTGAATCCACTGTTGCAGCAGGCATACCCATTATCTTTACATCTGAACTGAGGTTGCCGTCAATTATTCCCATAAATGGATGTGGTAATGGTGTAGGAATTGGACTTGGTGCTGCTGGAATCATGATAATATGTGTATCAGTTGCCATAACCTTATCCCCTTGTTTAGCCGCTGGCTGTCCCATGGATTAGCTCCTCAATAAGGGCGAGGCATCGCCTCGCCCCTACATTTTTAATTGATATTAACAGTTGCTCCCTTGATGTTCATGGTTGCGCTCGCTTTTACATCCATCCCTGCACCTGCCTCAACTTTTGTTGAAGCAGTGGATTTTATTTCTATATCCTTTGCCTCAATCACCAATTTGCCATTAGGAGCCTTGATCTCAATATCCTTTTCTGTTTTTATTGTTATCTTATTATCCTTTGTGCTTATCTCAATACTGTTTTTTTTAGACTTATCAATTATTTCAATCTTTTCCTCTCCGTCTTTATCATTAAGCCTGATAATATGACCACTGCGAGATTTAATCACCCTTACATTATTCTTTCCATCGCTGTTAGTCTCAAGTGGTTTATCCACGCCATTCCATAATGAGCCTATGACATAGGGCATATTTATATCGCCATGCTCAAATGCTACAAGCACCTCGTCATTAACCTCAGGAAGAAAGAATGCACCCCGATCTTTACCCGCCATAAATGTTGCAACCCTTGCCCAGTGGGATTCATCCTCGCCGCTTATCCGTGGCAGTTTTACCTTTACCCGTCCTAATTCTTCAGGGTCTTTATTGTTGGTAACAATTCCAACAACAACTCCATATATCTTTGATTCGGATCTCCTACCTTGCTCTAAAACATCAGTAATACTCATACTTCTATCTTCCTCACCTTAAATATTGTGGCATACCCTTCATCATTAATGGTATGAACCGAAGAGGTTACATAGTATTTACCACTTAGCCTATCTCCTATTCCTTTAATCTCAACAATCTTTCCCATTCTTATATCAGGATTCCCGCAACATTTTCCTTCTCCTGTAATAACATTTTTAAGCATGGCATCATACCTTGCCCGGGCAATATTCTCGGCATCGGCTGCATCAACAACCACTTCATCAGAAATTAAATCCGATGTTTCACCAGTAATCTTTTTGGGTAATGATTCTCTACCAGCATTCCCCCCTACGGTAGCGGTAATCTCTTTCTTGTTCTTGATGTTCCAACCTCTAACTTCAACCTTACCACCTTCTGGAACAGCCCTCATATTTATCGAAAAACTATGTAACTCCAGACCATAGTTAAATGTAAATACAGGTGCTTTATTATCCTGTGATTTACGAAAAATAAATGTCTTGCCCTCAACAAACATCTCGTAGCCAATACGATTTGCCCGTTCAAGGAGAAACTCGTAATCACTTTGATTATTTTGAAATATATAAGGGAAAACCGTACCCGTATCATCAACATTAGGGGATAGTCCAATCTCCGAAGCAATGGATGATGCAATATCACTGTCTTTCATCTTCTTAAAGGAGAATCGTTTTGTCCCAGAAGTAAGCCGATGAAGCCTGTCATATCCCCTTATCTCCATAGAAAAAGGTTCTTGAAAATTTGGTTCAACTGAGATAATTTCACCAGTCATCATTTTCTTAATATCATCAAATCCCATAGAGATTTGCACTTCATCCCCGGGTTTAAAGATATCAACATCCATCTTTTCAATATTTTTTATAAAATCCCCTATCTCAATCTTAATGGTAAACATTGCAGATTTATTTATGGTATCTTCAACAGTAACCTCTTTAATTGTAGACAAGATATAATCCGGGAGTTTACCATTATTTAAGAGTAATTCAAAGCTACCTGCTATTACCTTATTATCTTTTATCATTTATGATACCTTCTTCTTAATCAGGAACAATTATTTGTTTTCCGATGTCATTGTTCGTTGGAAATGTGCGTGGGTCAATAATATTATTTACCTCGGCAATCTTTCTCCATAGAGATGCATCCTTAAGTGTCTTATGAGCAACAAGGTCAAGCCTGTCTCCACTTTTTACTGTCCATGTTTTGCGGCATGCCTCTTTGCCCTTAAATGCTGCATCCTCTTCTGTAGTTACAATAGACTTAAAGGTGACTGTAAGTTCTGCCCTCACAGGGATACCAGTCTCAAGAAACATGGTAAACTTCTGGTCTATCTTATAAATTATGCCTTTATATAAGAATTTACCCCAGATAAAAAGGCACACAGGTGGTTGCTTTGTTTTCTTCCCCTCAACAGTTGGCATAACTAATGCAGTAATCTTTTCTATCTCTTTTCGGACATCAGTTCTCTTTTCGTATGTATCAAAGAATAGAGACACAGTAAAGTCCCCAACATCTACCTTTTTGAATTGTAGGCATGTGCCTTCCCCACTTAACTGACCAGTAGCTGTCACACTATATTCACCTGGGTTAAACATAACAACTATCTCGTTATCTGTATCTCTATCAAGACGTTTTATTTTTGCTTTTTCAATCATTAGAACGCCCCTCTCCTCTCTCTTTCTATAGAAATCCTCTTCTCAATGATTTTATAGACATTATCAGCTATTATATTTATTTCATGTATTGGGTTTGTTTTAGAAGAATCTTTAATTACGCTATCATGTATCTTTATTGATGTTGCCCTCTCTCTTTGCAAGCTTTCTTTAATTTCAGAGGCAATATTACTACTTTGTGCTAAGGGTTTTCTGAGAATCAACTCTGTAGTTTTATTGTTAATATTGTTTATTGAATTTTTTAAGCCTGACAATGTCTTCTCTTGCTCTATAGCTCGTGGATCTTGATAAATATAGCCTCTCACAGGGTAAACCATATCAGGTGATAAGTCTGTATAGTTTTTCAATGTTGAAATATTAGCTTTGCGTGTGTTAATTTTCATTTCTGCGAATTGAAGATATTTATCAGTTATTTTTGCCCTCAAAATATTCTTATTTTGCCACCCAAATAATCCATCCACGCCCCCTTTTTCTGCCTCCCTTCCAGTCATTGTCAGTAATAGCGAAGCAATCTCTGCAGTTGAAACTTTTTTCGCCGATTGAGCTATGCCCTTGCCACCCTGAACCTTGCCCTGAAGCAAGTTCAGGGTGTTATTTTCATTCTCCTTTACGAAAAGGGTATTGCAACCCTCAGCGATTTTTATAAACCGATGCATTGCGCCTGTCATTGCGCGCCAAAAGATAGGCAGTCTCACAGATAAATTGGATTGCTTCGGTGTTCCGCTTCTCGCAATGACATTTGGAAAAGAATTACCCGATTTGATCTGGAAATACTCTAAACCGTCATTTCCGTGAAACTTGTCCCAGCAAGTCTTAAGCAGGGAACGGGAATCCAGTAAATTTAAGGGCTTCTGGATTTCCGTAGAGCCTGCCCCGTACTTGATAAATGTCTTCTCTTGCTCTATAGCTCTTGAATCTTGATAAATATAGCCTCTCACAGGGTAAACCATATCAGGTGATAAGTCTGTATAGTTTTTCAATGTTGAAATATTAGCTTTGCGTGTGTTAATTTTCATTTCTGCGAATTGAAGATATTTATCAGTTATTTTTGCCCTCAAAATATTCTTATTTTGCCACCCAAATAATCCATCCACGCCCCATTTTTCTGCCTCCCTTCCTGTCATTGTCAGTAATAGCGAAGCAATCTCTGCAGTTGAAACTTTTTTCGCCGATAGAGCTATGCCCTTGCCACCCTGAACCTTGCCCAGAAGCAAATTTGGCATGACATAATTACTGATTTTAGCAGGCAATAGCGGGTAATTACTTAGTGTTTGATTCAACTGGCTAATCATTCTTAAATAAAAACTATGCTGTAACCTGAAGTAATTGTTAATGGATTCTATGCGATTGATATTTGTTATCTTATTCATCCCTGTGCCGAATAATCTGAGGAAGATCAAGATAGGTAGATTACTCGATTTTCTGAAAATGAAATATTTGCTAACAATCCGTTTAGAAAAACTAAAACTACAAAACCTAATGAATAAAGCATTCTTTGGCTGTTGCTTCATAATTCTATCTGCTCTGATTTTCTTCATATAATAGAACCGCCCCATTTAAGTCCTGCCCCCATTTTCCTCTGTGACTGGGTAGAGACTGGGTCGCTATTGGTCACGGCATTGCTCACGCCTCGTGCGCGAAGCCGGCAAACGAGTACGCATTGCCAAGCGCATCACTCGGGGAAAGATCCGAGGGACAACCGGCCGTGTTGCAACCACTGTAGCAATGCGCAGTGCTAAACCACCATCCGTGGCCTGTCCCGGCGTACTTGTGCGTGAACTCGTGAATGATCGTCCGTGCAATACAGTCGTTAGCTCTCCCGCGAAGGTTGTTCATGCACAAGTGGATGTCCCACGCAAATCCCGAATAGGCGTTAGTTTCGGATTTACAGTCTTCCTCGCACTCGTAGGTGTACCTGTCATCGTCGAAGGCCGTCTTCAACTTGCGGAATACCTTCTTGATCACGGTTACGTCCGGTGCGCGCGTCATGAAGTACTTGGCGAAGAGTGCCTCGGTCGTCGGAGACACTGGTGACGCGGTCACCGCCGCGATTGCCGCATTAACCTTTCGCTTCGCGATGCCGTCAGCCGGCCAGATGTGGGTCCGGAGATCCGCATCCGTGCAATCCTCATGCGAATAGCGCTGCAGCACGCCTTGCGGCGAGGCGGTGGCATCTGCCCCCTGCTGCACCACATGTGTCAACTCATGGGCAAGAAGTTGTTTCCCCTCTGTTGAAGAAGGGTTATATCTGCCTGCATTAAAGAATACATCCCTGCCAATGGTAAATGCCTCTGCATTTAATTCATTGGATTTTCTTGCAGCATAACTGTCTGTGTGAAGCCTGACATGGCTGAAATCATATCCAAATCCCTGCTCCATAAACGAACTGGTATTATCATCAAGCCCATGTCCTGAACCTTTGTTTGACATTATTTCACTTATATGGGTCTGTTCATCATTATTTGCTGGAGCTTTATAACCTATCGCTTCTTTTTTGCTTATGGCAGGACTTTGCATCTTCATTATGTTCGTCGCAACTTTATCAGCTTCCTCTTCACCTTTACAATTTGAACAACTTCCCCCGCAGGAACACTTCTTTTGAATGGTTGGACTTAATACACTTGCAGTAAAACGATTCCCATAATTCCTTTGCATAAATGAGACTGCACAGGATTCCTTGCCCATTGCCTTTGCATGTGATAAAACCGATGAAGCATTTTCAGATGACAGCCGTGGACTGCTCAGGCTTCTGCATGCACCGCATGAACCGCATGAGGACGAGTTTTTGCTTTTATTTAAACTGTGTTTATTAGTGGCATTATCCTTTCTTGAAGTCTTTTTGTTGTTTTCAGTTTTTGCTGATGTTTTTTCATACATGTTTTTAATCACCCTCTCCCTTGCCCTCTCCCATCAAGGGAGAGGGAATATGAAAATTATTCACTTTGATTGGAAAAAAACTATAAAACTCCTGATGCTGATGCCATACCCCTCACTGCTGAAAGCGCCTGACTTGCCTTTGGCTTTGACAGCCCATTATGGGTAAGCACTAATGTCTCGGTTGCCACTGTATTGCTTGAGGCATTGAATGTTGGACCATCCCATTTAATAGGATATGCCTCATAAAAGTCCCACCACATCGCCGGTAAGCCTGAATGGTCAAGGAGATATATTGACCCATTCTTTCGTTCGATTTTTCCTTTGGTTACATTATCATACCAATTCCATAAGAGGTCTAAGTCTGTAAGTCCATGCTTTAAAGTCAAATCAGTGTATTTAGTCCCTTTTATGAAGGTATATTCCCTATCATTTTCTCCGCCGAAGGTCTTTCTTTCAACCTCTGTCTGAATACTTAAACCAGAAACATCAGTAAACCCACCGGCCATAATGCCTTCTATTTCTACCAGGAAATTATAGCCGGCATACGGGTCTAATCTTACACCAGTAGCCCTTTTTGCTAAAGCTATCCCTGCACTTGCACCTATTATAGGCATTATCTCCTCCTATACCTCAAAAGGATTCTTCTTTTCATCTCCATTGAGTTTTTTGTTTATCTTACTAATTTCATTACACCAGCGTTGTCTTTCCGAATGTTCTATATTCATAATAGTTTCGTAGTCCCAATGGAAGTGGTAGGCGATGAAGGCTACCTCCTCGTAAAGTCTATCGAGTGGGTAGCCAACTATTCCCCCAGTGATGCTGATGCTACCTCCACATCAAACTTATGTTCGCATTTCGGACATACGGCCTTAATGGTATTTGAGCTATTCTGATTTATCCGGTTATACATCTCCTGCAGATAGCTAAAGTCTGCTGCAAACAGGTCTTCTATGACCTTTGGGGTGACCATCTTTAGGCTACCCAGTCGGGTAACAACCCTTGACAGAAGAATAACCGATAGATACGCCGGGTTTTGCTGTACTCTTGTATCCTTCATAGGCAATATCTCGTCAGCAGCCGTAGCAAGTCTCATTACCCCTTCCTTATGAAGTGTACCTGACTCATCCGCATAGCCCAGAGGCAAAACAAATTCAAACTCTGTTTGTAAAACTCCCATTGTCACCTACCCCCCTTTATTATTTTACCCTTGTAACACCCTCATGGACAATCTCAAGTGTTTCTATAATCACTTCATTCCCCTTGGCACTAAAATCAGATGGGTCATATTTTGTTGGCCATGCCTCTACAATATCCCATCTTGCCTTGTCTTGTCCCTCTTCATCAATCAGGATTAACGAGATATTTTTTCTTGCCTTCCCTGCTCCTGTCTGTTCAACCTGCTTTTTCCAGTTATAAAGGTCCATAGAATCTGTCAAGCCTTTTTTGAGGGTGATATTACCGTATGTTATCAGCCCTGAAAGCTTTTTTTGATGGGGTGCATCAGTACCCTCCCTGTAGTCAATAGTCGCTGTAGTTGAATCCGGGGTAGTTGCATCAGAAAAGCCTGCTATCTGAATACCGTCAATTTCAACCCTGAACTTAAAACTTCTGTAAGGGTCTATTCTTTGTCCTGTTGCCATTTTAGTTTCCTCCTTTCTTTTTATTTTTTTACGCCTTAGCCAGTGTCTTCTGACTAATTCTGATGATAACAAACTCTGCTGGTTTTACAGGTGCCACGCCTACTTCAATAATAAGTTGTCCTGCATCCCTTACCTCTGATGGGTTATTCTCTTCATCCACCTTGACAAAGAATGCCTCTTCCGGTGTAGCACCAAACAATGCCCCATCTCTCCAGACCCTCGTCAGAAATGCCGTGAGATTTCTTTTAACCTTTCCCCATAAGGCAGCGTCATTGGGTTCAAAGACAACCCACTGTGTTCCTTCATCAATAGACTCTTCAATATAAAGTAGAAGTCTGCGGACATTTATATACATCCATTCTGAGTCAGCCGAGAGCGTCCTTGCACCCCAGATACAGAGTCCTGCTGGCAGTGATCGGATGACATTTACCTGGGCAGGGTTTAACACATCATGTTCACCCTTTGTTATAATCCTCTCAATACCCACAACAGAATCAAGATAACCTTCGGAGATACCAGCTGGCGCCTTATGGACCCCTCTCGCTGAATCAGTATAAGCGTATGTTCCAGCAACAACACCTGATGGGGGTATAAGCTTCTTTTTTCCAGTTAATGGGTCGTTGATATAAACCCAGGGATAGTAGAGTGCACCATAAGAGGAGTTAAAGGCATTACCTGCGTATTCTCCAGTCGCTTTCCTAAATTCAACCACCTTCGTAGGTATCAATCCATATGGAGCATCGGCCACAAAGAAGCAGTCCTTTCTTTGCTTGCAATAATTGAGTCCTGCCATGATTACTTCTGGATCTCCTGCCTTATCAGGAACTGCGACTATGTTAATATCATCAACCTCATCAAAGGCATGAAGCCCTTTCTTGTTGTTAGCATCGCCTGTAAAGTCTGCATCCTGGACTCCATCCACGCCACCGCTAAGGTCATAGGACCCATTAAGAGGTCTCTTATTATCCGCAACTTCCACCTTAATAAATGCTGAAACACCGTTTATCTTGTCTTCAACATCTTGCATCTTTACATTATCAAATATCTCAGATACTCCTTCCCCTTCATATTCCTCTTTAAACCCCGCCGCCTCCGCATATTTAACCGTGAATTTGAAATGAGTCGTAGCGGGCTTCTCTGAAGGGTCTTCTATCTTAACAGTGATTCTATTGCCCCAGATGCCCTCTGAGCGTGCAGTCACCTTAAGCACATCAACTGCATCCGAGCCACCGCTAAGATTATATGAACCATTCAACGGTCTCTCATCATTAATTTTCGCAACATTAATAGGTGCTGAAACATCGTTGTTTATGCTGTCTATAATGTTTGCTATCGTTGCATCATCAAAGACATTTCCCCCCACTGTGAGCTTGAAATGAGTCGGATCAGCATCCGCTGGGTCGTCTATAATAACAGTGATGTTATTGCCCGCAATGCCTCCTAAGCGTGCAGTCACCTTAAGCACATCAACTGCACTTATGCCATCCTTGTCTTTAATCGTTGTAGAAGCCTCCTTATCAACTGTAATCATTTTGGATGACTTCACAGCACTATCCGATGCAGCCCTCACCACATAGCACGATGTCCCCCCTTCAGCAAAGAAACCATACACTGCATAGGCGAGGTATCCATTAGGGATAAACCCACCGAACTCCTTTACAAACTGTGTCCAATTTGTAACCAACATTGCCTTGCCTATAACCCCTTTTTCAGCTATTCCCACAAACGCTCCTGTAGAGGTACCAACCCCGGCAATAGGTTTAACCCCACCCGAAACCTCCTCTACATACACACCTGGCGATAAATATGTACCCATCTAAAAACCTCCTTTCAAAAAATTATTTTTTAGCCTTCCTTTTTATCTGCTCATGTTTTTCTACCATGTGCCCTTCCATTTTCTCTTCTTCCCTTTTTTCTTCTTTTGGTTCCTTAGCTGTTTGAACCAAGAGAATATCGCCCTTTGTAATGAGGGCTTGTAAATGTGGCGAGGAAAGTTCTTCCTCCGACACTCTGGCTGTCCCTTTCGCTAAGAGGTCAATGTTCTTTCCACCGATTAGATTGATTATCAACCTCTGATCCAAATTATTTATAATAACAACCATAACACCTCCTTTCTATTTTGGGATCAGTTTGATTATCCCAATACGCGTCGTAATTCTCTTTTTCAAGAGAATCGTCATCTCCTTTGCTTCATATCCATCTTTATTAATTTTTAGTGTTATATTTTTATCTTCAGCAAATATCTTGAAGTGTATAAAAAAGTCACCGTTGCCTTCTGAAATTGCGTCTTCAGCCATATCCTTAACCTTTATAGTAACCTCAGGAATAGGTTTGTATTCCAAGTCAACTATCTTACCCTTAAGTACTGTCAGTCCTTCAGGAAATGGGTAACCGGCATTTGGCTCAATAAATACATCAACAAAAGGTTGCTGTGGGTTTAATGATTTTGGATCTATCTCTTCTTTTTTATATTCTTTTTCTTTATAAAACTTTCCCCCGGCAATGATACTGTATTTCCTCCCATCAGGAAGGTCAAGCAGAAGAAAATAGCCTGTGTTATGCTTAATGGGAGATTTTTTTGCCCCAGGAACTTTTATAAATACCTCTCCGATTACCATCTTATCGGGTGTTAAATCATCTTTCAGCATTACAGCCATACTTAGGTTTTTCCTTATCCTTTCAAGAAAGATCATTTTTTGTCACCAATCATATATAGATCAATATCCTTTTCAACTACCCGCTTAATATCGTATGCCTTTTCTGACGGTATCATAATTGGAGTCAGCATATAAGAGACTGAAAGCTTATATGACTTATTTGGAAACATTCCCCAAAGCTTATTTAATTCCTCAAGTGTAAGACCATTAGAAACAACCCTTATTTCATCATTTCCACTTGCCTTTAGATTTCCCTGAAGCATCTGCCCTTTTAGTACAGAATTATCATGGAATATCTGCATAAGCCTTTCTAAGATTATAGTTTCTGTCTCTCTATTCTGCGCATAAGGTGTAAAGAGATAAAAAAGATCAACGGTAAGAGGCGCATACCGCATCTGAGTAGTACCGATAGGTATTGGTTCGGCATTTCTTAAATGGGTGTTTTCCATAATTTGATATAAAAAAACCGAAAGTTTTGCAGTGGCCGCTGATTCAATATCTGCAGGTGAATCAAAGATTATAGAGTTTTCATCAGAAATCTCAGGTATATTCTTTTTAAGAAGTTTTTTCAATGTCTCTCCAACATCTCTCAAGAGGGTGAAGCTTCCCATTATTTACCTTCCATTAGTTCATAATACGGTTCAAAGTCTGCCTTTAAAAAGGATTTTCCCATCTTCTGATATTCCCTCTTTGCTGCAAGCATGATATGAGCCATTTCAATCTCTGTGGAACCCTCTGCTGCATAGAAGGCAGAAGTTAAGGCTATATTTTTAATATTTCCTCCAGCTACCTTTAGTTTCTCAGAGAGAAAGTTATAGTCTATATCCTCAGAAAGCGGGGCACCTTGAGGGAATATATTTCTCCATATAATATCCCTCTGCACTTCGTCGGGGAAGGGGAACTCAACACTAAAATGCAACCTTCTTAAGAATGCTTCATCAATATTTTTACTGAGGTTTGTGGCAAGGATGACAATGCCTTCGTGTTCCTCCATTTTCTGCAGGAGGTAGTTGATCTCTATGTTTGCATATCTATCGTGGGCATCCTTTACCTCACTCCTCTTGCCAAAGAGGGCATCCGCCTCATCAAAAAAGAGGATGATATTCCCAGAAGAAGTTTCTCTAAAGATACGGTTAAGATTCTTCTCTGTCTCACCTATGTATTTGCTTACTATGGAGGAGAGGTCTATCTTGTACATATCGAGCCCGAGTTCATTTGCAATAATATCTGCGGCCATTGTCTTGCCAGTACCCGAGGGGCCTGAAAAAAGTATATTCAATCCTCTGCCAAGGGCAAGCTTTCTTTCGAATCCCCATTTGAAATAGACAATATGTTTATTTTTTATGTAATTGCAACTCTCTCTTAACTGCTTTATTTTATCCTCAGGGAGCACAATATCATCCCATATGTAATGGGGATTCACCTTTGTCGAATAAATACTCAATCTCTGATTGGATTGAATAGTGCATGCCCTGTAAATACTGTCAATGGTGAATTCTTCTCCTTTTGATGATTGTGCATATAGAATCGCATTTCTTATCTGGTTTTCGCTGAAATGAAACCTTGCTGAAACAGCTTCGATATCAGATTCCGGTACTTTGTTGCCATTGAGTGCATTTACCCATATCTTCTTTCTTTCAGTATACCCGGGAAGTTTAAATTCAAAGGGATACCACTGATATCTTCCATCAGCATCCTCAGGTATCCACAAGGCTTCTGCACTTATGAATGTAACCCATGACATTTCGCTAATGGTTTTCAATAGAGTTCTTTTCAGAAATTTGGACTTTTCATCCTCGGCATATAGATAATCTCCATTACTGAGGAATACCAGAGCAGACTGAAGGGCTGCCTCACGAAACAGGTTTCTTATCGTTTGCACCTGATCAGATTCAGAAACGAGATCTTGTGGGTCTACCATTAAGAGTGGTAATCCGATTTCTCCACATAACGCCTGCACTGTAACCTTCTTCTCTTCCTTGCCCTTTCCATGCAGCCAAAAAACAGTTTTAGCTGTATTTTTATCCATCTCGTTCCTTATGATCTGGAGGACCTTCTCTTTTACATCACTATAAATACTTCTTTCAGAAATATTTCCATCCGGATAGGAGAGTTCTACAATCCGTGACAGAGTTTCATGAAGACCGCCGTCACCTACAATAAACCTTCCAATACGTTCATCAAGCCTGAATCTGCGACCTGAAAATGCGCCGTCATCATGACCATCGATAAAGTGGATGAGATCAAAATAGAGGAGTGCCGCATCCCCGGAAAAGTATCTCCATGCGGTTAATTTATCCTTTGGATTGCTGCAAAGAATATCGAGGACAAGAGCTATGGAGGGAGATTTTTTCGTGATATCATCATTGAAATAAGCAAATATCCTCTCGTACCTCTTATCAATTTCAGGGGCAATTGCCATAATCAGGACCTCTAATTCAAATGGCGTCAGTCCAAATATCCTCGCCAACCTCAGGAGAGGGCAATCAGGAATAGTGCTTCCTTTACATGACAGCTTGTTGGATATCTCGGTACTCAGTTCCCTTATCATCCCATCAAAGGATTCAATCTCGGAATCCTTTGGTATGGCTGAATCCATTTCTGGCAGAGAATTCAAAATTGATATAACTTCTTCCTCTGTTATGAAAAGGCCCCTTGCACTTCGGTCATCTGCCTTATCCTCTTTTTGTCTTATGCGCAACTGCTTGAGGAGCCTAACATTAAGTAACTTCAACTCATCAAAGAGATGCTGAAAAATATCCTCATAACACGAGGCGGTTGACGCATCTTTAACTTCATGATGGATATTTTTATAGATGGCTTCGTTCCCTTTCAAAACTAAGTTCCCTATTTAATACAACTTCTATCACATTGATAAAAACAAAAAAGCCTTACTGCGAAAATAGAATTAACATCTTCGGCAGTAAGGCTGTCTTTATATTTTCCTGCTTTTGCAGGAAAATATTTTGAATGCTCCTTACTTTGCATTCCCAGATCACTCTGGGTTTGTCTTTATCGATATGTTTTTAAAAATTACGTTAAGTTATTGGACCACTCGACTATTTTAAAAATGACTTTTTCTAAAATTTATCCCCTTGTTATTAACTATGTGCATATATCCTATTCCAATATATTTACTGCTCAAAATGCTGTATTACTTCCTCCTTTTACTTGGGGATGTCCCCGAATGTTTGCTTATGCTCATCGATGGACTCCTGTAAGGTCTTTAAAAGGACTTTCGCATATCGGCCTTCAAGCTCTTCATTCTGAGGATTCTCATGTTCATGATTCATTAAATTGTCCCTTGAATCAAAGTATTTGTTGAATAGTTCAATCAATATTAAGTGGATTTTTTAACTAGATATACAGGAATTTCAAACTGATAGCGCAACCGTCTCGGTTGCGCAAATAAAAAGTTGCCGAAGGCCTAATTTAATGTTCAGGAAATTCAAATTTGCCCACGAAAAGACGCGAAAGTAACGAAATTTTTTTCGTGTCTTTTCGGGTGTTTCGTGGGTAATACGTTGCCGCCGAAAGTCTAATTTATTTTTTGTCTTCTTCAGAAATAAAGAATGTTGGAGAAGGGCTTTCTCACACACTTAATATTGCCATTAGCTATAAAATTAGTAAGGGCAAGTTCTATACCAACTTGAGCTTATTAGGTTTGTCGCCTCCAAACGGCGATAAATAAAGGGTTTTTAGCCGACCTCAATATTTCCAGCCATCTACTCTCAAATGGAAAGTCTAACAAAAATGTTACGCTTTTTTTGTCCAATAAAGCATGGAATAACAGAAATACACAAGAATAAAAAATTAGTAAAGCTTGTAAAATCAAAGGATTATGCAGTACAAGGTATGAGTTTGTAGGGTAGTTTACAACTGTAACATTTTTTGTAACATTTGTGTAACATCGATTACGAAAATGTTACAGTCTACAGTCTGTTGTGCGACTTCCAGTTCATCCCAGGTACCGTCCCGAGAAGACCCTATAATGACAAGATCCTGGCTATTATTTTGAAAGGATCGGAAGACGTCTGTTTTATCTGTCGATTCGATGACCTCAAATCCATGGCGAAGAAAATGCCTTTCTATGTTTCTGTAAAGGCTTTTGTTATCTTCTATAAACAAGATTTTTTGCTTATTCACAAACTAATCTTCCTCTTTTGTTTTTAAAACCTCTAGCGTTAACATGGATTCAACTTCTCGTGCCATAAAAAGTATTGCGTACTCTCTTTCGAGAATACTGTCTTCCCGCTCAATGAACAGTGTCGATCTCCGACACGATGATTATTTCGGGGATCAATACCTTCACCCTGTTAGATAATAAATATCCAGCAGGCTCACCCCATTCGATAACTCATATCTAACAGGGTGAACTTGCGTTGTTGCCTGATACCTCCCTCCTCCCAGCTTCGCATGGCTCGTTGCCTCCCCATGCGAGAGATTCGGTGCTGGACTGGTGGCTAGCCTTTGTCCAGACCAGACTTGCACTGGTAAGAACTAATACGCTTCCCCGGCACTCTCATAAATTTCCTCCTAAAAATTTCGTTCATTTATGCTGGATTTTCATTATAATCAATGCGGCGTTAAAAGAACACTAACAGAGTACTCCGTCAAATTAAAAATTTTGTTGCATTTTCATTCTGAAGATGCAAATTGACAGAAAAAGTCCTGTTTTAGAAATTTCTAACCATGAACAAATATTTCAGCGGCATAATCCCTTATATTATTTTGGCTGTAATATCGGTTATTGTTTTTTGTAATACACTGGATAATACCTTTGTTTACGACGATTCTGTAACTATCGTCAAGAATAACCTTATTAAAAGCTGGAAGAATTTTCATACCCTTTTTTCATTCAATTACTTTATACTCTCCGGCGAACTGAGTTATCGTCCTGTCGTTACGCTAACATACTTCATCGATTATTCCCTTTGGGGTCTGAATACTACAGGTTTTCACTTCACAAATCTCCTTCTTCAGACGGCAAATACCTTACTATTCTATCTTTTTCTTAAACGAGTCACAAAATCAAACACGCTAGCCTTTTTCTCAACATTATTGTTTACCACCCATCCAATTCTCACAGAAACAGTAAATTCTATTAGCTACCGCGAGGATCTCCTCACCGCACTCTTTTTCTTAATCGCCTTTATTTTGTACCTAAAAATTAACAAAACATTTTTTAATAAAAGTAAATTCTTACTATATTACCTGGGCTCTTTATTCTCGTATCTATTGGCTCTCTTCTCAAAAGAGATGGCGATTACATTCCCCATCCTGTTGATATTATTCGATATTTTCTATTTGCCGTCGGGTAAACCACTTCAAGCGCTTATAAAAAAATTAAAAGGTATTTATATCGGATACTTTTCAGTCACCGCCTTTTATCTATTTATTCAGTTCGTGGTATTTCGACATGTATACATCAGGTTAGATCAAACCAAGCAAAGTTTATTTGTCATGATTAAAGTGCTTGCATC